>Ga0114999_10002325_pt1 | contig 25213 bp, 21 predicted proteins | sample ArcticOcean_MG_C_3_FD_89820 | JGI IMG/M metagenome (GOLD analysis project Ga0114999, IMG submission 89820) | Marine microbial communities from western Arctic Ocean - ArcticOcean_MG_CB8_126 | ecosystem: Environmental > Aquatic > Marine > Oceanic | place: Arctic Ocean: Canada Basin | collected...
GCCCCCGCGGTAACCGCGAGGGCGGCGGAGGCGACGATCGTCCCCGCGGTAACCGCGACGGTGGCGGCAGCCGAGAAGATCGCGGTGGTAACCGCGGCGGCGACGACCGCCCGCGTCGTCGCCCGAGCGGCGGCGGTGACTCCGGTGGCAAGCGCTGGTAGCTGAGGACTGAACGAATGGGGTTCGTTGGGGTCGAGGCTGTGTTCTTCGACCTCGACGACACCCTCGTCGACGCTCGCGGGTCGTGGCATGCCGGCTTCGCCGAGGTCACCGACCCGCTCCGTGAAAGCTCACCCGAGTTCGCAGCCCTCGGATCGTCTGGCGAGATCTACGAGGGCCAGCTCCGCCCGCTGATCATCGCCGCACAGCTGGCAGCGGGCAGTTCCGAGTGGAGCAACGAGTACGCCCGTCACGGCTTCCGACAGCTACTCGGCCTCACCTCCGGACTATCTGACCCAGAGTCTGACGCGATCTTTGAGGCATACCTCGAGGCTTGGCCCCGCCATCTACGGCTGTTCGATGACGTACTGCCGGCACTCGAGACGCTGCGCGAGCGATATTGCCTCGGCCTGATCAGCAATGGCCTCGGACGTGAGCAGCGGATCAAGCTCGACCGGCTCGAGCTCCATGACTACTTCGCGGCGTGCGTGATTTCCGAGGAGATTGGCATCACGAAGCCCCAGGCGGGAATCTTCGCGCACGCCCTCGATGCACTCGGCGTGACCGCGGACGTTGCTCTGCACGCGGGCGACAACCCGTGCCACGACGTCGCAGGTGCCCGCGATCATGGCATGCGTGGCGTGTGGGTTAATCGGCGCGGCGGGCGGTTCGATGGGCCAGGCGAGGCAGACGCGGAGGTCACGGACCTCGGAGAATTGGTGCAACTGCTCGAAGGTTGAGCCAGACCGGTCTACTTGCGGGCGACAACCTTGCGCGTGGCGTCAGCAACACCGTCAGTAGTGAGGCCCATCAGCTCCAGCGCTTCTGACCAGGTCGCGGACTCGCCGTAGCGATTGAGTCCCACGAACTCCATCGGCACCGGATTCGAGAGCGCGAGCGCTTGCGCGGCCATCGCCCCGAGGCCGGTGTGGGTCAGGTGCTCCTCGGCGACGACGATCGCTCCGGTATCGGTCGCCGCAGCCTCAAGGGCGGCGGTGTCGAGCGGACGTATGGTCGCCATGTTCAGCACGCGAGCTTCGATGCCCTCGGCAGCGAGTGCCTCGGCGGCGCGCAGTGAGCGCTCCACGAGCAGGCCGCTCGCGACGATCGTGACGTCGCTACCGTCTCGGAGCTGGTCGGCCTTGCCGAGTTCGAAGCGTGGTCCGTCGGTGTAGATGACCGGCGTCTTGGGGCGTGCGGTGCGCACGTAGAACGGCCCGGCGGTGGTCGCAGCGGCTTCTATGATCGCTTCCGCCTCCACGACGTCGGCGGGGACGCAGACGTTGAAGTTCGGGAGCGACGAGAAGATCGCAATGTCCTCGATCGACTGGGCGGAGGCGCCATCCTCGCCGGTGGAGACGCCGCCGTGACTGGCGATTATCTTCACGTTCAGATTGGGCTGCGCTACGGACATACGGAGCTGGTCGAAGGCGTGCTCAGCGAACACGGCGAAGGTGGTTGCGAAGGTAACGTGCCCCATCACCGCGAAGCCGGCGGCGGCGGAGACCATGTTCTGCTCGGCGATTCCGAAGGTGAAGAACCGGTCCGGGAATTCGTCGCGGAACTTTCGCGCCGAGGTCGACTTACCGAGATCTGCGTCGACGACCACGATGTTGTGGCCCTCTTGTTGGAGCCGGATCAGTGTTGGGCCGATGGCCTCGCGCGTCGCGGCGAGAGTGGGGATTTCGATGGTGGTCATGCGTCCGCCAGCTCTGCCATCGCGATCTTGAACTCCTCGTCGGATGGCGGGGCGCCGTGGAAAGATGGGTTGTGCTCCATGAAGGAGACTCCCTTGCCCTTCACGGTATCGAAGATCAGGCAGACGGGACCGTCGCGCTGATCGAGCGCCCAGTTGTAGGCCTGCTCGATCGCCGGCAGGTCGTGGCCATCGAGGTCAGAGAGCACGTGCCAGCCGAATGAGCGGTACTTCTCGTCCAGCGGCTCGGAACTCATCGTCGTCTTCGTGAAGTCATCGTTCTGGATGCCGTTGCGGTCGATCACCGCAAACAGGCCACTTGCCTTGTGGTGCGACGCGGCCATCGCCGCCTCCCAGACCTGGCCTTCGTCCTGCTCTCCATCGCCCATCAGTACCCAGACACGAGAATCCTCGAGGCCCTGCAGCCGTTGCGCCATCCGCAGGCCGAGGCCGAACGACAGCCCCATACCCAGCGAACCTGCAGTGTTGTCGACTCCGGGCGGCTTGCCCACCGTGGAGTGCCCCTGGAGGCGGGTCCCCTTCTTGCGAAAAGTTGAGAGCTCGTCAGTCGGGAAGTAGCCTAACTCAGCGAGCAGCGCGTACTGGACGGGTGTGCAGTGGCCCTTCGACATGATGAAGCGATCTCGCTCATGCCAGAGCGGATTCTCAGGGTCGTGCTTGAGGAATTTACCGTAGAGGACAGACATCAGATCTGTCGCGGACAGCGAGCCACCGATATGGCCCGATTTCGCGCCATAGACCATCTGGACGACGTGACGCCTCACGCGCCGCGTCAACTCAGCGATGTCAGCTGGAGTTTGAGTCGCTAGTGTCATTCCCGCCCCGGATCTCTGGAAAGTGACAAAAGTATACGGTCGTGATTGGGGCCGGTCCATGCACGTTTTTCACACTTAGACCCGAACGTCAGTGAGCTGTCAGGCGCAGGAAGTGTGTCCGCAGATAGGGCATAGCGTGCATCCCTCGCCGAACGCGAGCGGTCCGCCGCAGTCGGGGCAACGCTGGCCGAACCTCGGCACTGGCGGTGCAAGGTTGAGGCGGAGTTGGCCGTTGGGTGCGCAACGCTCCATCGTCGTTGGGCCGCCATAAGGGTTGCGCAGTCGTTGGGGACCCATCTGGCCTCCTTGAATGGAACAAAAATTCTGATGGGGAAGCCCTGAATACGAATACTTGTTCTTGTCAACGTGAGAGGCTCAAGGAACTGGTCCGATAGAATCGCGCGGCAACCGTGAGGGATGCTCGCCGATGTCCGCCTGGTTCCGGATCCTGCTGATCGTGTCTGTCGTCTTCGTCGGGTACCTGGTGCTGTTCGCGCCCGCGCGGCTGCGTAGGATTGGGTTCCACGCGAAGCGCGTTGGGTTCGCCTACGTCGCGGCGATCGCCATCAGCGCAGTCCTGCGCCTCTACTTCGGCTGGGGAGCCTGACGCGCGATGGGGCTCCGAGTCCTGGTGGCGCCGCAAGAGTTCAAGGGTTCGCTCACCGCAATCGAGGCGGCAACCGCAATCGCGGACGGTGTGCGGGATGCCCTCGGTCCTGACGCCTCGATTCGCGAACTGCCGCTGGGCGATGGCGGCCCGGGCACAGTCGACGCCTGCTTCGCTGCTTCCGAGGCCGAGCGTGTCACTGTCGAGGTCACCGGTCCGATGGGTGAGCGTCGATCGGCGGACTACGCGTTAATCGGAGACGGCGACGATCTCTCTGCCGTGATCGAATCGTCCGCCGCCTGCGGCCTCGTGCTGACGCTACCTGCCGAGCGGCGACCGGGCCTGGCAACTAGCCGTGGGGTCGGTGAGCTAGTCGAGGACGCGCTGAAGCGGGGCGCACGCCGGATCGTTGTCGGTGTTGGCGGCACCGGTACGAACGACGGTGGCGCAGGTGCGGCGCGCGCGCTTGGCCTCGAACTCAGCGACCGTGCGGGGCTGCCGATCCCCGAGGGTGTCCTGGGTTTGCATCGCCTCGTTGGGAGCGAGGGCGCCTCGGTCCTGCCGATGTTCGGCGAAGCCGAACTGAGGATCGCGGTGGACGTGATGAATCCACTCCTCGGCATCGAGGGCGCAACGGCCGTTTACGGCCCGCAGAAGGGTGTGCGCGACTGGGAGTTGCCCGCGTTCGACGGCGCACTCGCGCATTGGGCGGCAGCGGTTGAGCGTGACTTCGGCCTTTCGCTGGCCGATCTGCCAGGTGTTGGCGCTGGGGGCGGCTTGCCCGCCGGGCTGCTCGCGGCGGCGCACGCAGCAGGTGTGACAGCAGCGATCGAGTCCGGTGCGGCACTGGTCGCAGACATGGTTGGGCTTCGGACCGCGCTCGTCGACGCTGACGTCGTCGTCACTGGCGAGGGCTCGATCGACGCGCAGACCGGCTACGGCAAGACGGTGGCCTTTGTCGCTGATCTCGCCGCGGAGTTCACCTGTCCGACCCTCGCGGTGGGTGGAGTGGTGACCGCACAGCCGCCCGCCGTCGCCGACACCGAGGCCTCGAGTCCCGACGGGGTCGGCGCCGAGGGGGCAATGGCACTGGGCGGCGCACCGGTGCGGAGCGCCGCAGAGCGGCTCGTGCGCCGCTGGCTTGCGAAGCGCTAACTCGTCGGACGGCGGTCGGCCAGCGTCCAGAGCTTGCGTTCCTCGGGAGAGCGTCGCGCAAGGAGTACCGGGTCATCCTGGATCATCCGCGGTCGGACCCAGTTACCCGTCTCGACGTTGTCGTCCCGGTCGAGTTCTTTGCCCGTGTCTTCGTCGACCACATGTTCGAGGGCGGTGCGATCGCGGATCTGCCCGGCGGTGACCCGGCCCTCAAGTTCGCGAATACCCGCGAGTTGGATGAACAGCCCGTCCTTACCGCCGGCGTGGAGCCCGATCGCTGCGAGCGCGCCGATCATGCCGCTGCGATCACCACCGAGGCCGCGGAGCAGCACGTTTGATTCGCTGGAGTAGCGCTCCGCGTCGGCTAGCTTCAGCAGCTCCTGTTGCGCTCGACGGCCGAACGCTAGGGCGTGGGGCATGTCGGTGTGACGCGACAGCACACCGATCGCTGGGTTGGAACCGGGCGAGGCGTTCGCGCGCACGAAGTCGACGATGTGGTCCTCGACATCGAGGACGGTGCATTCCGTTTCGAGGGCGATCGCGACCGCTCGGTTGTGGCTCGTCGCCTTGATCTTCGGGCTCTGCCAGAGTTGGTGGCGCGTCACGCCATGGGTCGTGCCAAAGCCCTCGGCGTCGACGGCAGCGACCCAGTCGCGTGCGAGCTTGCTGGTTCCGCGGCCATCGGCCTCGTCAGTGTCATCGATGCCGATGACGAATCGTTCGCTGACCACGCTCATCTCCGACTGTTCTGGGCCTGCTCCTAGAGCGGGCACCGGCTACTCGTAGCCCAGTTCATGGAGCCGCTGGTCGTCGATACCGAAGTGATGCGCGATCTCGTGCAGCACGGTGATGCGCACCTGTTCCGGGATGTCGCGCGGGTGAAACGCGCGCTCCAAGGGGCCCTGAAAAATGACGATACGGTCGGGCAGAGTCATGTGGTAGTCGCTGCGGTCGACCAGCGGCACGCCGACATAGAGCCCGAAGAGCGTGGCCTCTTCCTCCGCGGATCCCAGATCCTCGGTCGACGGTTCGCGCTCGGTCACGATCTCGAGGTTGTTGAGCTGGTCGCGCGCGGCGGTGGGAAGTTCGAGGAAGGCGCGCTGGACGAGCCGCCGGAATCGATCGCGCTGCACGAGGCTCGATACGGCTCAGGAGCTGCGAGCCGGCCAGAGGGTGCGATAGCCCTCGCCGGTGATCGCTCGGCGGTACTCGTCGCGCTCGACCGTTTCCAGTTCCTCGATCGCTGTGGTGAGCTGGGCCAGTGCCTCGTGCGCCCCGACGGCTGTGAGGCGCTCGCGGACCGTTTCTAGGATGCCTAATCGCTCAAGGGAGCGGACCCGTAGTGGCCAGCCCACGATCTGGAGCTCGGTCGGTACCGGGAGTCCGGGCCGCGCCCGGCGGATCGAGGCGATGCGTTCGCGGAGCGAGCGGGCCGGTGGGAGGACGTGAACGGCGGGCTCGATTTCGCTCGTTGAGCGGAAGTCGATCAGGAGGCGGTGTGCGATCGGCTCGAAGCGGATGAGCGCGTGATCCCGATCGCCGATCGCTCGACGTACCGCTTCGATATCAGAGCTGAGTCCACCGTCCATGCATCCATTCTACGTGGCGGCGGATACCGTCTGCGGGGCCCCGGGTCTGACGAGGCGATGACGGCTTCGCCAGCCTGCTGGCGGGACGCCGATGCCTGCCGATGATTCACGAGGGAAATCCCCTATGTACTACACGGACCTCGAGTACGGGTGGAGTACACGATGTTGACCGACCTGCTGCAGCGCTGGCTCCCCGATCCGGTCAGTCGCCGCCTGGAGGACTCGATTCGCTCCGGCACCGGCCTCTCGAAGGCCGACTGGACGCTCGACGGCCCGACGATCGAGGTGGCGCGCATGGTCGGCCTCGTGGGTGAGGTGCAGGAGTGGTGCCAGGAGCGGATCGCCTCGATCTGTCGCCCATACGGGATCGACCAGCTCGCTTTCGTCGTGGCCTGCGCGCCCCCCTCGGGGGGCGCGCAGGCCACGACGACCTTCGGTGTGTTTCGTCCGATCGACTTCTACAGCGAGGGTTGTACGAGCGATCGCCTCGAAGAGTTCCTCAAGAACATCCCGCTCGGTGTGTTGAACGCAGAGCTTGAGGCGGGCGCCTCGGCCGTGCGCTTCGCGACTGCGCTGTTCTCGTGGGGCGATGTGGCGCGCGAAGCGATGTTCGAGGACGGCGAGTAGCTGGGCCTAGCCCCGCAGCGTGTCCCCCGCGATCTCCTCGGCCAATTGTTGAATCACACCGCCCTCGGCGGCGAGCGCTGAGCAGATCCGCACCAGCTCACGGAGCTTCAGCGGCTGATCCGCCTCTACGCCAACGATCTTCGTCGCGCGCCGAATAGCAACCCGTGCCTCGCGCCCACTGGCGACAACACCGAGGGCACCCTGCACGTCTGCGTCGTTGTGTCCATTTTGTGATGGTCGGGGATCTCGGATTCTTGGGTTTGCCCAATCCTTGTCGTTGCCTTCGAGAAAACCCTGATTTCGTTTGGCCATTGATCGGGGACCTCCCTGACCCGGACAATTGAGACATGCCATCTCGTCGCCGCTACACCTTCTTCGCAGCCGCTGTGCTCGCAGCGCTGGTATTGGCGGCCTGTCGGGTCGAACAGGTTGAGCCAACCTCGATCGCGCCCGTTCCGCCGTCCGAAACCCAGGGACTCGCTCGCGGCTACCAGTTGGGCTTCTCTTCGATCCCCGCCGAGCTGACTGAGAGCGCCTACCTCGATACCTACGACCTCGCCGCGGCCTACGGCGAGACGCTGCTCTTGCAGCGACCGCCAGCGTGGGGGGAGTTCCTGCCGGGCAGCACCGTGTCCGATGCGCTACGAGCGCAGACGCTTGCGGAGAAGCGTGCCGCGGACGAGCGCGGGCTGGACCTGGTCTACGTCCTCGATCCGTTTGACCCCGCGACCCGGTCGCAACTCCAGGGGCTGCCGGCGTCTCACATCGGACGTACGCTCGCGGACGGCGACCTCCAGCAGGCGTTGCTCGCCGACGCGCTGTTCGTGGCTCGTAACGTGCGCCCCGCTTATCTCGTGATCGGTCACGAGGTGAACGTCGTCTTTGAGCGGAGCCCCGAGGCCTACACACAGTTCGTCTCGATATACTCGGAGGCGTTCGACGCGGTAAAGGAAGCTGTGCCGGAGACCGAGGTGCTGACGAGCTTCCAGTACGAGGAGTTGATGGGCGTCATCCCGTGGCGGCCTCCGCATACCCCACGTTGGGAACTGCTCGACGATTTCGAGGGCCGCCTCGATCAGTTCGGGATTACGACCTATCCGTCGTTCGCATTCGCCGTCGCCCGCAAGGTGGAACCGTTCTACTACGAGCAGATCGCGGACCAGACGAGCCTCCCGGTCGCCTTCATCTCTGCGGGTTACGCCTCGGGCGTCGGTCGTGATGGCATCAACGCTTCAACCCCCGCCGAACAACGCCGTTTCTTGCAGCGCCTGTTCAATGACGCGGATCACCTCGGAGCGTCGTTGTTGGTGTGGCTGATCTCACGCGATCTGTCCTACGCCACCGATCCGCCCGAGGACCTCGTCGCAACGCTGGGGCTGCAGGACGCCTCGGGCGCGCCGAAGGAGGCGTGGCCGGCGTGGCTCGACGCCGGGCGCCGTCCGTACGATCCGGAGGAGGCCGAACGAGCTCGGTTCACTCGCCTCGAATCTGAGTCCGACGACGCGGGGGGGCCGCCTGTCACCGAGACCGGCGGCCCCTAGGCGGCTCAGCTACGCGTAGGAGAGGTTGCCGTCCATCAGCGCCCGGGACACGACGAGGCGCTGAATCTCCGAAGTGCCCTCGACGATCATGAGTTGCCGGGCGTCGCGGTAATGGCGTTCCAGCGGGTGGTCCATCATGTAGCCCTGCCCGCCGAGGATTTGCAGCGCCTCGGAGGCGACGCGGTTCGCCATCTCGGTCGCGAAGGCCTTCGCGACGGCAAGCATGTGTCCGTGCTCGGGTCCGTAGCGACCCTGGTCGATCATCCACGAGCCCTGGTAGACCAGCATGCGAGCGGCTTCGATGTCGATCGCCATTTCCGCGAACTTCATCTGGATGGCCTGCAGGTCGGTGAGCGGTCCGCCAAACGCGCGCCGGTCACGCGCGAACTCCAGCGCGTAGTTGGCCGCTCCCTGTGCCAGTCCCACGCCGCGCGCACCGACGACCGGTCGCAGCGACATCAGCGTGGTCAGTGGGGCGCGCATCCCGAGTCCCTCGCTACCGCCGACGATGTTTGCTGCGGGGACGCGCACTTGGTCGAAGGTGAGCACACCGGTGGGGACGCCCTTAACGCCGAGCTTGCGGTCGATCGAGGTGACCTCGAAGCCGGGCATGTCGGTGTCGACGATGAACGCGTTCAGTGAACGAGGGTTGTCCGGGTCGGTCTTCGCGAAGACGGTCACCTGGTCGGCGTTCGGGCCGCCGGAGATGTAGCACTTCTGCCCGGTGATCACGTACTCGTCGCCGTCACGAATCGCGCGCGTCTGGAGGTTCGCGACGTCGGAACCAGCGTCTGGCTCGGTCAGGCAGAATGCGGCCTTCTTGTCGCCGCTGGCGACCGGTCCGATGTAGCTCTGCTTCTGTTCGTCCGTGCCGAAGAACTTCACGGTGTGCGTCGACAGCGATGACAGTAGGAGCATCAGGCCTGCTGAACAGTCGAACTTCGCTACCTCCTCGACCGCGATCGCGAGGGCGAGCGTGCCGGCGTCGGCGCCGCCGACCTCGGTCGGCAGCGTGATCCCGAGCAGGTCGGCGTCCTTGAACGCTTGGAAGTAGTCCTCGGGGTATTCGCCGGTCTCGTCCACTTCGGCGGCGCGAGGGGCGATCACGTTGCGCGCGACGCGGCGCGCCGTCTGCTGGATGAGCTGGTGCTCCTCGGAGAGATCGAAGTCCATGGGGCCTCCCGGTGTCGCGGCATGTGGGCGCGGGCGTTTGAGGCCCGTCGCAGCGAACGGAGGCTACCGGATCGCGGAGATACGAGCCGTCGCTAGGAGTTGGACTCGTCGCGTTCGGCCATCGCGGCCAGCGCCTCGTGGATGCTTGGAGCCGGAGGCCGCCGCAAGGTGACGATCGCGAGCACGAGGGCGATCAGCAGCTTGTTGAAGAAGGTGGGCGTGCCCGCGGGGACGAAGAATCAGAGGCCGTCACTCGCCTTGAAGAGTCGGTACACCGGTACGGCGCCCTTGGAGCCCATTGGGGCGGAGCCCGACTCGGGCACAGGCTGCTGGTCGGAGGTCATACTGCCGATCTGCAGCGCGGCAGCCCCCGCGAGCTGGGGCACGTCGATCTGCTGTCCGACGCCCCAGCGCTCGCGCGCGTAGCGCCCGCTGGCGATCGCTGTCGCACCCAGCGCCGCTGCTCCGTACTGCGCCAGCGGGAGCACGAGGTAGGTTGGGTCGCCCGAATCCGAGGCCTGCCCAGCCATGATTCCGCTGACCGCAGCCAGCCGCGCCGGCGATCCCTCGGCGTCGACCATCGGCCCGGCGTCACCGAACGGGGCATCGCGACGTAGACCAGGCTGGGGTTCGCTGGCTCGAGTTGTCCGTAGGAGGTCCCGCGCGCGTCGGCGCGGTGCTGAGGCAGGTCGACCCGCCACGTCCGCGGAGCGTCCCAGCATGTGGATACGCCGTCGCCCGGATTCCGAGGTGTGATCGATGCGCACCGAGCGCTTGCCTCGGTTCAGCGTCTCGAATCTGACGGAGCTGCGGTAAAATCGCCGCCGGGCGTCTCCACGTTGATTACATCTGCGCCGTGGTCCGCGAGGAACATTGTGGCGTACGGACCAGCGATGCCGGTGGAGAAATCGAGGGCGCGGGCCCCCGAGAAAGCGCCGTCACGCTGGTGCGGGAGGTCCTCGTCCGGTGGATTTGGCGGCAGCGCGTTTACCATGGTGTAGCCTCTCGCGTTGCAGCGGCTCCTGCCCGGTGCGGTGCGTGTACAGTCAGTGTCAGCGTTGACCCGACTTCCCGCAAAGCCGTATAGTTGTCAATCCCTTACCGCCTGTATAGACTAAAACGAGCGTGGGGCGCTTTCTTTCTAATAGATGTAGTAGCTAACAACCTCGACGGGTGTGCCGTCGGGGATTTCTGTGTGTGCGCAGTGAGCGGTCACGGGTGATCAAAGCCCGCGCAGTTCCACAACGCCGAATTGAACACCGCCACTGGATCCATCCGGATCTCCACGCTTGTCGTGTCTGACTGCCGCGAAGGGGCTTTCTTTGACCACAGCGAACCGACGCATCTTTCGTTCCAACCGCCGGGTTCCCAGCCTGGTGAAAACATACGGGCAAGCACCGCATGTCCTGGACATGCCCAATCTGATTGAGATGCCTCGCCGCTCTTACGAGCGACTCCTTCGTGAGGGACTGCGGGAGCTCTTTGACGAGATCTCCCCGATCGACGACTTCACCGGTGGTCGCATGGAGCTGCGCTTCGGCGAGTACCGCTTCGAAGAGCCGAAGTACTCCGAGACCGAGTCGCGTGACCGCGAGCGCACCTATGCTGCTCCGATGCGTGTCCGCGTCGAGCTCTTGGTGAAGGAGACCGGCGAGGTCAAGGAGCAAGAGCTTTTCATGGGCGACATCCCGCTCATGACCGACCATGGCACGTTCATCATCAACGGTGCTGAGCGGGTTGTCGTGTCGCAGCTGGTCCGTTCCCCTGGCGTCTACTTCACGGGCTCGATCGAGCCGGCGACCGGCCGTCAGCTTGTCGCTGCGAAGTTGATCCCGAACCGTGGCGCCTGGCTGGAGTTCGAGACGTCTGCCAAGGACCTCATCTCCGTCAAGGTCGACCGCAAGCGCCGGATCCCGGTGACGGTGCTGATTCGTGCACTCGACCAGGAGGAAGGCCTCTCGATGGCCGAGCTCGGTACGGACGAACGTGTCCGCGCCGTCCTCCAGGACGTCGATACCAACGAGGACCACTCGTTCCTCGAGGCGACGCTCGCGAAGGACGCCACCACCAACCAGGCGGAAGCGCTCGAAGAGTTCTACCGCCGACTGCGCCCCGGTGACCCGCCGACTGCTGACAACGCCCGCGAGCTGCTGGAGACGTTGTTCTTCACGGACCGCCGCTATGACCTGGGCAAGGTCGGCCGCTACAAGCTGAACAAGCGCCTCGGTCTGGTCGACGCGCCCGAGACGCGCACACTGCGTCGCGAGGACCTCGTTGCGATCATTCGCCGCATCTGGGACATCAACAACGGCAAGGGTCAGCCAGACGACATTGACCACCTCGGCAACCGCCGCGTGCGGTCCGTCGGCGAGCTGATGCAGAACCAGTTCCGCGTTGGCATGCTCCGTATGGAGCGCGTCGTCCGCGAGCGTATGACGATCACGGACCCGGAGGAGGCGACGCCCTCGGCTCTCGTCAACATCCGTCCGGTGGTCGCGTCGATGAAGGAGTTCTTCGGCGGGTCCCAGCTCTCGCAGTTCATGGACCAGGTGAATCCGCTGTCCGAGATCGCGCACAAGCGAAAGCTGTCCGCGCTTGGCCCTGGTGGTCTCTCGCGAGACCGCGCCGGGTTCGATGTCCGCGACGTGCACTCCAGTCACTATGGCCGGATTTGCCCGATCGAGACGCCTGAGGGCCCGAACATCGGCCTGATCGGCAGCCTCGCCTCGTACGGCGTCGTGAACGACTTCGGCTTCATCGAGACGCCCTATCGGCCGGTCGTGCACGAGCTCCCGAAGGGCTACAACCGGCAACTTGAAGGTCGCTACCTCGCCGCCGACTCGAAGGACGCGAATGGCAAGGTGATCGGGACCGAGGGTCAGCTGATTGACGAGGCGCTGGCGAGCGCCCTGGGCAATTCAGCCGAGGACAGCGTGGCGCTCCAGCCGTTCGCGGCGGATGAGACGGTCTACCTCGATGCTCACGAGGAGGAGCCGTTCCGCATCGCTCAGGCGAACGTCGGAATCGACGACGTCGGCAATATCACCGAGGAGCGTGTCGAGGTCCGGCATGCCGACCGCTTCGAGATCGTTCAGCGTGTCGACATCGACTACGTCGATGTTTCGCCGAAGCAGATCGTCTCCGTCGCTGCCGCGATGATTCCGTTCCTGGAGCATGACGACGCGAACCGTGCGTTGATGGGTGCCAACATGCAGCGTCAGGCAGTGCCACTGCTGCGTCCCGAGGTGCCGCTGGTCGGCACCGGGATGGAGAAGCCAGCCGCCGCTGACTCCGGTCAGGTGCTGCACGCCGAGGAGGATGGCGAAGTCATCGCGGCGAGCGCTTCGTTCATGCAGGTGAAGTACGACTCCGGTCGCACCGAGCGCTACCCGCTGCTGAAGTTCGTCCGCTCCAACCAGGGCACGTCGATCAACCAGCGACCGATCGTCAGTACCGGTGACCGCGTGAAGCGCGGCCAGCCGATGGCGGACTCGTCCTGCACGCAGGACGGTGAATTGGCTCTCGGTCAGTCGCTGCTCGTCGCGTTCATGTCCTGGGAGGGCTTGAACTTCGAGGATGCAATCGTGCTCTCCGAGTCGATCGTCCGCGAGGACAAGTTCACCTCCATCCACATGGAGAAATATGAAGTCGAGGCCCGCGACACCAAGCTCGGCCCCGAGGAGATCACTCGCGATATCCCGAACGTCGGCGAGGAGGCACTGCGCGACCTCGACGAGGAGGGCGTGATTCGCGTTGGTGCCGAGGTGCGCGAGGGCGACATCCTTGTTGGCAAGATCACGCCGAAGGGCGAGACCGAGCTGACGCCAGAGGAGAAGCTGCTCCGCGCGATCTTCGGTGAGAAGGCGCGCGAGGTGAAAGACACCAGCCTGCGTGTGCCTCACGGTGAGCGTGGCAAGGTGATCGCCGTGCGCGTCTTCAGCCGTGAGGATGGCGACGAGCTCCCGGCCGATGTCAACAAGATGGTCCGCGTGGCGGTCGCGCAGAAGCGGAAGATCACCTCGGGCGACAAGATGGCTGGGCGTCACGGCAACAAGGGCGTGGTGTCCAAGCTGCTCCCGCTCGAGGACATGCCGTACCTCGATGACGGTCGATCCGTCGAGATCGTCCTGAACCCGATCGGTGTGCCGTCCCGCATGAACATCGGCCAGGTGCTGGAAACGCACCTCGGCTGGGCCGCGTCGACCCTCGGGTGGCGCGCGGTCACGCCAGTGTTCGACGGCGCCTCCGAGACGGAGATCGAGGACGCGCTCAGCCGAGCGTGGTTCGCGATTCAGTCTGGCGCGGTCGAAACCGACCCGGCACTCACTTCCGACGACACCGAGGTCGGGCAGCGTGTCGACCTCGGTGCGATGGAGGCGTACCTCAAGGAGGGCGGCTTCGACCCAGACGAGATTCTGCGCACCGGGCCGCACGGTACGGCCACCAAGGCGTGTCTCTCGCTCTGGCTCGAAGGCCTCGGCGAGAAGAACGTCCGCCGCCTAACGGATGAAAACTTCCAGATTCGTGTCGATGAGGTTGCCGCTCGCGAGAACGTTGCTTCCCCGATCTGGGGCAAGCAGACGGTCTACGACGGTCGCACCGGCGAGCCCTTCGACCAGCCGGTGACGGTTGGCTACATCTACATGCTGAAGCTGATCCACCTCGTGGATGACAAGATCCACGCCCGCTCGACTGGCCCGTACTCCCTTATCACCCAGCAGCCGCTGGGTGGTAAGGCGCAGTTCGGTGGCCAGCGCTTCGGTGAGATGGAGGTCTGGGCTCTTGAGGCGTACGGCGCCGCGCACATCCTCCAGGAGATGCTGACGGTGAAGTCAGACGACGTGGTCGGACGTGTAAAAACGTACGAGGCGATCGTCAAGGGTGAGAACACGATGGACCCGGGCGTGCCCGAGTCATTCAAGGTCCTGGTCAAGGAACTCCAATCGCTCGGTCTGAGCGTGGAGATCCTGAACGACGCCTCGGAGGAGGTCGAGTTCGGCGAGGATTACATGGAGCAAATCCCGAGACTCGGGATCAACCTCTCAGGTCGTGAAGTAGAGGATGTCGCCCGTGCTTGAGGTCAATGATTTCAACGCCATTCGTCTTGGTCTGGCGTCTTCGTCTCAGATCATGTCCTGGTCTTACGGCGAGGTCACGAAGCCGGAGACGATCAACTACCGAACGCTGAAGCCCGAGATGGATGGGCTGTTCTGCCAGCGCATTTTCGGTCCGGTCAAGGACTTCGAATGCGCGTGCGGCAAGTACAAACGCATCCGATATAAGGGCATCATCTGTGACCGCTGTGGCACCGAGGTGACCCGCAGCAAGGTGCGTCGCGAGCGGATGGGGCACATCACCCTCGCCGCGCCGGTGACCCACATTTGGTTCGCCAAGGGCGTTCCTAGCCGGCTGGGCCTGCTGCTGGACATCCCGCCGCGGACCCTGGAGCGCGTCCTCTACTTCGCGCAGTACGTCGTGACCGAGGTCAATGATGAGGCGCGCGGTCACGCTCTGGAGCTGCTCCAGAGCGAGATCGACGCCGAGGCTACTCGTCGTGAAGGCGAGACGGGCTCGGAGATCACGACCCGCGAGGAGGCGCTCGAGGTCGAGCTCGCGGAAATCGATCAGCGCAAGGTCGACGAGCTCAAGGCTGCAGACGAGGCGCTGGGCGAGCAAATCGACGCGGTCATGACCGAGGCGCGCGAATTGGAGAAGGACCTCAACGGTCGCACCGACGAGAAGCTCCGCGGCAAGCTGACCTTCCGCGATCAGGTGATCGCGATGCGCAGCGAGGTGATCAGCAAGAACACGGTCAAGGCCCTCCAGGAGGCCGCGACCGTCGCCGTGAGCGGCGTCGAAGAGGCGATCGCTGGCAAGAAGTCCGACTTTCAGCTGATGGCGGAAGCTGCCGCACAGCAGATGCGCGACTCGGCCTTCGAGGAGCTCGAGCCGCTGCGCGAGAAGTCCGCTGCGCTCCGCGCCGAGGTCATCAAGGAGTACGAGCCGCTGGTGAAATGGCTCGACAAGCTCAAGGACCCGATCGAGGCAGACGCCCTCGTCGTGCTGAGCGAGGTCGAGTACCGCGAGTACGAGGAGCGCTTCGGCCTGGTCTTCAAGGCTGGAATGGGCGCGGAGGCGATCCTCTCGATCCTCCAGCGCCTCGAGCTCGACACGCTGCGCGTGAAGCTGCAGGGCGAGTTGACCTCGACCAGTGGCCAGCGCCGCAAGAAGGCGACCAAGCGCCTGCGGATCGTGGAGGCGCTGCGTCGCTCCGGGAACCATCCCGAGTGGATGATTATCACCGAGCTGCCGGTGCTTCCGCCGGACCTGCGTCCGATGGTGCAGTTGGAGGGTGGCCGTTTCGCGACGTCCGATCTCAATGACCTGTACCGACGTGTCATCAACCGCAACAACCGCCTCAAGCGGCTGCTGAACCTCGGTGCGCCCGAGATCATTATTCGCAACGAGAAGCGGATGCTGCAGGAGTCTGTTGACTCGCTGATCGACAACGGTCGCCGCGGCCGCGCGGTCTCTGGTTCCGGCAATCACAAGCTGAAGTCGCTCTCCGACTTGCTCAAGGGCAAGCAGGGTCGCTTTCGCCAGAACCTGTTGGGTAAGCGCGTCGACTACTCCGGTCGGTCGGTCATCATCGTTGGTCCGCAGTTGCGGCTCGACCAGTGCGGCCTGCCGAAGAAGATGGCGCTGGAGCTGTTCAAGCCGTTCGTGATGCACGCCCTCGTGCGGAGCGGACTGGCGCACAATATCAAGAGCGCCAAGCGGATCGTGGAGCGGGCGCAGCCCGAGGTGTGGGATATCCTCGAAGAGGTCATCCAGGAGCGACCGGTGCTCCTGAACCGGGCACCGACGCTGCACCGCCTCGGGATCCAGGCATTCGAGCCGATCCTCGTTGAGGGTTCGGCGATCCAACTCCACCCGCTTGTCTGCTTCGCGTATAATGCGGACTTCGACGGCGACCAGATGGCCGTCCACGTACCGCTCTCCTACGAGGCGGTCGCGGAAGCGCGCCAGGTGATGTTGAGCTCGAAGAACCTGCTTTCGCCGTCCGACGGTGAGCCGGTGGTGGCGCCCACGCTGGACATGGTCCTCGGGTGCTACTACATGACCTACGTGCCCGAAGGCCCCGAGGTGGAGCACCCTCGATCGTTCATCGATCGGGACCGCGTTCGCATGGCCTACCAGCTCAACCAGATCGGGCTCCATGACCCGGTCCGGTACCGGCTGGACGGCGGCTTCATCAACACGACCGTTGGTCGTGTGCTGTTCAACGAGATCGTTCCTCCGGAACTTGGCTTCCAGAACGAGTTGATGGACAAAAGCCGTCTGCGGGATCTCGTGTCGCGTACGCAGCGGGATCTCGGCAACGAGGTGACCGTGACGCTGGTCGACGCGATCAAGGACATGGGCTTCCGCTACGCCACCCAGTCCGGGCTGACGATTGCGGTCTCCGACATCTCCGTGCCGAAGTCGAAGCCTGCGCTGATGGCCGAGGCTGACAATAAAATTAACGAGATGGAAGAACAGTTTCAGCTCGGTCTGATCACCGCCGACGAGAAGTACCAGGCGGCGATCAGCATCTGGTCTGCCACGACCACGCAGATGCAGGAGGCGCTCTACGACGCGCTGCCGCCGTCGAGTGCGCTGTCGATGATGTCGAACAGTGGGGCGAAGGGAAACATCGCGCAGATCCGCCAGATGGGCGCGATGCGCGGCCTGATGTCCGACCCGTCTGGTCGGATCATCGACCTGCCGATTCGGTCGAGTTTCCGCGAGGGCCTGTCGGTGCTCGAGTACTTCATCTCGACGCACGGTGCCCGCAAGGGTCTGGCCGACACCGCGCTGCGAACCGCGGACTCGGGATACCTGACCCGCCGCATGATCGATGTCGCGCAGGACGTAGTGATTCAGCCTGGCACTTGTGTCGAGGAAGGCGAGCCGATCCCCGGGATCTGGCTGGTCAACCGACCGAATGAGCGTCTGCTCGCCTCGCTCGAAGAGCGAATCGACGGTCGCTTCACGGCGACACCGGTGATCCACCCGGAGACGGGCGAGATCATCGTCGACGAGGATATCGAGATCACCACGGAGCAGGCCCACGAGATCGTCGAGGCGGGGATCGACCGCGTGCACGTGCAGTCACCGCTGACGGACACGAGTCCACGCGGAATTGCGCAGCACAGCTACGGGCGGTCGCTCGCGACCGGCGAGCCTGTCGCGCCGGGGACGGCGATTGGGATCATCGCCGCGCAGTCCATCGGTGAGCCCGGTACGCAGCTTACGATGCGGACGTTCCACACCGGTGGTGTTGCTGGACTCGACATCACCTCAGGTCTGCCGCGTGTCGAAGAGATCTTCGAGGCCCGGGTGCCTAAGGGGCAGTCGACGCTCGCGGAGATCGACGGTGTCGTCCAGGTCTCGCGCGATGGCGACAAGCGGATGGTCTCGGTCACCTCGACAGAATCGTTCTCGGAGCAGTTCGACCTGCCCGAGGGATTCGAGCTGCTGGTAGAGAACGGTGACGAGGTCGAAGCGGACCAGCTGCTGGCTCAGCCGCCGGAGGACGCTGAGGAATCGGACGTCCCGATGGTGCCGCTGGCGGCGCCCGCCAACGGCACGGTGGAGTTCGTGCGGGACGGGCGGAAGCGCCGTCCGATCGCGCTGCGGATTACCGCCGAGATCACCGATGTCCGGGAGTACCCGGTGCCCGCCAGCGCGCGTCTGCGTGTTGAGGGTGGCGAGTTCGTCCACGCCGGTGATCAGCTCACTGAGGGTCCGCTGGACCCGCAGGACGTGCTCCGCATCATGGGTCCGGAAGCGGTCCAGCTCTACCTCGTCGATGAGGTGCAGCGGGTCTACCGTTCCCAGGGCGTCAACATCAACGATCGCCACATCGAGGTGATCGTGAACCAGATGATGCGCAAGGTGCGGATTGAGGACCCGGGCGACTCTGATCACCTCCCGACGGAGTTAGTCGACCGCTCCGAGTTCAGTGCGATGAACCAGAAAATCATCGACGAGGGTGGCACGCCGGCCACGGCCGAGCGGACCCTGCTGGGTGTGACGAAGGCATCGCTGTCGACGGACTCGTTCCTCGCGGCGGCATCGTTCCAGGAGACAACGCGAGTGCTCACCGATGCCGCGATCAGCGGATCGACCGACTACCTGCGCGGCCTCAAGGAGAACGTCATCATCGGCAAGCTGATTCCGGCACGTGCCGAGGTCATCGTCGAGCGGCCCGAGCCGATCGCCGAAATCGCGATGCCCGAATCGATGGTGCTGCCGTTCATCTTCGACTTCGAGCGGCAGGAGAACCTGATTGGCGAGACGCCAGCAGTGTTCCAGCCGAGCGAGGAGATGACCGCGGAGCTCGCGGGTGCAACCTCGTATGTTGCGGAGCCCGACTAGTCCGTATTTTCAGTCGAATCTCGCAAAGGGGCCGCAAGGCCCCTTTGTTGGTCCCGGCGAATTTTCGAGGTGGCCCGAACGCTTCTGAGAGGTGGGGCTGGCCTAGCGGGCGCCCCCGCAGTTCGCGTTGGCGGGCGCGGTACGCACGGGACTTCGCCCTGGTACCGCAGCCCTTCATGTCACACTAGCGTTTCGAGTGGTTCTTCGATTCGTCGAGGAAGGCCCGTTGGCGGGTTGGTCCGTTCAGTTGTGTCAGTGACTGAGGCAAGTCACGTGTCGTCGCGTCAGACTGCAATAATCGACAGCGAGATAATAAATAAAAGATAGTGGGTGTAGTTCAGCAAGTCGGTGCGTGATTGGGCGGGTTGGACCTCCGACCGCCGCGCTTGACGCTCGGCCGAGCGTACCGTTGTACGATCTCGAGTCGCCGGAATGGATGAGCCGCGAAATCTTCGGGCACTTCGCGCACTGGACCGAGTGGGGCATTGCTCGTCTCGATATTCAACTCGCGGGCGACGAACCGCCGACGATCAGTATCACCGCCGAGGAGCCGGACACGCTCTGGGCTGCGGAAGACCGGGCCGCGCGTTACGGGTTGCGGCCCTCGGCCGTGACGAATCCGGCCCAGCCGCTCATGTATTGGACGAACGCGTCCGAGAGCCCCTCGTTGCGCAGGTAGCCGGCGGTGACCGGCAGCGAGGCTGGGACAAATCGCGCATCAGCTGCGTAGCAGTTCGGGAAGTCGTGGTGCAGGATAGCCGCGCGACCCAGCATCACCCAGTCCAGCCCGGCGGCCATCGCACGCTCCGCGTCCTCGGATGTGCGTATTTTCCCGGCCGCCCCGAGGCGGACATCGCCTCGTTCGAGGTCGGTGAACCAGCCCAGCAGGTCTCGCTCGCTGAACTCGGGGTCCTCCGGCGTCTTGAAGACGTCCCAGAGCGACATGTCGAGGAAGTCGATCTGGCCCTCGCGCATCAGTTGCTGCGCCAGTCGCCGCGCTTCCGCGAGCTGGATGCCGAAACGCTCGGGCGAGAGTCGCACACCGAGCGTGAAGTCGGGGCGGCAGACCGAGCGGATGCCCGCGATGATCTCGAGCAGGAGGCGGTTGCGGTTCTCCTCGCTGCCGCCGTACTGGTCGTCGCGCTTGTTTGTCGCCTCTGCGAGGAACTGGCAGAGGATGTAGCCGTGCGCGCCGTGCAGTTCGACGCCGTCGAAGCCCGCTCGTTCGGAACGCACCGCTGCCGCGACGAAGTCGTGGCGAAGCGTCTTAACCTCCTCGGTTGTGAGCGCTCGTGCGCCGGTCTCTTCGTCGCTCGAGGAACTGACCGGCTCGGTGCCGATCACGTCGGTCGGTGACCGCATCCCGGCGTGGTGTAGCTGGACGATCGAGATGCTGCCCTGAGCCCGAATCGCCTTGGCGAGCCGGGTTAGACCCGGCAGGTGCTCGGCGCCGAAGACGCCGAGCTGGCCGGGGAATCCCTGACCGACCGCCTGCACGTGCGCCGCACAGGTCATCGTGAGGCCGAATCCACCCTCGGCACGCATCGTGAGCCAGCGGAACTCCTCGTCCGACAGGGTGCCGTCGGCATGGCTCTGTTGGTTGGTCAGCGGCGCGAGCATGAAGCGATTCTTCATCGCCGGGCCGCTGGTGAAGGTGAGGGGGCTGAGGAGTTCGCTCATCACATCTTTCAATCTGGCTACTGGTGGGATCGCAGCCTAGTGCGGGCGCGGACTGCGGTGAACCCAGTGAATCGATGCGGGCCGCCTCGTATCATCCGCGCTGGTCAGCCAGCGCCAGCGAAACGGAGTCGCGCCATTCCGATGCCCACCGAGGTCGAACACACCCTCACGTACCTCGATCGCGAGCACGCGTGTAACTAGGGCAGCTTGATCAAGCTGTCGAACGGCGAACTGATGCTCGGCTTTAACATGGAGCGGGGCCTGCAGCACTCCGACAGCGGACAGTCGTGTGACGCCTCGACCTTCCGAGTGGTCTGGCCGTGGACCGTGACCGGCGGGAACTGGAACTGCGCGTTCGCGCAGACGTCCGAGGGCGCGATCCTGATGCGCATCCGCGTCGCCAGCTTCATCGCACCGAGCGCACTCCGAGGTGGCTCCGACTAGACGTTTGGCGCGCCCCCGCCCGGCCGTCCGGAGCAATTGAAGCGGCAGACTGGCTACTCGATCCTGCGTTCCGATGACGTCGGCGAGACGTGGAGCGATCCGATTCCGGTGAACACGGCGCCGATCGCCTCGGAAGGGCTGATGCCCTACTCGGCCGGTGAGTCAGGCGCGTGTCACATCGTCGAGCTATCGGACGGCGGTTTGCTGATGCCGCTGCGCGGCTCGATCGGGCGCGAGTTCCAACCGCGCGAGGGCGAGACGCTGCGCTGCTTCGTGCTGCGCTCCGACGACGACGGTGCGAACTGGGAGTGCTGGTCGACGGTCGCCTACGATCCGGGCCACATCCTCGAATGGGCGGAGCAGGGGCTGACCCGCCTTGAAAACGGGACGCTCGTGTCGATGTCGCGCACCAGCGTGAAGCCCAGCCGCAACGACAACATGTGGCTCGCGTATTCCGAGGATGACGGCGCCAGTTGGTCACCGCCGAAGCGGACGCCACTGTGGGGCTTTCCGCCCGACCCGCTTCCGCCTGTCGGTCTGCGCTCCTTATCGCGATCGAACCACTGCGCTCTGGCAGGCAGGGCGCTAGCCTCGCTGGGTCGGTCATGCACAAGGGAGATCCGCTTGGAAGCAGTACTTGAGGCAGCGATGCGCCAGTTCGACCAGGCCGCCGATCGGGTCGCGCTGGGCGACGACATGCGCGAGCTGCTGACGTCGTTCAAGACGGTCTACCAGGCGAGCTTTCCGGTCGACATGGACTCCGGTCGATCGAAAGTCTTCACGGGCTACCGCGTGCACCACAACTCAGCGCGCGGCCCGATGAAGGGTGGCATCCGTTTCTCGCCGATGGTCTCGCTCGACGAGATCAAGGCGCTGTCGATGTGGATGACCTGGAAGTGCGCCGTGGTAAACGTGCCCTTCGGCGGCGCGAAGGGTGGGGTGATCTGCGATCCGTCTCAGTTGAGCGCCAGCGAACTGCAGGACCTGACGCGGCGCTTCACTTCGGAGATCGCACCGATCATCGGGCCTGACCGCGATATTCCGGCACCAGACATGGGCACGAATCCGCAGACGATGGCCTGGATGATGGACACTTACTCGATGGAGCAGGGATACACGATCCCTGGCGTCGTGACGGGCAAGCCGGTCGCGATCGGTGGCTCCGAGGGTCGGTTCGAGGCGACCGGGCGCGGGCTGCTCTACACGCTGCAGGAGTACCTGGCGACCTCGGGTGGTGTGCGGGACCGCACGGTTTCGGTGCAGGGCTTTGGGAACGTGGGCGGCGTCGCGGCCAAGCTGCTCCACGAGGCTGGGGCGACGGTGACGCACATCTCCGACGCGGATGTCGCACTACACAACCCCGAGGGGATCGATACCCCGGCGGCCTACGCACACATCGGCGAGGGTGGGTCACTGACCGGCTGGCACGAGGCGAATCCCGACGCGGCCGAGGTGGTCGCGCACGCGGACATCCTCGAGGCCGATGTCGACGTGCTAGTGCCCGCCGCCGTTGAGAGCGTGCTGACGGGTGACAACGCCGACCGCGTCCGCGCTGACCTGGTGATCGAGGGCGCGAACGGACCAACCACCCCAGACGCCGATCAGATCTTCAAGGAGCGAGGGATCAAACTGATCCCGGACACACTCGCGAACGCGGGCGGGGTCACGGTCTCCTACTTCGAGTGGGTCCAGGCTCGCCAGTACATGCACTGGACTGAGGAGCAGGTGAACGCGGAGCTACGGCGCCTGTTGGTCGATGCCTACCGCAACGTGACGACGCGCTGTGCGGCGACTGATGTCGACTGCACGTACCGCGAGGCGGCCCAGATGATTGGGATCGAGCGTGTCGTCGAGGCAATTGAGCTGCGGGGTATCTTCCCGTAGGGAGACTGCCCCCGCCCTAGATACTTTCGGGGGCGCCGCGCGCTCGCGTCGAGAAGGCAGCGAAGGAGGCTTGCCCACGGCGCCCGCGGGTCAGCCTGCGGGCGTCACCTCGACCGGGATCGTTGCGCCCGCGGCCATCGGCCGCGGGTTGATCGCCATTCCCGTCTCGACCGGGTTGAGTGCGACCATCAAGCGCTCACGTTCCTGCATGAGGCGTTCCTGCTGCACGGGGTTGTCGTCGACCTTCATCTGCACGAGGTCAGCAATCTTCACCTTGCAGTCGACGTCGAGGTTCTGCATGCCGCAGACGTTGCAGGGGTCACGCTTGCAGTCGAGGGTGATCTCTTGCTCCAGGGTCTTCAGCCACTCGCCGCGGAGGTAGCTGGCCTCGGTGCCGCCGTGGATGTGCGTCCACGGCAGCGTCTCCCAGAGTTCGCGGGTGCGGTACGCGTGGAACGCCGGGTCTACGCCGCACTCCTCGAAGGCCTGGTTCCAGAGCGACCAGTCGTGGTGTTCTGACCAGGCGTCGAACTTCGCGCCGTTGCGCCAGGCCGCCTCGATCACGTCGGCGACGCGGCGGTTTCCCCTCGAGAGCACCGCTTCGAGGAGTGACTTCTCCGGGTCCTCCCACGTGAACTGCACACCGAGCTCACGGCAGCCGTCGCGGAGGATCTTGTGGCGACGGCGGAGCGTCTCCGCGTCGCACTGCATCACCCACTGGTAGGGCGTGTGTGCCTTCGGGATGAAGTTGCTGGTCGACACGCGCACGCGGGCTCGCTTGCCGATGTGCTTGCGACCGATCGCCTTCACCTCCGAGGCGATGCGCAGAATCTCCTCGACGTCGTGATCGGTCTCGGTCGGCTGGCCGACCATGAAGTACATCTTGATCGACGTCCAACCACCGGAGAATGCGTTCTCGGCAGCGGTGAGGATGTCGGCCTCGGAGACGAGCTTGCTGATCGTGTTCCGCAGGCGTTGTGACCCGGCTTCGGGGGCGAGGGTGAGCGTGTGCTTCTTGCCGCGCGCCACCGCCTCGGAGATGTCAACCGAGAATGAGTCGACCCGGGTCGACGGGATGCTGATCTTCAGGCCGCGATCCCCGTAGGTGTCCATGAGGGCGTGGACCATCGGGGCGATCTGCGAGTGGTCGGTGGTCGAGAGCGACATCAGCGACAGTTCGTCGTACCCGGTATTTGCCAGCAGTTCCCCGGCGGCCTCGACGACTTCCTCGACAGTGCGCTCGCGGCTGGGGCGGTAGATCATCCCCGCCTGGCAGAAGCGGCAGCCCTGCGTGCAACCGCGCTGGATCTCAATGACTGCGCGGTCGTGTACGACCTCCATGTACGGCACGATCGGCTTCGTGAGTGTCGGCTCGAGTACCTGGACCACGCGACGCGTCACGCGACCCGGTGCGGCGTCGTCGATCGGGTCGATCGAGTTGATCGTCCCATCCTCCTCGTAGGTGACCGCGTAGAGCGAGGGGACGTAGACGCCCTCGATGCGGGCGAGGCGGCGATGCAGCTCGCGGCGCGGCCCGCCGCCGGCCCGCTTCCAGTCGGCGACGACATCGCAGATGTCGCGGATCACCTCTTCGCCCTCGCCGAGGGCGAACGCGTCGATGAAGGGCGCCATCGGTTCCGGCTCGAGCGCTCCCGATCCGCCCGCGATCACGATCGTCTCGTCGTCCGCGCGGTCCTCGGTGCGGATCGCGATCCCACCGAGGTCGAGCATGTTCAGAACGTTGGAGTAGCAGGCCTCGAACTGGAAGGTGATGCCGAGGACATCGAACTCGCGGAGTGCGTGGCGGGTTTCGAGTGACCGCAACGGCTCCTCGTGCTGTCGGAGTAGTTCCTCGAGATCGGTCCACGGGCTGAACACGCGCTCGGCGAGGGCGTCATCTCGACGATTGATGATGTCGTACAGGATCATCAGCCCGAGGTTGGCCATGCCGAGGTCGTAGAGGTCCGGATAGGCGAGCGCGACCCGCAGGTCCTGCGCGTCCCAATCCTTCGTGATCGAGTTGAGTTCACCGCCGCTGTAGCGGGCGGGGCGTTCGACGCGCGAGATCAGCGAGTCATAGAGGGTGGTCATCGCTGAGCTCCGATGGTCAGTGCTGAATTCGCTGGGTGGATTGAGGTTATTCGCCTGACGGAGGCGAGGACAACAAGCGGCGTGACCGTAGAATCTAGAAATGAGCAGTTACGTCGCGGCAATTGTGTTGGCAGCCGGTCGATCCGAGCGGATGGGCAGCGAGAACAAGCTGTGGTCTGACCTCGGTGGCGTGCCTGTCATCGGACGGGCGCTGCGCGCGTTCGCTGCAGTTGAGGCGATCGACACGCTGGTGATCGTCGGCCCGGCGGAGCGCCACGCGGCGCTGAGCGAGCTGGTGCCGTCCCGCC
>Ga0114999_10002327_pt1 | contig 25199 bp, 20 predicted proteins | sample ArcticOcean_MG_C_3_FD_89820 | JGI IMG/M metagenome (GOLD analysis project Ga0114999, IMG submission 89820) | Marine microbial communities from western Arctic Ocean - ArcticOcean_MG_CB8_126 | ecosystem: Environmental > Aquatic > Marine > Oceanic | place: Arctic Ocean: Canada Basin | collected...
CACAGGTGCGCGATCTCGCCCTGGCGCATACCGGTGTATCGCGCGAACATGGCATAGTCCTGGTAGTCGTCGACCGAGTATTGCTTGTGCGGGCCCGGAAAGTCCGTGCAGATCGCGTCAGCTTCTGTGTGTGTCGGCGGGCGACGCTTGCCAATACGTTTGGCGCGCCGCCGCTCTACCTTCGTCCACTTGACGTGGACGCCGTCCTCTGGATTGTTTCTCAGACCACACTTTTCCCGTGCGTACCGGAACATGCTCCGGAGCGCGGACAGCTCGTTGCCCACGGTCTTCTTGGATTTTCCGTAATTCTCAATGCGGTCGTCGCGGTAATCCGAAACATGATTTGCAGTGATTTCATCGATCGGGGCCTTACCGCCGATGAACGCAACGAAGGAGCGACCGCTGAACGCATACCGCAAAGACGTGCTCGGCGCTACCGCATAGTTGCCACCCTTGGAGCTGATCGCCTTGATCCATCGGTCGCAGACGTCTTGTATCGTCGTTGCGGCCTTGGAACGCTTCGGCTTCATGCCGACGGTCATACGGATCTTGTGTAGCTGATCCTCCAGCTCCGGCCAGGCGGCAACTGCGACGGCGATCTGCGCTTGAGCGATCGACATGTCGAGGATGATCGGCGCGAAGTGGGTGTCGCGGATTCTCCGCGCCGTTGGCAAATGATTGGTATGGAGCTTTCTGCTGAACTGTTTCGACTTGCCGTCGAGGTCGCAGTAGCGGAAACGAAGATAAATCTGGCCGCCTTTTCGCGGCTGCCATAGCCATTTATTGATTCCCATGCCATCGTCCGCGTCACCGTTCGGACGATCGATTTCCGGCGTGCTCATATCGGTCAGATTGATAACAAATTGTAACCGTGACCAGGAAGAATCTGTAATGTACTCTGCTTTCGCTGGTTATAAGAACTGGCGGAGGGACAGGGATTCGAACCCTGGGGACAGGCAAAACCCGCCCAACGCATTTCGAGTGCGCCGCCTTCAACCGCTCAGCCATCCCTCCACAAATTAAATGAGCGACACGATAGCCTTGTTTCAATCCGATGGCAAGGATGTTCTTCGACTGCGGAGATCAAGGTGGGGCTGCTTGCAGGGCTGATATCAATAAACGGCAGGCAATTCAAAAGGCTCATTTTCGTCTGCAGTGATTTCCGGCAGTCCGTGTGCGGTATCCGCAATTGCTGTATTCATCCGACCGCTCCTGCCCATGGCATCGTCGGCTAGCCTAATGAGTGCCCGATTCGGTCGCGCTACTGGGGATGCGCGACGCAAGGCCAAGGCGATCTCCCGCTCGTCGGCGGACGAATTGTGCAGGCACGCAGCCATGAAGGCTACTGCCGTGGAACGGCTGACCCCGCCGTTGCAATGGATCAGGATGCCGGAAGTTCGTTCCCAGTCGGCGAGAAAGGCGAGCAACTCATCGACGTGCCCGGCCGAAGGTTCGATCAGACCATCCTCGGCCATCCCTATGTCATGAAACGACAGGCGGAGATGTCGACCAGCATACGCAGGGCCAGACTCGGGGAAGTTGCAACCGGGGTTGATCATACTGACAATACGCTCCGGTGCGTGGATCTCGATCATCTCAATGACTCTTGACAGCGGGCAGACTACGATGTTCATAGGTCTCCTTGGAGTGGGCCGAATCTCTCCTTCCTTTTGATAGGCTTGATGGACACGGCGATCTGTTTCAGTTGTTTGGCGACCAGAAGAAGCCGCGACGCATCAGGCCGCCGATCTCGCTCGAATTGAGGACACGGATAGCAATTGTGTTCTCCTGTCCGAACTTGATCGCCTCGGTTATGTCGAGTTCGAATTCGTGGTTGTGGTACCACCAGAGACTGTATGGCTTGTAACCGACAAACCTGCCATTGATCCACACCCAGCCCTCGTTGATGGCACCGCCGCACCAGAACTTCAAAGGACGGTCAGCAAACTCCGCATCGACGGTGAATCTGGAGCGGTACCAGCCGATGCCGTTGTAGTCGTGACCGGCCTCATCTTCGGACGGGTCCTGCTGGTCCCAGGTGTAGTAGGTGTTCTTCCTGCCCCAGTCGCTGTCGTCGAATTCGGGATCATACCAGTCACCGACAATGCCCTCGTTGAACAGGTCGCGTCGGAACGTCATCTCCAACGGCAGCGACGCCACTTTCTCACCCGCGGTGCCGTCGATCTTCTCGGCGAGCGATTGGAAAATCTCGCCGCGCCCGGTCGGGAAAAGCTTGCTCGCCTGCGGAGGACCGTTCTCGATGAAGAATGTATAGATGTCGTGCAGACGGTTCTCAAGCTGAACCATACGCTCGGCCGCCGCCGCCGCAGCAGCGTAGTCCAGATGCATCTCGGCTGCATTCATCATGGCGAATGCCAGCAGGTGCTCGGCAATCAGCGCAAAAGCTTCGACGCGCTCACTCTGCACATCCGTCGCCTTTGCCCGACGCGCCGCTTCAACGTGCTTCTGGATGCCACGAACGAAGTCGATATTGTAAATGTGGTTGATGAAAAAATCCTCATGCACCTGGATCGTTTCCCGCACCAGGGCATTTTCGCAGGCGTCCCACCAGGCCTGTACATGCGGCCCGGCCGCGGAACCGAAAAAGGTGTTGTAGAAATCCGCCTTTAACGCTTCAATATCGGTCTCGGTATCCCACAACAGCTTGGCGCGCGCGTAGTAGCTCGTCCAGGTTTGCATGAACGCCTTGCGCCCTTCCGTGCGAAACCCTTTGATGCCGACCTTCTTGTAGATCGCCGCGTTGACCGCGATGTTGGCGGTGTCGCGCTCGGGCACCCAGTTGCCGATCAGCAGGCCCGGATTGTAGTCGTATATCGTGATGTGCGGCGTCATCTTCCGCCACTTCCTGAGGATGCGCATGTGGTCCCGGCGCCGCCAGAGGCGAGTGTCGTTCGGATGCAAAACATCGCAGGCAATCGGTGCGTACATGACCATCAGGTTGTCGGGAATGTCGATGCCCTCCGGCACCATTTCCCGCAGCGAATAGGCCATGGTCGCAGCAATTTTATCGGGGAACTCCCGGGCCAACTTGGCAGCGAAGCCGAAAAACTCCTCACTCTGGTACGTCCGATCAAAATACTCCAGATATTTGAGGTTCAGGCTCTGCGCTTTGCATCCCTTGCAGTAGCAGTAGGGCGTGCCGTCGGGTGGACTGATTCCAAAACCAAGTTCGGTAACGTTGCCCATCTTTTTCTCACCCGCGAAGGCAGCCCGCAGGTTCTTGACGCTCTCGTCGAAGACCTGCGGATTGGAGAGGCAGAGCATCGTGGTATTCTCATAGTAAACAACCGTCGCATGCTTGCCGACGTGACGTTCGCCGCGTTCGTTCATCGCGAAAAATTCGGGGTTGCTCGCAAAATAGTCGTTGGGCGGGGTCAGGTAGGCAAGGAACCCGTCGCCCACCTGCGGATAAAACGGCGCGAAGTTGAACCCGATCTTCTCGCCCCAGTCATGATAGATTGTTCTTTCGTCATTCGACATAGGCACCCAGCCGGACGGGTTGATGGTTCGCACCGCGAAGTCCGGACGTGACCGGATGTCGAGCTCGGCAACAGCGATCGTCTTGCGCTCAGGGATGACCTCGCCCCAGTCACCGGGAAAATACCAGCGGCAACCGAGGCGCTCGAGCAGAGCGTATGCCGCATAGACGGTCCCATTGTAGGGGGCGTCGTTGTTGCCGGCAACGACAATGTCCTGACCAACAGTTTTGAGGACATAGCCTTCTTCCTCGAAAATGTCGGGGCGGATAGTCGGGTCGAAGCCGGCCGGGATCGTCACGCCGAGCCCGCCGGCCGCTGCCGTATGCCCGACCAGCAGGCGAACGGGAATGCCGTCCGGCATGGCTGCCCCCTCCTCGACCAGACCGAGTCGTGCGCCGCTCATCTTTTCGATGTACGTCTGCAGCGCTTCACCGGCCCTCATTGCCTTGGGCTGATCCGGTTCGACAACGATAACCGCGCGGCCCCTGCCCCCTTCGACGATAGTGAGCGGTGCGGCCTGAAGCATTGACGCGGCCAGCATCGTAAACAGGAATATGCCGAACGATGCCGCAACCTTCACCGGCCTCCACTTCTTTTCACTTTTCATCTTTTCACACCCCACCGCAAAAAAGGGTTCCAGACACAGTTCATAAACTACTGGACTTTAGTCCCCCAATCTCAATTCCCAACCTTTTACCTCTATTCCCGCTTAAGGTGGAAAATCATGATTAATAGATAAAGTGAAGGGGAGGATTCACATGCTCACAATTCACATTACGCGCCATGGTCAGCCGGGCCAAGTATCAGAGGACCAGTCCGGTTACCCGGAATACTCTGAGGATGACCCGGGCCTTTCAAGCCTTGGAATGAAGCAGGCTGAAATGCTTGGACAACGGCTTTCTGCGGAAAACTTCCGTGGAACGATATACAGCTCGCCTTACCGCCGAACGTTCGAAACTGCAAGTATCTTCGCGGCAGTTACCGGCTCCGATCTCTTTCCGGAACCGCTGCTCCAGGAACATCTGTTGAATCCGGGACGTCCTGATTTCAGAAGTCTGACGCTTGACGAAATACGGAAAACATACGCCAACGTCCCGGCAACGGCCGAACTGGAGTGCCCCTGGCTGGTGGAAGGCCCGGAGGATCTCGGTGCCACTGTGAACCGACTGGAACGTTTCGTCGAAACGATGCTGCAGCAATACTCAGAAGGTGAGTTTCTCTTCGTTGGACACGGTGCAACCGTGATCTCGGGCATCAACCTTTTTATTCCGAAAGCGGACAGGGACGCATATCTTGAAGATCTGCCGCACTATTGGAACTGCTGTCTCTCCACTTACACAGTGAACCGGGATTGGACAACCGGGGTGGGACAAGTCGGCGACACCTCTCACATGCCCGACGAGCTGGTCACGTCGAATGGCCATCGAAAATTGGACAGGCCGACTTCGTAGGCTCCCTCTCGTAATCGATCAGGAATGATCGATTGCCAATAGTTCGATTGTTTTGTTGTCGAATGTCATTTATTTTCCCGCGATTTCAGCTTGCATGCCATATCCCGCTGTGCCGCGATAATTTCGTCTTCCCAGGTCGAGTCATCGCTGTTTTCGGAAATGCCCCGTTCGGCTTCAGCTTCACAACAGGCAAGCACGGCTTCTTCGAATGACCTCTGCGGACGGAACTCCGGCACATCGCGCATAAGTTTGCCGACGTCGTAGTACTGATGCCACTGCGTCTGGCTTTCGAGCAACCCGCAGTGGTCGGGTACGACATCGAGCAGCACCTCGGCGGGCACGTGAACGATTTCGATCGAGCAGCCAATGGCTGCCGCGGCTCGGGTGTGATACTCGTCCCAGGTCATGAATTCCGGGTGGGTGATGTTGTAGATCTGGCCGAAGCACGCCTCTCGTCCCACGGCACCGGCGAAACCCAGGCCGGCATCGTCACTGGAGCAAACAGACCAGAGGTTGGTACCGTCACCACTGACGATGATCGGTTTCCCCTTCCTCGCGCGGTCCAGCCAGGCGCCATCGGAGCCAAGTTGTCGCAAGACCGACCAGCTCGGCCCGAAAGTGTGTGCCGGCTTCATGATAGTCACGGGCATGACGCCATCGGCATGGGCTTGTAGCAGGAGGTCATCGGCAGCAACTTTGCCGCGGCCATAGTCCTTGATTGGGCGAAGTTCGCATGATTCAGTGGCCGGCAGTTCGGACAGTGGCCCGCCGTAAGTGCAGACGGTCGAGCAATGGATGTAATGCCGGATACCGCGAAAGGCACGGATAGCCGACTCGGCATCTTCTCGGTCGAAGGAGATCATGTCAATGGCCGCATCGAATGCTCCCGCCTGCATCGTCGCTTCGAAGGCGGCGCGGTCCTGTCGGTCGCCGTGGATAAAGCTGACGCCATCGGGGAGCTGGGACTGCCGTTGCCCTCGGGTAAAGACAGCCACCTCGTGCCCGAATTCGAGCAGGGCCTTTACGATGCCGGTGCTGATGTTGCCGGTACCGCCGACGACGATTACGCGCATGTTGATAAATTCCCGGTTTTGGTTCGTCGATGCCCAGACTTACACAACGATAGTTGAGGAATCCTGAATTTCCGGCACGCATACTCCAGTGCCTCATCATCCAAGCCTGGCGGAGACCCTTGATCTTGCCCTATCTGTGACGAACATTAACGTTGCAACACAGATATTTCATCATCCAATCAACCGCAGGGCGATAACTTGCACGAAAATTTCGCATCGGAAGAATACTTCTTCGACCTGCATGGTTACACGATCATCCCCAACGCACTCGACACCGACCATATTGCCGCCATCAATGCGTGGATAGACGAACTGCCGCCGCTGCAACCTGGCGATCAGTACGGCAAGATGTATGCCCAGGCATATGGCGTCGTCGACGGCGTCAACATCCAAGATATAATTGAGGGCGGTGAAATTTTCGAGCGCTTGATCGATCATCTGCCTGGTTCGAGCGGGTCTGCCATTATATAGGCAAGAGCGGGAAGCCGTATATCAACGAAATTTTTATCAATGTGCGTGAGCCGGGCGCCTTCATTTGGCCGCATTCGGGCGGACACGCCGTGACCCATATTCATCGCTCCGGACGCTACAAAGACGAGTGGGTCTGCTGGATGCTGTCGCTGCTGGTGCCGCTGACCGATATCGGCCCGGGAGACGGTGCAACGGTCATTGTTCCCGGCAGCCACAAGTCCGACCTGCCGCATCCCGAAACGGCGAACGACATCGGGCAGGATTTCGGCTCCACCGAAAACCTCGAGGGCGCCATCGAGGTTCACCTGAAAGCCGGCGACGCATTGCTCTTTAACGACGCGGTCCTGCACGGCTCAGCTGCACGCGTTAATCCCGGTCAGCGGCGCATGCTGGCGACCCGCTACACGGAGAACACGGTCGCCCATCGTTTTGGCTATGCCCCGTCGCCCGAACTCGCCGCACGCCTGACGCCGGAACGGCTGGCTATCGTGCAGCGGTATGGCCAAACACTGTCTTGCTGAGTGCAGAAACCGAAGCAACCCATGACTGCTGGAGACGACAATTTATTGACCCCTCATAGAAGGCACAGTGGGTTCATCCTGATCGAACTGCTTCTCGTCATCGCCGTCATCGCGATTCTCGTGGCAATGCTGATGCCGGCGGTGAATCAGTTCCAACTGGCGATGAACTCATCGATCCCGAAGTTCTCCGGCATGTTTGTATAAAAATGTCTAAGCGGCCGCGACTCGAAGCTGGGTGGTTCGGCATCAGGCCGCAGTTCAGCATACACATTGGTGTAGTGCTCCTGTACCTTGTCATAGCCTGCCTGTAGCAATTCGTTCAGGGGCGCGAAACGGTGACGCATGATATCGGTCTCTTCCATTGTAAACCGCGCGCTGAGGTCGCTGAAAAGGTAACCGACCCGTGGGCTGACCCCGGATGTTTTGGGCGACACTGCCGTCTCCTCTGCCTTGAGACGGCAAATCTCATCCATCATCCGGCAGAGCAGCACGACCGTCACCATCCGATGTTTTTCGCCGCGGTGCAATTCCGCAAGTTTGTCGCGAAATGCGGCCGGGTCATTGTCGACAATACCGCGCAGAGTTCCTTCAATTACATCTCGTTCTTCGGCATACCACTGCGCAGCCTGCTCAAAATGCGATCGTGCCGCGGTCGACAGATGCCGGGCGAACGCCAGATCGTTTCCCCACCCGACCTGGTAGGAATAGGGAAAGATGTCGCTGGCGAAGGTACGGTAACTGAGATGGATGGTGCGGCGCATTTTGCTGCTGTAGTACGATCCCCAGTGCATGCTCAGGTTGCAGTAGACGACCGCGTCACCGGCCTTCAAGTCGACGCACATCCCGTCGGGCAAGGCCGCCGTTGGATCCAGCAACAGTTGTCGGCGTTCCGACTCTGTGGTTGCCCGGGCGTGGCTGCCAGGCAACAGCCAGAACACGTCGTCGTCGTACAGGGCAATGTTCCACTGCACGTAGCCCGTTTTGTTTTCGAGCAGGTCCTGCGTCAGGCCGAAGAGCGGTGCCTGCGTGATGGCGCTGCTGTCCCGGTGCCAGTCGGTGTGACCGAAATCGATGATGGGACTGCACATAACCTGTATCCCCGAGAGAACGCATCGCGATTCCTGCAAAATCTTCCGGCTCACCCCCATGGTGTTCTCTTCCAGACAAAAATCCACGAATTCGGCGGTATCCTCATCGACCACAACCGGAACTTCGACCCGCGGTTGACCACCGGCATACCAGGCGCCGCCGAGGGGGTCATCCGCTGTCCGTTCAGTCACCGACATGGCCTTGGACTTGTCGACCATCAACTCCACGAGGAGACGCATATGATCCAGGCGCTCGGGAGCCACTGCCTGGCGCAGAATGAGAAAGCCGTCTTTGAGAAACTGTTTGGCGTCTACTTCCATCGTTGGCGTCCTGTTGAGTATATGGTTCCTGTCACGACACACGAATACTGGATATCGAAAGATTGACAACCCGGAATGCGAGGAAATACTTCATGCAAGAGATCAGGCAAAAAAGTTGACGTGGCCGTGCCTCTTCGTTTTTCCTCCTGATCTTTCCACCTGTCTTTCTTTTTCATCCAAGCCAGAGTTACACACCAATGTCATTCAAACTGCCCGACCCTGCCATCGTCGCTCGCCACGAGGCGGACCACATCAATGCCGATCGCCACCAATTTCTCACGGGCGGTATAGAGCGGGCTGTGGCGGACTCACCGTTCATCGACCCCGACGAACTCCTCGCGGGCCTCGAGCAATTTTACCGCGAGCGGCTGGCACGAACCCCATCGACCACGCAGTATCCGGAGGCCAAGCCGTGGATCGAACATGTGCTGGCCGTTGACAGGGAATTACAAGCCGCGGCTCCGCTCACCGATGCCGAGCTGGCCGCCTACCGCAGTCTGGCGCATTATCTGATGTTTCGCGGCTATGCGAACGCCGGTCCGACAACTGAGAAGTGTCGCGTCGTCTACCTGCCGGAGACGGATCAGGGGCCACTGCATATCAAGAATGTCGACGATCCCATTACCTTCTGGAAACCGAACCCCGACCCGTTCAAGAATGCGGGAATGTCGACAGGATTGATCTGGGACGGCGTTGGGTCCGGCCTGCATATAGACGACGAACCCGAGGAAATTTTCCCGTTACCAATCCCGGACATGTGCCATCAACTCTGCGACGACGTCCCCGGGGCCGTCGATTTATTGACACGCTACAGCCAGTTTTGGGGCGGCCAGAACATCGTACTGCACGACGATCAGAAGCGATCGGTGGCAATCGAGAAAGGTAGCTACAACTACATTGATGTGTTTGAACCGGGCACCGCCGGCGGCAGCCACTGCAGCGGCATGGCATTCCGCCAACCGGCAACGGCCCAGGGGCGGCATGCGCGCGAGAAGCGCCTACAATACCTGCAGCGTTTCAACCAAGCGCTGGACGGCCCGGACATGACCTACTGGAACGCCTGCGACCGCGCCGAGGAGATGCTGGGGAAACTGATGAACCAGGAATTCGTAACGGTGCAGGAGGTGTTTGATCTCCTCACCACGCCATGGCCGAAGGGGCTGAATAAAGGCGGTGAGAAGCTGCATCCGGACCAGGGTCTGGGCGAGTACACACTGCGCACCAACGGCCTGCTGTTCGACAAACGACGGATATACTTCTGGCAACGGGACATCGACGGCGTCTATCCCGACAAACCACTTGTCTTCGACATTCCGTAAAGCTTGGAAAAACTTTCAGGTAGCACGGTTGTGTAAATAAGTGATGGGAACAAAAAAAACGGCAAACTGCAAACCGAATAATTTGGGCATGGTCAGGGAAGAATCCGGGTCAAGTGCAACCGAAGATTGAAACGCCGTTATGATTTCCGCAGGGGCATTCCCACCATGCACCTTGCTCGTGGCACATTAATCAAACACAGCCCCCGGCGAGGTGCCAGTGTCGACGTTTTCGAGAAATGACTTTAAGCCATCCTGCCAATCGCCTGGTGCCTCCGACGTGAGCAGTCGTCGGATTTCATCCGCAACAGGTTGTGCCTTGGCACCCAATTGATCGAGCCTCGTGACGACCTGCTTTTTCGTCGCAGCATCCACGTTCGCGTCTTCGAGCAACTCGACCAGTTTGCGGAAGTCGGAAATGTCACCCCGGATACAACACAGGGCATACAAAGCCGATTGGTCCGCCCCGGTCTGCTTCGCGGCGTGTTGTTCCAACGTTGCAATGGCGGCGGCAGCAACTGGCCCGATCGCGGCCAGTGCCTCGATACATCGGGTTTCCTGCGATTGTCCGGAAAGCATTTCGATGAGCTTTGGCACCGCCGGCGCAGCATCCGGGCCCAGTGCAGTGATGACGCGCAGTGCACCTATCTGACGACCCGGATCAGCATGGTCGAGCATCTCAATCGCCGGCTGCAGCGCCGGTCTGGCGAAGGAGCCGAAAGCAGCCATGACCTCCGCGGCCTCATGGGCGATTGTTGGGAATTCATCCAGAAAAGCAATGACCAGCGATTCGCTTACCACAGCGGCATGGGCGGAAGGCAGTCGCTTGCCGCTGATCTCCCGTTTATCCAGCGGACAACCGATCTCTGCCAGGGTCAGCATAGCGCCGACACGGATGTAGAAATCTGGATGTCCCAGCAACTTCGTGAGCTCAGGCAGGGCAAGCACCGCCTCCGGCCCAATGGCTTCCAGGGCACGCAGTGCCGGCACCCGTACGTCGGGATCCTCAAGCAGCGAAGCCAGTGTTTGCGCCGCCGGTGCCGCGGCTTTCCCCATCTCAAAAAGGGCCCAGGCCGCAGCGCGACGCTGTGAGACGTTGGGCTTTTTCAATCCAACGATACACGCTGCCACTGATTTGCCCCGGTAGGCCGCCGCCTCGTCCCTGGCGCCGGTGATCGGCGAAAGCATCAGATCTTCGTTTGTAACAGGACCCAATTGCTCTATAAAGGCCGCCGCCTGATCGCGAATCTGGTCATATTCTGTCAGTGCCAGTGGTTTGCCAGCCTCCGAAACGTAGGGCGCCGTACCAATAATGCGGGGCCTCAAAGCCTCCAGCCATTTCGCGGCATCACGGGCTGCCGGGTTGTCGGTATGTGCCGCCACCGAGTCCTCGAGCATCTGCAGGTAGCGGTAGTCGTCAATACCTTCGCGGCGCGCTTCGAGCGCCGTCAGGGGCATGGGTTCGTGGCTGTCTGGTGGAAACCAGGCATGGCGATGGTGGTTGTGGTGATACGCCCAGACCCAGTTACCCCCGAGCCCGAACGCCCATGTGTAGAATCCGGCATAGTAGCGCTGGCGCAAAGGATCCATGTCCTTGCGCCACATGCGGTAGGTGTAGGTCCAAATCTCCGTTCCGCGACGCTGCGCCTCCGCCATCAACTCCGGCGAGATCAATCCATCATGAACGGTCATGACATCGGTGAGATATCCATACCCGTATGCCGCAGAAGCGCCCACATCGATCGTCGATCGGGTCGAAATATCGCGTACCTTCGTCAACATTGCCGTGACCCGACTATCCTGTTGCGGGTATTTGGGTTCGTCGAATACGAAGGTCAACATCTCCGGCCAGCCCTGGTCCCGACACGCCTGGCGCAGCCAATCGACTGCAGCGGCCAGTTTTTCACCTTTGAGGTCTCCGGGGATACCGCCGATGATGAGGCTCGGGATGTTTGGATCGAGGAGGCCGGCCTGGTGGGCCAGAGGAATCAGCTTGTCAAGCGAATGGCTATTCTCGGGCGGCAATACTGCGAAGTCCCCTCCGGGATAGAACATTGCGGAGTTATGGCCGTGTACCGCCATGTCTTGGTAGATCGCCAACACGGTATCCGGTGGCGTTGCCAGGCCACCCAGACGTTTGGGCAGCATGTCTTCCCGAAACCATATGCCGAAGGCAGCCCTGGGCGGCTGCAATTCGAAGGGGCGGACTGTCACGTTGAGATCTAGTACCGTCTCGGGGCGGCCGGCCGGCTTTATCCGGATCTTCCCCTGATGAACGCCTGGTTCCGTCTCTTTGTCTGCGTGGAATGTCAACCAGAAGTTGACGCTGTCGCCACTGTCAAGCGCCTCATAAACATTACCACGCTGCAAATGTACGGAGCTCCCGATCCAGCGCCCGACCTCGTCGTGATCGGGCGGCACAGACAGCACCGCCAATTTCTCTTTGTCCGCCGCACTGATACGGTGGTACGTGGTCACCGTCAGGTCGGACTCGACCGTCACCTCAATATCCTTGATGCCGGCTGCCAGAGCGTGCACACCAAGCTGAATTGATTCGTACTCCTCCTGGGCCAGGGTGCATGAAATTGTGTCGACAATGCGCTCAGGCTCCGGTACATGGCGCGGCTGCAGGGTCACCATCGGGCTGTGTTCGAAGACGACATAGCCCTTGCGTCGTCGGCTAATTTCAGGACGGTGAAAAGCATTGGGTGTGTCTTTGACGATCTCGACTGTCCGGTCCACTTCGGATGTCTGCACCTGCTCCGTGCCGTCTGGCCAGATCACCTGGAGCTCGACGGCAGCGCTGTGGTGGCGCAGCCCGAAATGCAGCGTCAGGTCGTTTTGATTGCCTTCGCCGGTGCCGCCCTCGACCTGGCGCGTGAGGATCCAGCGACTGTTATTCGGGCGTATGCGGACCTCCGCACCGATCGCGTACGCATTGATCCCCTCCCCTTTCAAGCGAACCTTGATCCAGTGATGGCGCTCGGCTTCCGGGGTGTCCTCATTCATGCGATTCCGAAAAATAAGGCCGCCGGTCGCCAGGTCGAGATCGCCGTCGTTGTCGAAATCCGCCCAGCCCGCCTGGTATGAGCCGGAATGACCGGTGCCCGTGGCGTCCGTAACGTCTGCCATCGTCCAGGTGTCCGCCTGCAGTCCGGCTACCTCCTCGCCCGGGTGAATATTCAAGGCCGCGGAGGTGTTCTGAAACAGTGAACTGCGATCACCGCCATAGAGGGTTGTCAGGTAGAGGTCGAGGAAGCCGTTGTTATCAAAGTCGCCGAACGCCGGTGTGGCATAAGATTCCTGCCAGCGTAAGACCTCGCCCGGATGCGCCTGAAAGTTCCGCCCATCGACAGTTGCCACGTTGCGATAGAACTTGCACCGGTCCTGATAGGCGGGCGGATGACTGAAGTTGCCGACGAACAGGTCGATGTGTCCATCGTTGTCGAAGTCGCACCATGCCGAGCCGACAGTATGCCCCCAGGCGCCCTGGTCCCCGTCGCCGGCAACGGTGCTGACGTCCATAGCGACATCGGTGAACTTGAAGTCGCCGTCATTGCGAAACAGCCAGTTCGGCTGCAGCCGATAGTTCGACACGTAGATGTCCAGATCGCCGTCCTCGTCGTAGTCGGCACAAGTGACGCCGCGAGCCCGGCGTATCGACGGGGTCTGCCAGATGTTGGTGAACGATTTGCCGGCGTTGTTCCTGAAGATTACATCATGCCATTCTCCCCCGGTATCCCAGTTCTCGTATCCGGTGATGTACAGATCGAGGTAACCATCGCCATTGAAATCGCCCCACGCAGCACCACGGCAGATCCCTATCGGTCGCTCGTCGAGGATGCCGCTCACGTCGATGAACTTGTCGTCGCCGTCGTTCCGCGCCAGCGTTCCTTCCGCGTACATGTACAAGTCCAGGTCGCCGTCGTTGTCGAAATCGCCCCAGATTCCCGAACCTTCGAACGGTCCATCGACTTTGCTGAACGTACCTTCGTTGTTGCGCCACAGGCTGTCGCTGTAGATATCGACCCAGCCGTCATTGTTGTAATCGCCCCAGGCAACTTCGGTACAGCAGAACCCGTTGACACCGACGTCATTAGCGACTTCTTCGAACTGGACACCCGTTACAGCAGTCACCAGTGCGAACACTGCAAATGTGCCGATCACGACGTGATTCCAACGTTCAGTATATCTTCGTATCATTTTCCGTCATCCAGAGTTGCCGATGAAGCGCATGATGCCCTTGGTCACAATTCAATACACCTTAATCCAACGTCGTCTGAATGACAGACCTATCGGGCCTTGGACCGGGGAGCATCAGGCGGCAATTAAGGTTGGGATGCAATAGACAGCAGCTGTGGAACGGCGTACATTGCCCAAAATCCGGCAACCAGCCAACCTGACTTCCAGGACCACACACACACCAAAAGGAGACCATGGATCAGTCCGAACAGAACATTCAGACGGTCATCCAGAACAGCCTGCAATCATCGCCGGAAGAGATGCTGGAACAGTGTCTCAATATTCTCATCAAGGTATCCGGGGCGACCGGCGGCTCGATCCTGGGCGAAGAAGGCCCGGCACTCAAGTTTCTTTTTTCCGACGTCGAATCCTTGATTGGCATGTCGGTGCCCTGGGACAGTCTCGCCGGCAGTTCAGTAAGCCAGGGCCTGGTGATTTACACGTATGCGCCGAAGGATGATCGCCATTTCGACGGTATCGACGCCGATCTCGCAGGCCAAACGAATTATATGCTGAGCCTGCCGATTCCCTCTATTCACCGCAGCAGCGACAAGGAACAGCAGCAGACCCAGAACGCCGGAGCCCTGCAGTTGCTGTTTGACCGCGACATTTTTCCGGAGTTCGACGTTTCCAACGGTGCCCGTGAATTTACGATAGATGAACTGAACACCCTCAACGACTGCGCCAAGGGGGTTCAGGAAGTCACGATGATCCTGCCCAACATCGCGTTCGGCCTCGAAGTGATGCGGTTGCGACAAACCTCGTACCAGGCGATTCACGAACTCAAGAACAAGCTGATCGGCGCCACCTCCTGGATCAACTGCCTGAAGGAGGACCTGGAGGACATAGCACCCGAGACCCTCGAAGACGAGAGCATCCAGGAAGATCTGCAACTGGCCGAAAGCGCTGTCACCGCCGGTTCGGCGCTGGCAGTGAGTTATCTGCAGTTTACCAAGATCTACAACCCGGTCTTTGAAGACACCAACCTAAACGACGTGCTCAAGGAAGGCGCGGCCAACATCAAGGCCTTTGCAACGCAGAACGGCGGTGAGCAACTCGCTGTGAATTCCGACTTCGACGACGCCATCCCGACCCGCCAACTCGATGGTGCGCAGTTGACCATGGCCTTCTTCAACATCGGCAAGAACGCCGCCGAAGCCTTGATCGAACACGGCGTTGAAAATCCGGCCATCTCGATAACATCGACATTCCATGACAACCAGATGACGGTCGTCATGTCCGACAACGGCAAGGGCATGCCGGAAGAAATCGCCGACAACCTCTTTGTCGCATTCAAGACCAAGAAGCAGGGCGGCACCGGACTCGGCCTAACGATCACCAAGAAGATCATCGACGTCCACAATGGCCGCATCAAATGCGAAACCGGCTCAAACGGCACGTCGTTCACTATTTCACTGTAAACACCAATCGGACGACCAACGATGGAGTCCGCAAAATGCGGAGACATAAAATGGCCGAGCATCCCGAACAGAAAACGCATTTCCAAAGCACAGACCAAGCCAGCCAGTCGAATCAGGCTGAATACGAAAACATGATCGACACCATCAACCATGCGATGGACCCGAACAGCAATACCGTGCTGGTTGTTGATGACGAGACGCCAATTCGAAAATTCGTTTCCCGGCAGATTCGCAAGAGTTCGACCGGCATCGTTATTTTTGAAGCGGAAAACGGTCAGGATGCACTTGAAAAACTGGAGATCATACGAGAAAAATACCATAATGACCCGGTACTGATCATCACCGACCTCAACATGCCGATCATGGACGGCTGGGAGTTCATCGATGAGCTTAAGAAGGACTATGAATCACGTGGCGAGACATCGGGTATCCCCATCGTCGTGCTATCCTCAACGAGTGGGGAGAAAGGCATTGTGTTCAAGAAATCAGCGCACAGCGGCAAGTCGAAGTACGACCCGATTGTAAGTATTGCGAAGGAAACCTGCATGGACGCCGGCAAGTTCGACGCAAAAGGTGAGAAAGGCTTGACTCGTTGGCTCAAGCATCTGATGAAGAATACTTGAGTGTGGTACGGTATACGAAGACCGTAATCAGCTCGAGTATTTGCCTTTGCCGAACACCGTAAAGTCGACGACACCCACGCCAAGGTCATCCGGCCATCCGACAACGACCAGGCGCATGAACGTCGCCGGACGCGACGCGAACGTGACATAGTCGATCAACATGTCGACGTCGTTGTCCGACTTGTCCACTGCGATGTCCCAGACATCGTCCGCGTCAACCTTGGTCTCGACGCGATAGCGATAGGGCCCCGGAACGATGCCCGCCCGATAGTCGAGATTCGGTTCGGCCCAGATCAACCGTACGGCCGAGACCGTGAATAAGCCGCGGCTGTCGACAGACAACCATGGCTCGGCGTCGTCGTTCGCCGCCTGCCACCAGGTGCGCATGGAACCGTCGATCGCATAAGAACACTCGCGGCCCGGTGCACTGCTCGAATTGCTCGCCAGCTTGTTCAGGTTCACTGGCAACAGACCAGCATCGTTGCCCTGCTCCGGATGCGCATGTTCGCCGGGTGCAAGCTGCGGTACTTCGGTAGCGGTTGCAAACAAATTGCCGTCGTCGTCAAAACCGGCTGCGTCAAAGCCGATGCGTCGTTCGAAGATGTGGTTGTAACACCGCGTGCAGGTGTAAAAAACCCACAGCGTGTCACCCGGGCCGCGCACAAAGCTGCCATGCCCGGGACCGCGCACCAGTCCCGACGTCTTGCGGAGGATCGGATTGCGCGACTGGTAGGTGTACGGTCCCAGGGCCGACTGCGAGACGTAGGTTCCCATCGCATATGTACTGAGACTGGTGCCCGGCGCCGTGTAGGTGAGGTAATAAGCATCACCGTTCTTGAACAGCCACGAACCTTCGACATAACTGACTGCCGGATTCTCGTTGAACTCGCCATAGCGCTCCCAGACATGGTCCGGGTTATAGGCGAACATGATTGCCGGCTCGGTGATCGTCTGGTTCAGTTTATCCGGGTCGAGCTCAGCACCGTAGATGCCGGGCGGCCCCAGGCCCCAATATATGTACACCCGACCGTCATCATCGGAGAAGCACATTGGATCCAGGTAATTCGGTAACGGCTCTCCAGCCGGGGTCAGCAGTGGCCCGACTTCCTCCCAGGGGCCCAGAGGGCTGTCACTGCGAAAAAGCGGCGCCTCGCTGGCGGTGAGATAGAAAGCGTCGCCGTGCGCCATGATCGTCGGGGCATAGCCGATGTCGTACACGTTCATCGGGCAATAGTCCCACGACACCAAATCGCTGCTCTGCCAGGCCATGCCGCAGGAAGCGTACAGATACCATTTGCCGTCGTGCCAGAGGACGCTCGGGTCGGCGGCCTCGCGGTAGTCCCGGCGTTCGCCGTTATTGACCCAGCCAAACGCGATGTCGTCCGGAATACTGAAGCGCCCGCGCGGGTAGTTCGGAAGTGGAATGGGATTGCAAAAAGTGGTCATACCGCATGTGGGGTTACAGGGAACTTAACTCGCAATCATGTACACTTCATGGTCTCGTCGATTGCAGTTCAGAATTAGTGGCGCGGCGTCTGTCGCCTACGCTTCGGAATCGGTCAAGGAAAACGGCAGTTCACCCCGCGCATTGGAACGCGGATCGTATTCCACAGACTTTACGACGACTTGCGGAGAAACTTGGGCAACCGTTTTTTAATGTCCTGCAGACGGGTAAACGTTCACTGCACGCTGACATGCTGGCGCACGGTTCGGAGCCCAACAATTCGGAGCGGCGACGCTGTGGACTGATCTTGCGTTACGCTCCGCTCGATGTACGGGCACTGACCAACTGGCACGAGCAGGTCCTCATCTGCCACGGCAGCGACCGCATCAACCACTGGCCACATCACTCACGGCCGGACGGCAAGTATTGGTAAAATTTCTGCTGAGGCGTGTCATTCCTGGATAAGTTGTGCAAATTATGCGAAACAAATTGTTTCGTGACCGACACAAAATCGCCGATACGAAACCCACGCGATGACGTATTGAAAGCGCCTTGTCTGGCGATTAAGCTGGCGACCATTCCTGCGCTTCAGCAGGCTTGACAACTTGTCGGCACGGCATATCAACTCTAATTCCAGGAGAATCCCCATGCGCTATCGTCCCCTTGGCCGCACTGGGCTTACTGTATCCGAATTGAGTTATGGTGCGGCACGCGGCGCCATTGATGCTCCCGATGACTTTAGCGCTTCAATCGAAGCGGTGATCGATTCCGGCATCAACCTCATCGATACTGCAGAACACTATTCCGGCAGCGAGGAAGCCATAGGAGCAGCGCTGGTCGGACACGACGACGTGCTCGTCCAAACCAAGCATATGCCGTACAGTGACTTCTCACCGGAAGCCACCTACATAGGAACCCCGGAAGGCGTTGTCGCGACTGCTGAACAAAGCCTTCGTCGGCTGCGACGCGATCGGCTCGACATTTTCCTTGGCCACGGCATGCGCACGGCAGCCTCCTACCAGCAGTTCATGAGCGACGGCTGCTGTGAGGCGATGGTAAAACTCAAGGCTCAGGGCAAGGTTCGTTTTATCGGCATCAGCGAATTGTCGGAAGCCGACGGCACCCATGAGGTTCTTAAACAGGCGGTACCGTCCGGGGTCTTTGACGTCGTCATGCTGACCGTCAACTTCCTCCTGCAGACGGCCATCGACGATATCCTGCCGCTCTGTCGTGCGCATGGGGTCGGCACGGTCGTGATGATGCCGCTGAATCAGCCCTCAGTGGAGTCCGGGCTGGTCAGCATAGATGCTGCACATGAGTGTATTCGCCGACATATCGACCACGGCAACCTACCGGACGCTCCACCATATACCGACGAGGATGTACTGGACTTCCTCAAGCCGTACTCCATCCCGGAGGCGGCATTGCGTTTCGTACTGGCGCAGGAAGTCGACAGCTGCTGCGTCGGTGCCCGCACACCAGGCCGGGTTCGCGAAAACCTGGCGGCTGTGGATCCACCCTATCTCGACACCAACCGCCTGGCACGTCTCCAGTCCCTCTTTGGCGGCATTAGCTGGCAGATGCGTTGAGGCGGGACAAGCGCTGCTACAACTGGATGGTCTCACCGGTGCGCGCCGAGCGCATAGCCGCCTCCTGGATACGGACATAGGCAAGGCCGTCGAACTCATTCGGTGTCAGGTCGCCACCGGTTTCGATCGCCTCGATCAACGCGGCATAGTGCTCCCAGCGCTTACCGCAGGATTCAAGGCGGTCGGACTCGAACGAACCTGACCCTTCTGCGCTGAACCATTCGGCGGAAAACCAGTTGTGGCGGATGTATCCGCGCTCACAGACGATATCGAAATTCACATGCCCCGGCGCCTGCCAGGACGGGTCCATCACCCAATGGACATCGACTTGTAAAAAACGCTGATCACGAAAGGTGATGATCATGCTCATCACATCATCCTGGTCGAACGAACGGCAATAGCGACCGGCATGGCACCAGACACTCTCCGGTTCGTCACCGGTCAGCGTCAGAAAGGTGTCGAGCACATGCGGATCATACTCCGCAATGGGCAAACAGTTGCTGCGGTCTGTCAACCACGCCGCGGTTGAGATCGGCGTCCAAACCAAATGGTAGAAAGCTGCACGCACAGGCCCAACCGGCCCGTCATCGGCAGTCCACGCCTCCAACTCCGTAAAAAGATCGGAGGCCAGGGACCTCAGCGTGGGATGAAAACACTTGACACCGGCGTTGCTGATCGCATCGACAATGCGCTGGCCCTCCGCGAGTCCGATCGCCATGGGCTTCTCCAGCATCAGATGTTTCCCCGCAGCGGTGGCGGTTTCGACCATATCCGCATGCGTGAACACAGGCGTGAGGATTGCCACGATATCAACATCGGCGGCGGTCAATACCGCATCGGCACTGGCCGCCTCCCGTGCCCCGGTAGCAGCCGCAGCTGCCGCCTGGCGCTCTGCGTTCGGGTCATAGACAGCTACGCAGCGCAGGCAATCCAAGTGATCGAATGCCTCCCGATGCCACCCCCAAACTTCGCCACAGCCGACAATGCCGACCCCGTATGTTTTCATCGCCACGGTCTTCGCTCCTCAGGCCGGGTTGGTTGGAAGTCCGCCGGGAATTTTGCCAATATTATAACCGGTTTCTTCTCGTGATCGGCCTAACCGTACTATACCGCTTGATCGCACCTCTGCGACACAAGCGAAGCAGGCACAACAGCGGGTGCCCCAGGCCGTTTCTCAACCAATCTCGCGAACGATCTCGGCATTCATTGCCACTTGATCGCTGTGCTTCTGAAACATACCAACGTTGACAATGTCAATCGGCTTGATACGAGCCAGGGCAAACTTGAACGCTTCGCGGACCGACTCGGGGGAACTGCACTTGCGGGAGGCCCCAAGGATCTTGTAGGCGATACAAGGCTTGTCAGTCTGCTGGATGAACTCACAGATGACGTCCCGGTCCTCGTCGTCGAAAGGCTCGACATTCTGCGCCCCCTCCGCCACCAGCTCGCGCCGGGCGTTTTTGGCAATGTTATAAAAACAGGTCATATAAAAATCCACATCCCATCCCTGGTCCTCGACGTACTGTAGAACCTCTGGCATGTGCGCCGCGATACCGACCATCGCGCCGGTGTCACGCATCGCCTTCAGCCGGTCCTCGACCTGATCAAACGCCCCCGCCTGCCACAACCTGTCACTGACGGATCCATGGTGATAGATGGCGATCGGATCGTGATCGGCGATCTCACGAATATTCTCGAACGGATCGGGATGTTCGCCGGCAGTTTGGCAGATCCACTGCATCGTGCCGCCACGCTCCCGATATGCTTGCAGACGTTCAAATACCACTGCGTCACCACGCGACTGCATAGTATTCAGCCCGCACGCCTCGGCACGGAACCAGGACGCCACCGTGTTGTCGACCGTATGATAGTCCCGCATCTCCTCGTCGAGCTCGACAGACACGTGGGAAAACCCGCGGATCTGGTTGCCGCCGATGATCAAGCGTGTGATCTCAGTGCCGCCCCAGTGAACCGCGGGCAGCAACTCGCTTGTTGTAGCTGTCGTCATGGTTGAAAATTAGCAGGAAAATGAAAAGCTACAATAACGCGGGCTGCAACGGATGGACAAGGGATCGGGCCGGCTTCACTTCTCCCCGCGCGAATCCGGGATAGATTGAGCCCCGCCTTTCACAGCCCACCCTTCCCCTCACCCTCCTATTGGCCTACCTCATCCTTGCAGCCAGCGTTGTCATCGGGACAATTGCCTTGTTCGTCTACAAGGCGGCGATGACAGCCAATGTCCGACGCCTGCCCATGCTAGCCGTTGAACGCCTGACCATCGCCATCCTCGTTTGCATCTATGCCCTGGTCAGCAGTGAGGGGGATACCCTCGGCTCTGAGATTGTCATCCTGGCACTGGTCGGGGGGGTGAGTGTTGCCGTGTTGAAGCTGCTCTTGCTCACTGCCATTCGACTCGGACCGGCAGGGCTGAGCTGGACGATCCTGAACCTGTCCATCTGTCTGCCGGTGCTGTTTTCGATTGCCTGGGGAGAACGCCCCACCGCATGGCAGATTTCGGGACTGCTGCTGGTGCCGGTCTGTATCGTGCTGATGGGACATAGAAATGACCCCGGACAGGCACAGGCAACAACGCGAGGATGGCTGCTTTGCATCCTGACATCCTTCCTGCTGCAGGGCATTGTAGGCACCACATTCGCCCTGGTTAAAGAACTGGATCTGGCAGCCTCACGCCACATGTTCATCCTGCTGTTGAATTTCGTCGGCGTCGTCGTACTCGCCGGCGCCACCGCAGCCAGGTCGGTGGTTCCGCAGCGGCTGGAAGTGTGGCGTGGCATTCAATCGGGCCTGTGCTTCAGCGTCGCCATGATCTTCTGGATCGAGGCTCTTATGATGCTGCCGGGCATCGTCTTCTTCCCGATCGCTACCGTTTTCGGAGTGATCCTCGCAATAGTCACCACGCGCCTGGCGTGGAACGAGCGGCTCAACCCGTCGCAACTCTGCGGCCTCGCCCTGGCACTTGCTGCCATTGTAATGATCTCCGCCGGCTGAACACCCGTGCTGCGATCGAAGCGATTCCAGAGCACCCCGGGAATACTGCGTCCATTACAGGGGCAATCCCGGCAGGCCGCTACGAACTGTTTCGTACTTCTCCGACAGTGCGCTTCACGGCAGCGACAATACGCTCCTCCACATCCCCGGCCCAGCGCCACGCCGGCCGGCCGTACTCATCGAGATGCGGACCCCCTTCGTAGCCGCCCTCCTCCCACACACGGCGGGACGGAATGTAAGCGGCCATGTCGTTGGCATAGCCGCAAACCCAGGCACTCGGACCGAACTGCGCTTTGAGGAGCAGGCTGTAATCGACTACCGCCTCGCCACCGAGACTGATCAGCAGCAGTTGCCCCAACTGCCAGACCTGCACCGGATACGGGTACGTCGCAGGGAATTCAACACCATCGTCGATCAACTGCAACATGCGTTTCGCCCAGCGGGCACTCACGGGTGATTCGCTTCCGAGCACCGGCAACAGCGTTTCGCGTGTGACAACTTCCTCGTAAGCGAGATCGACAAATTCGAATGCAGTACGGAGGCCCGCATCAACCGGCTCCATCGGACCGGCAAGCACATCGTCGACGGCGTCGGAGAGCATCTTGCCGTAACGCTCACATAATGCCACCGTACTACGGGGAAGTGGATTAATATCAGCGCCGCAGGCATTGAAAAACATTGCGGCGGTTCCCGGGTGATCGGCTTCGAGGGTTTCCTGAGCAAAGCCCGGATAGTCACCGCACCAGGTACAGAACTGCAAGGTGGTGGGGTGGCAGGCATAGCCGAAAAGCACACCGAGCTGAGAGCCGCTCATATCCGCGATCGACAATACGGGTACGTAATGATCGACAACCCCCCTCAAAGGCTTGCCCGGAGCAATCTCCGCCTCAGGATTCTCACGCCGATTGACTCCGAACGAACAGTTGCCTTCCCCTATCGAAAGCTCTGTCGGCTGCAGATTGTCAAGCGCGTCTGCCGCGGCATCGACGATCTGTCCCGACATCCAATCGGAATATTCAGCCACCAGTTGCGGTTGCTCGTCGTCGAACGGGTAGTAGTCGACCAGATCGTCCTTGAGCACCGGCCCGCAATGGTTGTGCGAGAAAGTCAGCATGAACTCAGAGCGGTCGAGGCCGAACCTTTGCTTCACTCTGGCATAGAGATCCTCGTAGATCGTCTTCGACATGCCCATGTGGTCGGTGGTGGCAAGCAGCACGCGTTTGCCGTCCGCCGCCTGCATCGCCAGCACTTTGCACCAGATGTCGTGGAGCTTGCCGTCGGGAACCCGTTTGCGTCCATAACCGGCCAGCCACACCGACGTCTCCGGGGTAATGACTCTTCGACCAACGCCTGCCTGCCAATCCATTGCCTGTCCTGCTACTTGTTGACCGGGAGATAGCGAATCGTTGCGAGATGGTCACTCTGTAAGGTAAAATTCTGCACGCCGCCGCCGGGCCAGCGCACCTCGGCCTCGACATCACCGGTGACGTCGCCAAGCCCAAAGTGCAGGGTCAAGTCGTTCTGGTTGCCTTCGCCAGTGGCACCTTCGACCTCGCGCGTCAGGGTCTTCTCGCCCACCCGCAATCGCACCGACGCACCGATCGCGGCGCCGTTGACGCCGTGACCACCGATCAGCCGAACCTTGAGGCGGTGTCCGGCGTTGCCGCGATTGCGGTATAGCCGCCCGCCGGTTGCCAGATCGAGGTCGCCGTCGTTGTCGAAGTCGGCCCAGGCAGCGGAATAGGTATTGTCTCGGCTGACGCTGGCGCTGTCAGTCACATCGGTAAAGGTCCAGTCACCGTTGTTGCGGTACATGACGTTGTGATTGTGCCCGTACACTGCCGTTAAATAGAGGTCGAGGTCCCCGTCGTTGTCGTAATCGCCGAGGGCCGGCGAGGCAAACGATTCCTGCCAGCCAAGCCCGGCCCCGCCGCTCTTGTCTTCGAACATCCAACCGCTGTCGGCTCCAAGGTTCTTCAGGAATTTCGGACGATCCTGATAAGCGGGCGCGTGACTGAAGTTGCCAACGAAGAGATCGACCAGGCCATCGTTGTCGAGGTCCCCGAAGGCGCTGCCAATCGTATGCCCCCAGGCACCGAGGTCGCCATCGCCATCGACCTTTCGCGCTTCACCGACCTCGGTGAAGCCGGCCATCCCGTCGTTGAGCCAAAGCTTATTGGGCTGCAGGCGATAGTTTGAAACATAAACGTCCAGGTCGCCATCGCCATCGAAGTCGGACGCGGTTACGCCGCGGGCGCGCTCCTTCGCCGGGGACTCCCAATGCTTCCTGAATGCCGTACCGCCTTCATTCAGATAAAGAAAGTCGGCATAGTCCCTCGAGGGTTCCCAAACTTCGTAGCCGGCGTAATAGATATCGAGATAGCTGTCGTTGTTGAAGTCACCCCACACCGCCCCACGGGAAACATGTTCGCCGCGTTCCGGCACGAGATTGCTGACGTTTTCGAACCCCTGTCCGCCAAGGTTGTGGAACAAGCCCCCGCCGGAGGCCGTGAAAATATCGAGAAATCCGTCGTTGTCGTAATCGCCCCAGAAGCCTTTACCGCCTCCGACTTCTGAATCAACCTGAGTGAATTTTCCCTCGTTGTTTTGCCACAGTCCACCGGAGAGGTAGACATCGACCCAACCGTCATTATTGAAATCGCCCCAGGCTGCCTCGGAGCCGCCGCCAATGCCCACCTCGTCGGTGACATCCTCGAAGAATGGGCCGTCGACCACCTCGCCAACCGGCGGCAGCGGAGTCAACGTCAGCGCCGGGATACCTGGTGCCAGCCCAAACGATTGGCACCCTGCCCCGACGAGTAATACAGAGGCCAGCGAGACAGCCTTGAGTTCAGTGGTGGTCATAGTTTTTCCTTATGTTGATTGTCGACATTGGTTGATCAAAGCCTACTATGACACCAGTTCACGGCTTAGCACGCGGACAGAATGTGGTCGGTGCCACTTTGGGGCTAACTCCGCGAAATACAAAATGCTGGACGCCCACGCTATTCGGGCTTTTGCCACTTGACAACATTGTCTCAGGATCTTATGCTCAAACAATGGCCAAACAGACCGCAAATTCATTACGTTATCATTTACGGTTTCAGGTTCTCCCCGGGGAAAACGCGGA
>Ga0114999_10002330_pt1 | contig 25185 bp, 22 predicted proteins | sample ArcticOcean_MG_C_3_FD_89820 | JGI IMG/M metagenome (GOLD analysis project Ga0114999, IMG submission 89820) | Marine microbial communities from western Arctic Ocean - ArcticOcean_MG_CB8_126 | ecosystem: Environmental > Aquatic > Marine > Oceanic | place: Arctic Ocean: Canada Basin | collected...
CCGGTATCGGCTTGCCGCAATATTGTTATAATCTGTTCTGTTGTGTATCTTTTTCTTTTCATTGAGGTTATCTGTTTATCCCGATAACCTCTCTCTGTAAATGATACGATTTTTGGGGGTCACTCCAATGGTTAAGAGTTACACCATTACAAATGCAGGTTAGCGATGTATAAGTTAACTGAAAGCGGGAAGTCGGAGGATGGAAATCTAATTTACATTACCAAAACATTGGCAATGTTCTCATGAAATGCTTAGCTTTTATGATCTACTTATTAATTGCACCTAATACTAATTGTGTAATTCGTTCTTGAATTTTTACGTATGACAATAAAGCAACAACAACTTTTAGTCATAATCTTCAGTCTTGTCTTGGGAATATATATGGGGGCCAAAATCGGCCTCGGCGAATGGTTCTTGCCTATATTGTTATGTTTGGGGGGATTTTTCATTCTCGCACTCATATTCACGCGAGTAAATTCAATAGGATTTATCCTCAGTTTTCTAATCTTCGGTTACATCGTCGGTAACCGAGGGTTTGCTCAAATCACCCCACTGTGGAACTTACCCATTTTCCCTGGTGAATTAGCCTTATCTTTCACCGGTGTTTATATTATCTGCTATATATTTATCAACAAGGAGATACCTTTCAGATTAAACGCCTTGGGAATTTTGATTCTGATATGGGTTTTGTATGGTTCTTTAAGAATTTTATTTGACATTAAATCTTATGGATTAGTTGCACTCCGAGACTTCGCAACAGTTTACTACTCCCTATACTTTTTTATCGCTCAGCCGATGGCCAATGACTTGCGCTCATGGAATTTTTTTAATCGGTTCCTGGGAATAGCTATTATCATAGCTATACCACTCATTCCTCTCTTCAAACTCTATCCGGAATTTTTTGTCTACAATCTGATTTTCGATGGAGTGCCTATTATTTATTTTAAAGGGGACCTTGCCGCTGCAGCCTATGCGATAGGTTTTTTCTATTTTTACACGAAATATATTAAGAAACCGATTATCCCCTATTTCTTCATTGCAACATTATGCTTCTGGATGACGCTGTATTCAATCTCCAGAGCGACCTGGGTCGGCTTCTTCTTAGGTTTAGCAATCCTCATTTGGGCTCGATTTCATAGATTGTTCCTCCACCTCTCGGTGATGTCGATATTAGCGATTGCCCCTATATCCATATATTTAGCTGTGATCGAAGAGGATATTGCGGACACACGAATTTATTCCATATATGAACACGCATTATCCCTCGTCGATTTTACGGGTACTGGCACTTACCGAAACCCCGGAAGTGCTAATACCGGGGCAAATAATCTCTATCGTTTGACCTGGTGGGGAAATGTATTGAATGAAACTTGGAATAAGGGCCCTTTTTTAGGTCTCGGTTTCGGCTATGACTTGGCCTATAACTTTATGTGGGATTATTTTACATCAAATGAACCCTCCGATACGCGAAGCCCTCATAGTATTATCGTGACAGTTATTGGAAGAATGGGATTATTTGGCTTTATACTCTTTGCGCTGATCATAGGTGAAATGTTTAGAAATACGCGGCGCGTAATAATGAAAACGCGCAGCAACGGCATCGCCACCGATGCACTCTGTTATTGGTGCATGGTCTGGGTATTGTTTGCCACCTCTTGTTTCGGCGTGGTCATGGAAGGTCCGATGGGGGCGATTCTCTTTTGGACACTGTTAGGTTGTGCACAGAATATAGAAAGGATAGAAAAACGAGAAAAAAGTGGAAGTATTAATCCCAACCCCGTCAAAGAGGATATGCCTGGTTTGAGTCTTCCGGCACCCGGCTATTGAAAGATTCACCTCTTAAGATTTCATTATTAGCCATAGCCATGCTATAATATTCCTCGTTTTTTATTTTTATCTAAGCCATTACTTTATCCAATTGTGTTTAATAATAGCATATATCACCGCTACTACCGACTTTTGAATCAAGCCGAATGGAATCGCACAGATTTGATTCAACCGCTCTGCATACTCATATTAAGTATTACCGGAATTTTCTTTATTTATTCCGCGCAGCTTTATACAGGCGGCTCTTTTTGGATCAAGCAGATCGTTTGGCTTTTTCTTGGTGCCTTTTTTTATACCCTAGTCTCCTTAATCAACTACCGGATATATCTGGAAAAAGGCCATTGGATTTATGGTCTGAGCATATTATTATTATTGTTGCTCTGGACTCCTCTGGGTGAAGAACGCAATAACTCACGGCGGTGGCTTGATTTTGGCTATTTCCTATTTCAATCATCAGAAGCAGCTAAAATCGGCTCACTTATCATGGTATCGAGCATCCTTGCCCGTTCTGAGATAGGATCGATCAAGGACTCTTTTAAAGTAATCGCTAAAGTTACGATTGTAATTTTAATACCAATATTATTGATTTTTAAGCAACCTGATCTAGGATCAGCGTTAATCTTTCCCCCGATGATATTTTCCCTCTTATATATTTCAAAATTGTCAGAGCGATTCTTTGCGATCATTTTCGCGGTTTTTATATTGCTCATGGGGCTCCTCTCATTGGACATATACAAGTATTATACTTATCTTCAGGAAAATGAAATATCCGTCTATGAGAGTGATTATCAGAATCAGGCCGGGTTGCAATTGCCTCTGAAAGATTACCAACGCAACCGTATATTAGCCTTTATAGTCCCAAAAGCGGTTGATCCGCGCGGGATTGGCGTCAGTTGGAACCAGAGGCAATCCCATATTACTGTTGGATCGGGGGGGGCTCTAGGTAAGGGTTGGACTGAGGGGACACAAGCAAAACTGGGTTACCTCCCACAGTCTGTTGCCTACACTGATTTTATTTTCTCTGTTCTCGCTGAAGAGAAAGGGTTTCTAGGAAGCATCTTCGTGATTGGTATTTATGTTGTCCTAGTCTGCAACGGCATTCGCATTGCGGCTATGGCACGAGATCGCTTCGGCATGCTCCTCGTTGTCGGAATCTGTGTTATCTTTATGGTGCACATATTTATCAACGTGGGCATGACGATTGGTATAATGCCAATCACGGGTTTACCGCTTCCATTTTTAAGTTATGGCGGGTCCTTTATCATTAGTTGTTGCATATTACAGGGACTGATACAAAGCGTCTTTAGATACAGAAGGGAAATCTCCTGATGAACGACGTAATATTTGCAGTCTCTCAAAACATTAAAACCATCGTGCAGCTTCTATTAAGACCCCCCTCAATCAATGATGGGAAAACGATGCAAGATGAAAAACACAAAAAATGTAAATACGAAGGAAATTTCTTCAAACCTTGATCAAGAACTTCAAGAACCTCCAAAAGAAGAACAAGCAACCGATGTAGATTTCGATCAAATAAATGAAGCGGCTCAAGAACGAGCTAAAAAACGACCGATAATCCAAAGAATTGTTAAGGCGCTGCAAAAGGATTCATCTCCTTTTCGGGAAGTAATAATAAATACTGAACCACTGGAAAAGCGAGTCGCGGTGCTCGTCGATGGTGTCCTTGATAAATTTGATCTAGAACGCGTAGGTGAAGAGCGCATTGTTGGAAGTATCTTTAAAGGTAAGATACAAAACCTGGAACCTGGACTGAAGGCTGCTTTTGTTGACATTGGCATGCCCAAAAATGCCTTCCTCCATTACTGGGATATACTTCCCGCGGCTAATGACTCGTCGGTTGAAATTGTGCGCGATAATAAATCCGCTGCGCAGCGAAACGACAGGGATGAAATAACTCTCAAAGAGATCCCAAAACTTTACCCTATTGGTAAAGAAATTGTCCTCCAAGTAACCAAGGGCCAAATTGGCAGCAAGGGACCACGGACGACGACAAATATTGCCCTCCCGGGGCGATACTTGGTTTTTATGCCTTATGCTGGTCAATGTGGCATATCGCGGAAAATCGAAAGCTCCACTGAGAGACAACGTTTGAAGAAAATATTACGCACTCTCACTATACCCGAGGGAATGGGTGTTATCGTCCGTACCGCGGGTGAAGGGAAGAAACTCCGCTACTTCGTTCGCGATCTGCACATCCTTTTACAAACCTGGGATGAGATTCAGCATAATATCGATCAAGCGGATGATCCCACCTGCATATATAATGAGCCTGATATCATCGAGCGTACGGCTCGTGATTTTCTGACCGAGGACATCGATCGCGTTCTGGTCGACGATGAGGATAACCATCAGATTATGCTCAGTACGGTAGATAAAATATCACCAAGATCGAAATCGAAAGTTAGTTTATTCAAAGAGAACATCCCAATTTTTGAGCGATTCAATATTGAACAACAGATTGAACAGACTTATCAGCGAAAAGTGTCGCTGCCATCGGGAGGCGAAATCGTAGTCGAAGAGACCGAAGCACTCGTTGCCATTGACGTAAACACCGGGGGTCACAAGCAGAAACAAGGGGACAGCAAAGATTTCATCGTGCAAGCGAATCTCGAAGCGGCTAAGGAAATCTCACGCCAGATCCGACTGCGAAATATTGGTGGTTTAATAATTATTGACTTCATTGATATGAAGCAACGCCGAGATCGAAATGCTGTTTTTAATATGATGCGTGATGAAATGACGAAAGACAGGGCAAAATGTCATATCCTTGCAATCTCACAGCTTGGGATCATGCAAATGACACGGCAGCGCCATAAGGAAAGTGTGTCGTCAGGTTTGTATACCGGCTGCCCTTATTGCAATGGAAGAGGCATCGTAAAATCGCCACGTACTATGAGCGTGGAAATTCAGCGGCGACTCGGCAGCGTTATTCGAAGACTGCGCTCAACCGAAAATGTTGGGGAACAGGAGATTACTTTACGTATTCTCTGTCATCCATCCGCTCTCGAACGGTTACGCACAGAAGATGAAAACCTTCTTGTCGAACTTGAAGATCTTTACCGGGTGAAACTCGCATTTCGTGCGGATCCTTCATACCACGTAGAGAATTTCAAAATATTTGACGCTGAAACCGGCCAGGAACTCAGATAATAGGCCTCCATGGTCTTGGGGTGAACCGCTTTTGAATTTCCAATCCCGATGAATGTTCTTATCGCTTTTGACAAATTTAAAGATTCATTGAACGCGCATGAAGCCTGTGAGATAGCAGCGAGAGAAATTGCATCACTGCATCCGGACTGGAATTTGGAAACTGCCCCCCTTTCCGATGGGGGTGATGGATTTTGCAAGATTCTTACAGAATCTCGACATGGTCGATTATACAAAGAGAAGGTTCATGGGCCCCGCTTCGAATTTGTCGATGCACTTTTAGGTGTGGTCGAACTCGAACAACTGGAGCCGGAAATAAAGGAATGGTTGAAGGTGCCATCAAAAGGTAAAATATCTATTATTGAGATGGCACAGGCGAGTGGTCTGCACCATCTCGGCCGGAATGAACGCGATCTATGGCACACCTCGACTGTGGGTGTAGGTGAACTCATCGCCAGGTCACTTGAACTTGAAGCCGATGCACTATTGATAGGTGTGGGTGGAAGCGCGACCAACGATTTAGGGCTCGGAACGCTTGAAGCACTTGGTTTGCAATTCATGTCCTCTCAAGATAAGCCCATTAATCAGCTTACCCCGGCAGGTTGGGAAGCGGTCGAGCGCATGGGAGGGACAATCCCAACAGATCTACCCCCCATTCGCATTGCCTGCGATGTAAAGAACCCTCTGCTCGGACCTGAAGGCGCAGCGGCAATATACGGTCCTCAGAAAGGCATGAAACCAGAGGACTGGACAAAAATTGAAAAGCAATCTGAATACATGGCTAAGATGCTCTGTCAATACGCCGAGACTGACGAAAGCGTTATCCATGAAGAAGGAAGTGGAGCGGCGGGAGGTATATCTTTTGGTTTGCGTGCAGCTTTTGGCGCGGAATTAGTAGCGGGTTTTGATTTAGTAATTCAATGGCTACAGCTTGAAAATAAATTGGCTGATGCTGATATGATTATAACCGGGGAAGGTCGTTTCGATCGCAGCTCATTACAGGGGAAGGGACCAGGTACCTTAATCGAAAAAGCATTAAAATACAAAAAGGAGATTCTTATTTTTGCAGGGCTAATTAGCGAAGATCTCAATACTCACCTCCCGCAGTCATTCAATAGAGAAAACCTCATTCAGATCACTCCTGATAATTGTCCATTAGAGCAAGCGTTGAGTGAAGGTCGCGAAAATCTGACACGCGCGATTCGGGATACGGTAATTTAAAATTATTTCGTCAGGATAAGTGAATTATTAAAGAAGATTGAAATAAATCTTCGGGCTTCCATCGCTGTTAAGCGAATTTTTCTATTGAGTGACCTGCTTTTTGAGGGAATCGCCGATTCCCTGTAGGAACATCCAATCCACGATTCTGTCATAGAGAATACATTACGAAATCCTATGATAGATTTGATGCGCGAAAATGATTCACCGCCTGAACAGTTCGAACGATTGTATTTGAAAGTCGAATCATCATCGACCTGTTTTCTCATTAGTTACCTCGTCGAGATAAGCGCGGTGCGAAAATTATTTTTATTCCGCCAATCATTTTTTTTAAAGATCAAAGAAATGTGCCGAATCTTATTGCAAGATAAGCGATTATGGGTTTTCTTATACAGAGCACTGACACTACAAAATACAATTCACCTGAGTATTTTCAGATTATGATCACTGAAGAAGCCAGACTGAAAAAGGCTCGGTTTTCCCGAATACGCCGATTGAAACGTCTCTTACGTCCGCTGCCCCGTAAGGCAACGCTACATAAATATCCGATCCTCAGCATGTTTACTGTAGCCGCTCGAAAACGCGCCTATCTATGGTCTTTCCGCTCTAGTGAAGCAGTTCCAGCATTGTATGCCGGGTGCATCCTGGCTTTTATGCCGCTCTATGGAATGCAGATCCCACTCGCGTTCTGCGCGGCAATTATTTTTCGCGCCAACCTTCCGATCCTTGCGGGCATCCAATTGATTTCAAATCCTATTACCCTTCCATTTATCTACTGGATAGCTTATCTGACAGGAGACTTCTTTCTCAGTATCTTTGGAGGCACGCCCCCTACGATTGAAATTTCCTCCCAGATAGAAGAAAGCAATCTCCTTCTTAAAAGTATTCGTAATATGAGCGCGATGGTCGGCGGTGGAATGATCATTGGCTATTTTGCCGGATTTATATCAAGTATCGTTTATCGCATTATGGCAAATCGCGCAGCGCAGACTTATGATAAACTGAAGGTTGTCCAAGAGGAAAAAGAAAAAGCTGCAGCTTCGGTTGACAAACCAACTTCGCCGCAGAGTATCTGACTGTATGCGCTTTGCCTTCAGTAGGCGATTGTTTCTCCAGAAACTGAGCTATGTTCTTATAGCAGTCTTCTTCTTTAGCATACCGGGAGGAATGCTTACGTCGGCATCTACAACTGGCACCGCGGCTAGTTCTATTCCCTCCAGGCCCAATTCCAAAAAAATTATGCTTGGCATAGATGTTTTGAGTCAAAACCAATTTCAACCGCTCTCAGGAAAACGCGTCGGATTACTCACTCACCCAGCGGGCATTAATCGTAATGGCGTGAGTACGATTGAAGTATTGCGTCTCAGCCCACGCGTTAACCTCGTTGCACTTTTCGGACCCGAACACGGAATATACGGAAATGAAAAAGCCAGTGTCCCGATAAAAAATCGTATCGATAGCCGGACCGGACTCCCGATATATTCACTTTACGGTAAAAACCGAAAGCCAATCCCAGCTATGCTCGAGGGACTCGATGTGCTTGTTATTGATCTGCAGGATTTGGGCGTACGTTCCTATACTTTTATCAGTTGTATGCGGCTGGCAATAGAAGCCTGTTTTGAGAATAATGTAGAAGTTATGGTGCTCGATCGACCCAATCCTATTGGTGGATTAAAGGTTGACGGTCCACCAATGGAAAAACGTTGGATGAGCTATGTCGGCGCTTACCGCATACCCTACGTTCATGGACTTACGATAGGAGAACTGGCAACGATGGCTACACAACTTAGCGGATGGCTTGAAGTCGATGATATCACGCGGAAAAAAGGGAAGTTAACGGTTATCTCTATGGAAGGATGGAGGCGCTCTTTTCTTTGGGCGGATACTGGGTTACAATGGAGACCCACTTCACCCGCGATTAAAGATCTATCAGCGGCGCTCGGTTATGCGATGATTGGGTTAGGTTGCGAATTGAGCCAATTTTCTCATGGCTATGGATCACAATATTTATTTCGTGTTATTCGATATCCCGGTAAAAACCCAGAGCAAATACAGTCCATCTTAGCTGCAAAAAAAATCCCGGGCCTCACGTTTAAAATAATCGAAGTCCCGATGAAGAATAAGGATAATGGTAGAGCGGTATACGCCTTGGTATCTGATTGGGAGGCATTACGTCCAACGGAAGTCAGTTTTCATATGATGCAGATTGCCTGTTCATGGAGCCGTACTAATCCTTTCACCCAAGCCAGTGCTGATAGCGCTAAACTCTTTAATAAACATGTTGGTTCGACCGAATGGTGGAACGTGATCACTACTCAAGGTGCTCGGGTAAATGTAAATGCCTTCATCGATAAATGGGAAAAACAAGCTCAAATATTTCAGGATACGAGCCGCAAGTTCTGGCTCTATAATTAGATACTTAGCTTTTTATTAGAGGATTTATTTATTGATTATCAACTGCCATCGGGCCATCGCTGCCAGGAAGGAGACCAGCAAGTTGTTCGGCCACATATCGTTTCGCGCTTCAAGGGTTTACCTGTTTTCGGGCATCGACCATTATTATCCCATCGGTGATTAAATAGCCAGGTGTCCGGTGGATCACCCCAGTCTTTACCGATAACGTCAAGCGCGTCCCTACAAACTTCCTTTATTGCGTGGAATAGATCATTCAGCTTTTTCCCCTCTATACGACCTGCACGGCAATGCGGGCGTATGCGAGCGCGCCAGAGAATTTCATCCACCATCCAGTTTCCCAATCCGGGGAATCGCTCTTGCGCAAATAACACACCTTTAATAGGTGATCTTCGTCGACGGGTGAGATAGGATTTTAAGGCGACACGATCAAAAGCATTTGAAGAGAGCGCTGGGGCAATAATTCTCCACCATTCGGGCACTTCTTTGCCCTGTTGAAAGCGAATAAGCCCAAACATCCGGTAGTCACTGAAAATTAATGTCTGTCGTGATTGCAGGAGGACAAGATGGTCGTGTTTATCCTGTTTTAATGACATGGAACCATCCCCGCGATTCGCAACCGTAGGGACACAAGAAAGTTTTCCACTCATACCGAGATGTATGCCCAACCAGTTATTACCACTGAAGCGAAAAAGCAGCTGCTTACCTTTTGCTTCAGAAGAACGTAAGATGCTCCCACTTAAATGTTGCTTTAATGTTTTTGTGTTACATCCACGGAAATCTCGGGCACTAGGATGCAAATATACCTGACTGACCTTTTTATTCAGTCCTGGTTTCCATAGCTTTCGGAAATATTCGACTTCAGCGAGTTCGGGCATTAATTTTTATTTTCATAATTAACAATCATGGCTAAAAAAGAAAGTGTCGGTCTATTGATGTATGACGATCAAAGCGATGAATTGCGCATTCTTTTAGTTCATCCCGGAGGTCCATTCTTTACAAAAAAGGACAATAGTTACTGGTCAATCCCTAAAGGTGAACTTCAGGAAAATGAGGAAAGACTCGCATGTGCACAGCGTGAATTCATGGAAGAAACAGGTCTTGATATTAAGCCGGAGAATTATCACCCACTTGGAAGCATTACTCAAAAAGGAGGGAAAATAGTAACCGCTTGGACTTTTCAAGGTCGCTGTGATGAGGGCTGGGTTCCTAAAAGTAACACTTTTGAATTGGAATGGCCTCCGCGATCTGGAAAGAGACAACATTATCCGGAAATAGATCGTGCTGAAATGTTTACCGTCGATGAGGCCCGGCTGAAGATAATCACATCACAGGTTCCATTCATTGAAAGACTCGTGGATCTACTCACCACTACGTAGTAACAAAAAATCAGCATGAACGAGCGATTGGAAATAGTTTATAAATTCACTAAGCAAGTTTTGAACTTCTCACACGCGACCGGTTTTAGAATTTTATCATTAATCGAGTCGCCGCGAAATGTTGCCCTTGTTCAAAATCACCATCCTGATCGCTAATACTATATTGCAGTTTAAATTGAAGATTCCGATCTAAGCGCAGTCCGAGGACAAGATCATAGCGTGCTACCAGTCGATCCCACGGTCTTCTAATCCCATTACGGCCTTCGACGGTTGCAGCAAACATGCTGTCACAGCCATAGACAAGCGTGAAACCTGTTAATAATCCTATCAAAACCCGAATTGCAAAATTCTGCACCTTCTTATTTAACCTGATACCAACATTATTTTGGGTATCTCATTTATGTTATTGGGTGTATTCATGAAATTTTATACATATGATGTTAAATCAACACCAATCATAGATTGGTTAAATTAACAATTTGACTACACTAAACCGTTATTAATATTTCTAACTATCGTGTATCTCCACCTTTTAACAATCATCAATAATAAATAGGAATTATAATGGCTAGACCTGTAACTTTATTCACTGGTCAATGGGCAGACTTACCACTCACTGAATTAGGTAGTCTGGTAAAAGAATTAGGATTTGATGGGCTGGAATTAGCCTGTTGGGGTGACCATCTCGATGTCTTTGAGGCAGCGAAAGATGAGGCCTACTGTAAAGCTAAACTTGATTGGTTCAAGGAAAGCAAACTGCAGCTGCATTCTATTTCAAATCATCTCGCGGGACAACTGACTTGCGATCCCAATGACGATAGTCGATCTGATGCATTCGCCCCACCCGAATGTGCTGGCGATGCCGATAAAAAACGCTCCTGGGCAATCGAGGCGATGAAAAATACGGCGCGCGCAGCGAAGAACCTGAACTTGAAAGTTGTCAATGGATTCACCGGTTCGCCCATCTGGCATATGCTATATTCCTTTCCTCCAGTCAGTGACGAAATGATCGATGATGGATTCAGCTATTTTGCCGAGATATGGAATCCCATTCTCGACGTCTTCGATGAGTGCGGCGTTCGCTTTGCGCTCGAAGTTCATCCAACTGAAATTGCTTTCGACATATACACCGCCGAGCGCGCGCTAGAAGCGATAGGTCATCGTGAAACATTCGGATTTAATTTCGATCCCAGTCACCTACACTGGCAATTCGTTGACCCGGTTGATTTTATTAACAGTTTTTCTGATAGAATTTATCATGTTCACATGAAAGATGCGATCCGTAATTTGAATGGCAAAACGGGTATTCTTGCCTCTCATCTAGGTTTTGGTGACTATCGCCGCGGCTGGGATTTTCGCTCTGTTGGACGCGGAGAAGTGGATTTTGAATCAATTATTCGAGCGCTTAACCGCATCAATTATCAAGGCCCCCTCTCGATCGAATGGGAAGATAGCGGGATGGATCGCATTCAAGGTGCTGCTGAATCCTGCGCATTTACCAAAGAGATTGATTTTGAATCCAGTTCAGTCGCGTTTGACGACCCTTTTGACAAAGAAAATCGATAAGTAATTTAATAATTACATTAATAGAATTAAACGATGAAGAAAATACTTCGTATGGGAATGGTGGGCGCGATGCATTTATTGGCGCTGTCCATCGTGCTGCAGCTCAACTTGATGGTAAGATCGAACGAGTCGCGGGGTGTTTTTCATCCACGAAAAAAAATCAAAATTGTCCAGCAAGGATATTTTTTGGACCCCAAGCGGGCATACGGTGATTACAAACAGCAAAATCAAACACCCGGCTTCCAGCAGGCCACCCTGAAGGTTTTATCGAAGCTTTTGCCAATATATACGTGGAAGCCGCAAAAGCTATCAGTGACGAGGTTGCTGGTAAACGATTAAAGAAGAATTATCATTTACCTACAATTGACGACGGCGTTTTAGGTATGGCGTTTATAGATACCTGCATAAAATCTTCCCGCTCGAATCAGAAGTGGACGAAATTCCCTAAAGTATACGATAAAACAGTCGAACGGTAAATTTAACTTTCACTATAAACATGACCCCGAAATCATCGGATTCACCATAAACCAGATCGCGCAGCACGACTACTCATTCTAACGAATAGCTGTATTTATAACTAAGATAAAATCCTAAAATTACCGATGAATTTAAATCGACATTCAAATTAAGCAAAATACCCTCTTACGATCGACATTGATGCGCGTATTTTCATATGGATTATAAATTATATTTTGACTGGGTATCCCAGAACGATGCCAAACCCCGCCATTATCAAAGGGCATTTCACCAGCAGATCATATCCCTTTTAAAATTTCACATCGCCGAAGGACGCAAGGTGCTCGAATGGGGATGCGGAGGCGGTGATCTTCTCGCCGGACTGAAACCTGCTCGAGGTTTAGGAATTGATCTCAGTACGAAGATGTTGGCGAGAGCGCAAGCCCGCCACAACGATAAGAATTTAGAATTTCGTCACGGCGATCTTCAGTCTGATGAAGTGAGTGAAAAATTTGACGTTATCGTCATGGATTATCTCGCGGGATATCTTCAGGACATCCAGCAATGCCTGAAATCGTTGCACACATCAAGCCATGCACGAACGCGACTATATCTTACATCACTAAATTATGCATGGCGGCCGATATTCGTCATGGCCCAACCTCTCGGCTTCGTAGTCAAACAACCACCAAGCAATTGGCTTTCCACACATGACCTGATAAATCTTCTCAACCTCGCCGGTTGGGAAGTCATTTACAAAAACACTGAACAATTATTTCCTTTTCGGCTGCCGCTTATATCAACATTTTTTAATAGGTTTCTCGTTCGCTTACCTGTTTTTAAACATTTTGGTGCAACGCTGCTATTAATTGCTCGACCGCGTATAGCCCCAGAGATCACCAGCGATATTAGCTGTTCGGTTATAGTTCCTGCACGCAACGAATCTGGAAATATACGTCCTGCTTTGGACCGCATCCCGGTTCTTGGAAAACGAACAGAAATCATCTTTGTCGAAGGTCATAGTAAAGATGACACGTGGGATGTTATTCAAAGTGAAACAAAAGCTTATCAGGGACCTCATGAGGTATCCTATTGTCAACAATCTGGTAAAGGAAAATGGGATGCCGTTCATACCGGTTTCGCAAAAGCAAAAGGGGATATACTTGTCATTCAAGATGGAGATCTGACTGCTCCACCTGAAGATTTACCAAAGTTTTATGAAGCGATTGTGAATGGTCATGCTGAATTTGCTAATGGTAGCCGCCTCGTTTATCCAATGGAGGATAGAGCGATGCGGACGCTTAATTTTTTCGGTAATAAATTTTTTGCCCGCGTCCTATCTTACATCATAGGGCAGCCGATAAAGGACAGTTTATGTGGCACGAAAATGATATTACGGAAAGATTACGATCGGTTGTTGAAACGTATAAAGGTTTTTGGTGAATTCGATCCCTTTGGAGATTTTAATCTAATATTTGGCTCCGCTCTCCTGGATTTACGCATCCGCGATATACCCGTCAGATATCGAGATCGCATTTATGGTGATACAAATATTTCCCGATTTCGTCACGGCGTATTACTACTAAGAATGTGTTGGTTCGGCCTGCACAATTTGAAGTTCCCCTCCTTCAAGGTGTCCAAGACGAAAGAGAAAAATTCCGCTTGATCAGGAATGCTATTGTTGAGGGAAAATTCGTGCCAATTGTTGATTCAACAGGACATTATTCTCGGCCTCACGAAGCTCATTAAGAATAGGATCATCCCCCGAGGGATCGCTGCGTAATAATGCAACTCTGAGTATTGGATCCATTTGTTCAAACGCTGTCGCTTTCGCATCAATGAGATCGTTTTCGCTCGCGTGATCTGATAAAAGCAACGCCCCGAGAGCCGCTGAAGCCACTGGTTGTTTGCCCTCTTTCAATTTTCGCCAATGCTGCACAGCCTCTTCCGTATGCCCGATTTTCCACAACGCGATCCCCTCCATAAATTGTAAAATTGGATCTTTATTAGGATGGTTGCGCAACCGTTTGAGTTGGTCACTCCAAGTTTCTCCGGTTTTTGATTCTGTGTCCGCAATATATAAATTATAAAAACTAAGAACAGCGACGCGTATCGCATCCGGTCGATGAGGTGACAACTCAAGCGCGGCAATTGCCCATTGATGGGCCGAATCGTCCAATCCGCCGCGCGCCGCGGCATTGGCCATTAACAGGTAGTCTTGAATAAAGGTAGATTTGTCTCGCGCCTCAAATAAATTAGAAAATGAAACACCGCCAGTAACTACGAGAATCGAGATAAAACCCGTTTTAAATAAGCCATTCCTCAGTCTCCATTGTTGCAAAAGTGAGGGCCACCACGCTGATCCAAGACATAATAAAGCCACAAGTGGCAGTCGAAATCGTGAACTTACATAGAATAATATTGTACCTGCGGCATATACCGCAAACAGCATAAACAACAGGCGCCATGCAGATAAGTGTTCTTGAAATCCGAGCATACAACCACCAACGCAAAAGATCAACAACAGCCCCCATCCTATTGGATTCCAACGTAAAAATGGGGATAATTGCTTATGCAAGATATAGGTTTTATTATTATACTGTTCATAGTTATTAAGCAGGTAGTAGACCTTGCGCATCATAAGACTGAGCCAAGTACCAGGTTCTTCAGCAATGGACATGAACAATTTACTGCGCCAATAGGTATTCATCGCATCGATGTCGACCGGAGGCTGTGTGCCTGTCTCTTTTAAATAAAGATAGATGGATTCTACTCGCGCGGGATTCACATGGCTATCTGATTTTTCAATTAAAATTTTTTGTTTAAAGAATTTCCCATTGGCAGCAGACTCGTTAGCAGCCCACAAATTATATGCCCCTTGCCAGGGCATTATTCTAAACGATCCGGAATGGAAGTATTGAATTAACCCGCCAATGCATAAGACAGCACCACCCACAAATAAAATTATAATCGATGCTCTTACACTCGCTTTCCATTTAAGGAGCGCAAAACCAAGAATGACGGGTGACGCCAGATAGACGACGATAAAATGAGGTCTGACTAGTGTCGCCAAGCCCCAGAATAATCCTGTCAGAAAACATCCAATACAAACACTCTTTAAATTCGTAGCATTCGAATCCTTTATAAGAGGGATTATTCCGCATAGACCGATTAAAAAAAAGAGTATCCCAAAAGTAACATCCAGAGGGTCTACGGCGAAATAGATGAGAACGGGATTAAATCCAAAAAGCACGGTCGCCATCAATGCGTTTTTTCGATTATTAAATAAATTTAAAGAAAGATAAAATATTATCGCCGTTGAACAAAGATGTGTAATTAAACCTAAAAGTTGGGTCGCGAGAAGAGATCCGTCGGGCGTTAATCCAAAAATAAAAAAAACTGATAACACGCAGGGATAAAGCATCGCCCGGTAAAAAGGTTCGGTTGGCAGTGTGGCGTCCGCGATGGATTCAGCGATGAGCAGGTTCTCAGCTCCATCCAGTAATGGAGTTTGTCCGAGTGGTGTCCCCCAATACCAGGATAGATATAGAAGCCCGTATCCTAACGTGGCCAACAATACCCACCTAATTGCCCGGTCACGAAAGACAGTCAGCATAACTATTTCTTTTACGGCAATAAAGTAGACGCGGCAAAGCTATTAATCGAATGGATTGGTAAATAACCTGGAACATCAATTCCAATGCATAGAAAATAGCGTTGTCCTGACAAGCTTACAACGCTAAACACTCCACCTATGTTGAAACGCTTCTTAAACCATAAATATGCCCTACCACTTTTGGGAATAAGTTTTATTATGGTTGTTATTGCAGGCGTATTTACATGGTTATACTGGGAAGCGTTATCACCTTTAATATTTGAGATTGGAAATTTGTTCTGGTCCAAGATGCGAGATATACCCGCCGTAATATTCTTTGGTCTTATGGCATTTCTCCCTCTCTTCCCTATACCGATCAGCCCTTTTTATCTCATTACCGGAACCATTTATGGAGTTGGGTTTAGCCTCACTGCCAGTGCCGTGGCAATTTTCGTCAACCTTTCGCTCGCACATTATCTTGCAACTGGTTTTCTTCGACCCCTTATCGATAAGATTGTCTCTAAATATTCTTACACTGTTCCCGAGGTATATCCCACCGAGTACGTCAAACTCTCGATCGTATTACGCATCACCCCTGGCATTCCCTACTTCTTAAAAAATTATCTTAATAGCCTCGCGGGGGTACCTTTTAACCCCTATATTCTAATAGCCTGGCCTCTGGAAATGCTGTGGGCTCTAGCATTTATCGTTCTCGGTGAATCCGCGTTTGAAGGAAGTCTAGGCCTTGCTGTTTACGGTATTTGTCTCGTTATCGCTCTCATCCTGATTACAAAAATAATTCGCGATCGTTATGCCAAATCTAATTGAAGAGAGTCTAATACCCGCAGATAACCTGATTCTCACGGTATCACAGTTTACTGAGCAAGTTAAGGAAGTTCTCGAATCCCAACTATCCGATTGCTGGATCCGTGGAGAAATATCCAACTTCCGTCGACAGTCCAGTGGCCATTGTTATTTTTCATTGAAAGATAGTAACAGCGTTTTATCGGCAGTTGTCTTTCGAGGTGATGCTTTGAGACTAAACGTGGAATTGCACGATGGACTAGAAATTATCGCCTATGGGCGAGTGAATGTTTACGAACCGCGGGGAACTTATCAATTAATCGTTCGCTTTATCATTGAAGATGGCGCGGGTAAACTGCAGCTGGAATTTGAGCGACTTAAAAATTTACTTGATAAGGAGGGGATTTTTGATGCTGAAAGAAAAAAGCCATTGCCTTTAATACCTCGCACGATCGGTATTATTACATCACCGACAGGCGCCGCCATACACGATTTCATCAGCATTATACAACGCCAGCAATGGTGCGGCCGACTCATTGTTTTTCCAGCTAAAGTGCAGGGTAAAGGAGCGGCCGAAGATATCGTTTCCATGTTAGGTGTCGTATCAAAAATGACGGAGATTGAATTGCTTGTGGTGGGTAGAGGGGGTGGTAGCCTGGAGGACCTCTGGCCCTTCAATGAGGAAGTGGTTGTCCGTGCGATGGCGGGTTGTGACATTCCTATCATATCCGCGGTTGGTCATGAAATAGATTATACCCTCAGCGATTTTGTCGCAGACCACCGTGCGGAAACACCATCTGCAGCAGCCGAACTCATCACCACAAGATTTCAGAATTACAAAGAAATGCTTTTTCAGGCTGTTGATTCTCTCGAGAAAAATGCATTCAATCGCATTGACCGCCTGGACGCTCACTTGGAATTGCAAAAAAGCCGTCTTGAAGGACTCTCGCCAAAGCAACTCATAGAGCAATTTTATCTTCGTCTAGATGATGTCTCGAATCGCCTGCAAGCATTTATTAAAGCGGGTATTGCCGCTGGGAAGAATCGTGTCGGTGGACTTGTCGCGCGTCTCTACGCCGTTTCACCTGAAAGCCGTTATCAATTGGCAGCCCTGCAATATAGGTCAGTGAAAGATCGTTATTACAGGAATGTGCGAATCGTTTTGGACAAACCGCGCGAGAAAATTACCCAGCTATCAAAACGTTTGAATGATATTAGCCCTGAACAAACGCTTAAACGCGGTTTCGTTCTCGTTAGAAATGAAAAAGGTGAAATCGTCAGCCGTAAAAGTGGACTCGTAAAAGGAAATAAATTAAAAAACCAATTTCACGACGGTGATGTCGAAGTCACCGTGGATTGACAGCATCCAATTACGCCAACGACATAAAATCTATAGCGTCGAGTTTTTTGTGTAGTTCCTTAACTTTATCCCTCGGCACTGGCAAACCTGGAGGCGCAGGAATTCCGCAATCCATACCCAGTAAACGCAGTGCTTCTTTGAGTGCGCCAGGATAACCATAAGATTTAAATATATTTATAACTTCATTTATCTTCAGCTGGAGGGCCACTCCCTCATCGTAATTTCCAGACGCGCAATACTCATGGATTTTTTGATACGATCCGGCTAGAACATTAACTGAAGATCCCACGTTGCCGGAAACACCCATCATCAAACAGAAAACACAATGTTCATCCATACCCGAGAAGACAGTCCACTCATCCCCACCGATGTCGATTATTCGTTTTAGTTCATCCATGTCGGGACCAGTATATTTTGTGCCAATAACATTCGGTATCTGTTTAAGCTCATGCAATAATCCTTCACCGGCTCCAAAAAGATAAGGCAAAAGAGGTAAATCCTGGGCAGCGTTGGCAACAGCTTCAAAGTAGGGAAAAACACTTTCTCCACTATACAGAGGAGGAATAATACTGCTAATTCCACTCGCTCCATTTTCACACGCATGTCGCGATAGATCGATCGCATCGTGCATCACCATACTCCCCGTGTGAACAATAACAGGTACGCGATCCTGAATATGATGCGTTACGGTTTCCAATACCCGCTTACGTTCCGAGACTGATAAAAATATCCCCTGCCCCGTCGCGCCGCAGAGATAAAAGCCCCCCACTTTCTTATCTAGAAGATAATCTACCAGATCTTTTATTACGGATGTATTAACTTTACCATCTGGATCTAGAGGAGTAACCAAAGCCGGCCAAGCACCATTAAATTTATGCTTCATCAATAAAATCCGTTTGTATCAACAAGAACCGGCGCACTCAGGATTTTATTCAATGCTGATATGACGTCGCCCAAAATCATACTCTCAGGTTTACTTACCAAGTACGCTTTTTATGACGATTTGCCCTTAACCGCTTACGGCGTTTATGTTGGGCAATTTTACGACGGCGTTTTTTTCTGAGATTCCCCATAATGTTATAAAGTCATGCGAAGCGACGAAAAGGACCTACCCCAGATATTTGGAACATTCAGATTTATGTCGACTTGCTTTATTACGATGAATAATTCCCCTCTTCACAGCTTTATCCAATGCAGAAATGTAATTTTTAGCAGCTTCCGTAATCTCGGATTTATCTTTATTTTCAATCGAATCACTCAGATTCTGTCGTAAAGTCTTAAGTCGACTCTTTATACTCCGATTTCTCGCCGTTCTTGTTATGATCCGGCGGGTATCTTTTATCGAAGATTTGAGATTAGGCATAGTATATAAAAAATTGAAAGGTGGAATGTGCTTACCAAGCCCCTTTCTGTCAATAAAGAAAATAAACTGCGGCTAAAACGAATTTCACGGAAAAATATCGCAAATCCGCAATCCGACAGCGTACGGAAGGCAAAGCCCGACATGCCCCAAATTGAAAGTCGGTTTTCAGGGGAGTTTAAGCCGGATTCTGTCCCGTCCTAAAAGGACGAGTGCATTCATCTATCTATCAGACCGCGAAATCGCGACCCGATCTCCTCCTAAAAGGAGTGCGACTCACCCGGGACCGAAGGGCGGGCCGCCCGGTCCCCTATTTGGTCTTGCACCGGATTGGGTTTATCATGCCCCCTTGGTTGCCCTCAGGGCGGTGAGCTCTTACCCCACCTTTTCACCCTTACCCTGCAGCTTTTACCCTACAGGGCGGTTTATTTTCTGTGACACTATCCGTCATTCTCAGTTTGAACTGAAAACGCCCTCGCTTTCGCAAGGAATCCTGCCCTGTGATGTCCGGACTTTCCTCTCCAATTGCAAGAATCAGAGCGAATGCATTCTCCCCGAAAACCGAAATTAAAATATAAGCCTTTTTATTTCAGGGAGCAAGGGACTTTTTGCATTAATTTTCGATCAAAACGATTTCAGAGATGATAAACAATTCGGTTGCAATTGCTGCAACGTACCAATTCTCCAGTATTATGCGCGGCGTTTTCCACATCTTTAGAAACACGAATAAAACAACCTGTACATTTACTACCCTCCAATGGAACAACATAGGGGCTACGACTTATGCTGGTTTTGATCATTTTGAATGCACTTAAAACTTTAGAATCAAGCTCTGCCGAGGCATTATCGCTGGCCCGTTTCGCCTCAACCAATTGTGTTTCCACTTCATTTTCCTGATCACGCAATCTAGTTATGTGCCCCTCAAGCTCTTTAATATTGTTATTGTAGCCCGATTCTTCTGCTATGGCCTTCTCTTTTTGCTCGTCGATGTCGATGAGCACAGTTAATTCCTCATCCTCGAGTTCACCTTTGCGCACGTTAAGCGTTGAAATCTCGTGATCCAAAGCTCGATACTCGTCATTTTTTTTAACTTCCAGTTGTTGGGTTTTATATTTGCCAATCTGTTCTTCAACGGCACCAAGACGCGTATCCACATCATTTCTTTTGATCTCCAGTTCAGTCAAGTTTTCCTTAAGTAGCTCGATACTGGCGATTTCCTCTTTTATTTTATTTTCAAACCTTATGATCTCAAGAGGAGTGTTTTTTAACTGCTGCTCCAACCGGTCGCAATTTACATCACATTCCTGTAAAACAAGCAGTTTTTGGATCAACGAATCTGGCATGTCTCTACTCCTTGCCACGACGCAGTTAAAAAGCAAACTCAAAATCTTAATCGTCAATACCACAATCTTACTTCAATAATTACTGCAGCTAAAAATAACCAAAAATTTATAAGATGATTGGCCTGAAAGAAGCGTATGATCAAAACAGGGAACCAGCTCTTGTTCCCAATCTTACAGAAAATGCGTTCTGTGAGGACGGCTGGCTGCAAAATGCTTTAGATTTAGAGTATCGACCTGAGCAGGAACAAATGGCGATAGCCACTGCCCAGGCATTTACGACGGATTCACCTTTGATTTTTGAAGCGGGCACGGGTGTTGGAAAAAGTATGGCTTATTTGATTCCCGCGATTATTTACGCCATTGATACTAATCGACAGTGCATTATATCAACGCATACTATAGCTCTCCAGGAGCAGATCCAACGAAAAGACCTTCCATTGTGCAGACAGCTGTTTCAAGAAGAGCCCGATCTATTAAAATATAAGGACTTTAAGACTGCCCTCCTTATAGGACGCGGTAATTACCTTTGCTCAACACGTCTCTCTCAGGCCATAGAATCCAAATTAGACCTTTTCCCCACCCCCGAGCAGCAAGAACTCGATCGTATAATCGAGTGGTCGCGTCACACACAAAGTGGAATTATTCATGAATTAAATCCAATGCCCCCATTCGCAGTTTGGGAATGGGTGAATGCTGACACGACGGCCTGTAACCGTCGCCATTGCAACCCTGATTCGTGTTTTTTTCAAAAAGCGCGCGCGCGCTTACAGCATGCACAAATCGTCATCATAAATCACAGTTTGCTCTTCTCTCTTATTGGAGCCGGAGCCGTACCTCAACAGGAGCGTGGTATTCTTTTTGCAAACGACTTTATTGTGATTGATGAAGCGCAGACCGCACCTGATGTAGCCACAGATCAGCTGGGTAATCGCATTAGTTCTCTCGGGCTGGATCGATTGCTCAAGCGCCTTTACAATCCTCGCCGAAAGAAAGGTCTCCTCTCTCGTTGTGGAAGTCCCGGTGATTGTGAAGCCGTAGAAAAAACAATCCGTGAAGCTAATATGTTTTTTTCCTCTATCAGGCGCGATTCACTCGGTCAGCAGGACATAGTCCGTATATATCGTGAAAATTGGTGTGAGCCCACTTTAAGCCCTCATTTGCAGGAACTCATCGATCGCATAGCCACACTGGCAAGCAAGCAAGAGGATGGGCCTATGAAGAATGAATTAACAACATTCCGCACGCGATTAACCGGTTATAAGATTGGCATTAACCAGTGTATCTCACTTGATGATGAAGATCTTGTATATTGGTTAGAGCGCATCGGGCGCAATAAGCAAACCGTGATTATGCGTACTGCGCCCCTCAATGTAGCTTCTCATTTAAAGCAATGTCTATTTGACAGAGGAGTATCTGCATTGCTTACGAGCGCAACCATTGCTCAAGGTTCCGATATGAATAGTTTTAGGGAAAAAATTGGGGCGCTTGGAGTGGAGGCAGAACAGGTAAATTCACCCTTTGATTTTGAAAGCAACATGCGCATATTCATTGCATCCGACGCGCCACCACCGAGCGGTAAATCCGCAAGACTGGATACCGACTTTTTAAGTGATGCGATATCATATTGCACGCTTCAGATTCAAGGAGGAAGTCTTGTTTTATTCACTAGTTATACTGATATGAGGCAAGTCGCCAAGATAGTTGAAGAACAATTCAATCAAAAGAAGCGAATACTATTAATGCAGGGACGCGATGGTTCTCGAAGCGATCTTGTTCATAGTTTTTCCGAGACGGGAAACGGCATTCTTTTTGGCACGGACAGTTTCTGGGCTGGTGTAGATATTCCCGGTTCATCGCTCTCTCAGGTAATCATAACGCGACTCCCATTCGAAAATCCTTCACATCCCGTGAGAGAGGCAAAAAGTGATTGGATAACAGCTCGCGGTGGAAATCCTTTTCTCGAAGTAACATTACCTGAAGCCATTATAAAATTCCGCCAGGGGATAGGGCGATTAATTAGAAAGAAAACAGATTGTGGTACGATAACTATTCTCGACTCACGATTGCTAAACAAAGAATATGGACGGCAATTCTTATCTGTCTTACCCAATCATAAGTTTGAAATATTCAACAGAGACAACAGAAAGTCCGTCTTTTGTCCTTTGGAAGCTTTATGATTGAGGTTTTACGGATTATTTGATATAAGTTTTTTTTTGTTCGAATATAGAATTATATCCTTCTATTGCGACTACGCCTGCCCCCTTTTATATGAGATTCAAAAGGGGAGATTTTTGGCAATTTAAGTATGTGCGCCACTAAACCAGATCCCGGTACTGTCGTTGACAATTTAAAGGTGTCCTCCTTTGGGCTCTCTGATCGTGGAAAAATGCGTGAGGAAAATGAAGACATGTTTTACGTGGATGATAGCAAGCGAGTCTACGCAGTTGCCGATGGTCTTGGCGGTCTTCCATGCGGAGCGCTGGCGAGCAAACTTGCGATTAAGTTACTCGGGAAATCAATTGAAAAAGAAAGTAATGGAAAGCTCAATTTCGAAGATCTATTTAACAACATTAATGAAACAGTTTATATAGAGGGTAAAAAAGTCAGTGAAGAAGTAGGAATTGGCACTACGCTTACTGTCATTCATCTTAAGCACAACTACATGGATATCGGCCACATCGGTGATTGCACCGCCTATATTTGCCGGAATAAAAAATGGCATAAACTTACAACCGACCACACGATGGAAGAGGAGATCCGTTCGCGTCTGGCACCTGATGATGACACTGAAATTCCTGATTACTTTTCCCATACCTTGACTCGCTGTATCGGCCAACAGGGTGAAATAGAGACGGATGTTTATAAAAAGGACCTCAAAACCGGTGATCGCATTCTTATTTGTAGTGACGGTATTTCCAAAATATTGACTGAAGAAGAGCTACATGATGAAACCCTTTTAGCCGACACACCGGAAAGCTTAATTCGCAGTCTCATTGACATCGCCAATGATCGGGGAGGCCCCGACAATTCGACCGGCATCGCTATTTTTGTCTCTTAGTTTCCCCTGTGCTAGAGCGCATTGGCATTATCTTACACCAACGCAGAAGGATAGGTTCCTTTGCTCACATGATCTTCAATTTGAGTTCTGACTACCTTTACATCTTCAGGATATGTCAGCCCGAACCACTTTTCATCCGTCATCAGGACTTTGAGTTTCGCGTGACCGCGGCTGATTATCTTGCCTACGGCAGTAGGGATTAAAAATTCCTCTTTCAAATCTCCACCTTGCTTTTCCAGAAAATCAATCCATAGCGATTCCAGGTGTTCAAACACCGAGGGTGTAAAACCAAATAGATTCATTGAAGTGACCGCGTCTTCGCTCAAGGTTTTGAGATTACCATTTGCATCACATGAGCGTGGACCGGAGGAGGTTTTCTCTATTTTAAAATGCTCCTCCAAGTTTACGAGGTAGTCATTATCATCAACTTCGCAAATGCCTCGTGTAACTGATCCAAAATCGGAGAGCGTATTCGCCAAGCGGTAACCGATGAGACATAGGCTGGTGTCATTACTCTCGTCCGCTTGAGAGAGAAATTTAAATAAAACCTCGAAAGCGCTGCGCCCGTAAAAATCATCGGCATTGATTACCCCAAACGGCTCAGCGATAGCATCTTTGGCAACCCATATCGCATGTCCCGTACCCCAGGGTTTTGTCCTTTCTGCAGGCAGAGAATACCCAGCAGGTAGTTGATTCAAATCCTGATAAACATAATCCACTTCTATGCGCTCTGCGACTTTCGCTCCGATACATTGCTTGAAGGCCTCCTCAAAATCGTTGCGAATGACAAAAGTGATCTTTCCAAATCCTGCGCGAATGGCATCGTAGATCGAGTATTCAAGAATCGTTTCATTGTTAGGGCCGAAAGATTCCATTTGCTTTAAGCCTCCGAAACGACTGCCTGTCCCCGCAGCAAGAATAAGCAATGTCGGTTTCATTTGCTTATCTTCTATAGTAAGGCTGGTAAGAATAAAAGAGATTATGGCTATAAATAACTCAAATTACATAATATGAGGTGATTTTCTATTATTTTATCCTATTGCCTATGTCATATTAAGAAAAGTATTGACCCTTTTGACTAAAATTGCAGATATCAATCTTTCCACATATAGCAATATGCCAGTAGAAATTAGAATACGAAGGGGTGAACCCATGGAACGCGCGATCCGTCGGCTTAAAAAAAAGCTCGACCGCGAGGGTGTGATTCGCGATGTCCGTGCTAAACGCTATTTTGAAAAACCATCAGAGATTAGAAGGCGTAAGAAAAAAGTAGCTGCATTTACGAATATGCTCAGACTTCGCCATGAAAATAGTTGATTGAATCGATAACCGATTCAGCAATTGCAGATTTTAATAACTGTCATTGCGAGGAATGCCGTACAGCTCTTCATCCTAATTCCTGCATCCCGTTAACCTCTTTCAAACCGCTTTCGCTACTGAGGGCTATGCCCGACATCAACAATTATTTCTTTGATCCATCGGCGGTGTGGACCTGAAAGGATTATCGCATCCATTTTGGCTGCCGGTATCCAGTGAAGATCTGGAGACGATCTAACGAGGCGCAGAATTTTTGCGTCTGATTCTACCCGATAAATCCTCTCCTCGATATACTGATTACTAATCCCACGCTTTTTTATCA
>Ga0114999_10002334_pt1 | contig 25140 bp, 16 predicted proteins | sample ArcticOcean_MG_C_3_FD_89820 | JGI IMG/M metagenome (GOLD analysis project Ga0114999, IMG submission 89820) | Marine microbial communities from western Arctic Ocean - ArcticOcean_MG_CB8_126 | ecosystem: Environmental > Aquatic > Marine > Oceanic | place: Arctic Ocean: Canada Basin | collected...
AGGGTGGGGAATGCAGCGTCCGGCGTGGCAAGGTCTGGAAACTTCGCAATCGCGATAAGACCTGGTACGGCGATAATCACAGGGATGAGGATCTTGAGCATCGCACCCCAGACAAAGGCAGCCTGGGCGTGAAATTGAGATTTAGCTCCTAGCGATCTTTGCATGATGGCCTGGTTTCCGATCCAGTACGCTGGCGATAGTATGAAAGCCAGACCGAACAGAATAGCCGGCCAGGGGAAAGGTGATTTCGCATCAGCAGGAACAATCAAGGACGTATGATTTTCCGTTCTTTCTCCGAGTGCTGCAAGTTGTTCGCGGAGTCCATCAATGCCGCCAAGATCGTAGAGCCCAATACCGAGTACCAATAGGCAGCCGCCAATCATAACAGAACATTGAATGACATCAGTATAGACCACCGCCTTGAGCCCTCCGCCAATGGTATAAACTCCCACCATTCCAGCTGTTGCCCAGATACAGGCTGCTTCGGAAAACCCTGTGAGCGAGTGCAGCATTCTGGCCGACGCGTAGAGCATGATGCCGACATTACAGGCCATAAATATCAGCCAGCAAAGTCCGAGTGCCGTGCGAACTCCGACGTTGAAACGTCGTTCCATAAACTCCGGTATGGTGTATATCCCCATGCGCCAAAAAATCGGTACAAAAACAAACGCGGCGATGATCATGGCTGGGACACATCCGATCCACTCGAAGTTAGCAACCGCAAGTCCATGAGCATAGGCGGCTCCACCCACGCCGATGATATCGGTCCCGCCAATATCACTTGCAACCAAAGACATACCGATCGCCCACCAAGGTAAGGTACGTCCAGCCAGGAAAAAATCTTTCCCTGTTTTAAACTTCCACCCAATAGCCAGCCCCAATCCCACTGTGCCAATTAGATAAATGGCAACTATGATATAATCGAGGGTTGTGAGTCCGGATTGCATTTCGGGTTCTTAGGTCTTCATTATCGCTTGTTAAAGTGGCAACGTTTGGTGGCTACCTTGCTCAGCGGATCGAATACCTGCTTCGAGAATCTCTTGGGCGTTTCTAGAGATTTTAGGATCACAAAGTAGCCAGGGTTGTTCGTCGTTTCGAATACAATGAATAAAATGGTTCGCTGAGTTTTTAAGAGAGTGTTCTGACTCGAGGACAGGCACTTCACTTCCCATTGGGTCCGATTCAGAAGCGAGGATTAGTAGGGCTCCTTCTCTTGGTTCTACCAGCATAGTTCCTTCTGTTCCATAGAAGGTAGTAGTGTAACTGGTGAGCTGACCAATCTGTGTCCAGGAACCCTCTGCTGACGACATACCAAATGGATACTTCATGGCTATGATCGCATTGTCTTCAACTGTAAGACCATCTTTCACCTGGCCACCTGTCATGCCGGTAACTGATTCTGGCAGTCCGAGCAGAGAGGCGGCTAACACACTGCCATAACAACAGTAATCCATCATAGCTCCTGCTCCATTGAGTTCTGGATTGAACAACCAATCGCAAAAATACTTTGAGCATCCCAACTCAGCCGGACCGGCGTGAGCGGCTCGATATTTTACAGCCCAGACTTTTCCGATAGCTCCTTCCTGAGCCATGGTCAGCGCTTTCTGAAGTTGGGACCACCAGGCGAAGGGCCAATTGATAACCAGCTTAACGCCGTTTCCCTCGGCTGCGGCAACCATGCGATTTGCTTGCTCCAGTCTGGCAGCCATCGGTTTCTCAATGAGGACATGCAGTTTTTTGCACATGGCTTCGATTGCCAGCTCGGCGCCCTCCGCATTGCTACTAAAAATGTAAACGGCATCCAGTAGTTCCTTGTCCAAAAGCTCTGAGGAGGACGTGTAAGTTTTGCATCCGTATTCTGTCGCGATCCGCGTAGTTAACGGGTCATTCGGATCGGCCGCTGCAACTAACTCCGCATCTTCATGTGCGGCAAGGAACGGCAAGTTATCCCAAACGTGATCGTGGCTGAGTCCGAGGACTCCAATTCTAAGTGGTGAGGTCATAGTGATTATGAATTTGGATATTGAAAGTATTAGGAAAATGTACGTCGTTGAAACGGCACTGCGAGGACGCAGTAGCCCTACCTTTATTAGCTGAATCGGTAGGGCAAGAGCATCCCTGCTCTGCCGCCAAACTTTTTAAAAATAAGGCATTGTTTATTTCGGGTGATGCCAGGTTAGTCAGCAGGCTCTGGATCGCTTGTTTCATCTTTAAAGAAAATCCAAAACAGAACAGCTGATACGACTCCGATTATTCCTGCGATCCGCCAGAACCTGACGTAAGAAGGTAAATCGAGAACGCCATTGGGCGCACCTGCAAGATCGGCTAGCCAACCATTGAGAACACCCGTGAGAGCCGGCGCCAGCCCCATCATTACAAAGAAAAACAATATTTGAGCCGTGTGATGGATTTCCTTGGGTGCGATTCTCTGCACATAAATAAATGCACCGGCATAAAAGCAGCCAAAGCATAGTCCGTGCATGAGCTGAACTGTCACATGCACTTCAACAGGAAGACCGGGAATTCCAAAAATACCGTATCTGATGGCATAACAGGCTATGCCAAAAGTCATGATGGCTCGAAATCCGAAACGAGTTAGTAAAACACCGAGAAATGCAAGCGCCGCAATTTCTGAAAACTGACCCAGGGACATGGCTGGCATCACGTAACTTGCCTGCAATCCACTTTCTTTAAGAAAGGGACTCGTGTTCATCATATAAAGTGTTTGGAGGATACTTACCGGCAGAGCGATGAGCATGAGAACCAGGAAGGATTTTTTTCGAAATAATCCCAAAGCTTCCACGAATGCCAACTCCTTGCGGTTCTTACTGCTAGGTGGCGTATGCGGCAGAATAAACCAGGAGAAAAAGGCAAAGAGGATAGAGAGACCTCCAGCAAATTTCATACTGTCAATCATTCGCATGGTAACATCGGGGACATTGTCGCCAGTAATGAATGGAGGTAATGCCTGAATTCGAAGATTCGTTTGCAACCAGATCATTGGAAAAACCCAGGAAACTACGATCCAGGCGATGGTCCCCCAAAGGCGGACCTTGGGGAATTGGCTCTTGGGATCGCTTAAGTGCTGCATGGCCAGTGAGTTAGTCAATGCAATGGTAGGCACGTATAGAATCGCAAAAATGATCGATATACCAAGCCACATAGAAAAGGTTGTCTGGTAGGCTGTAGCCCATTTCAGGATACCTGCGAAAAACAGCATTACTCCTAGGAATTTTTGAGTGGCAAATCTGCGGTCGGTTAGTTGCCCGGCGATGAACGGTGCTGAAAAAGCCCCAATCGCCAGGGGAATTCCAATGATCATCCCTTTTTGAGTTTCGTTGAATCCCAATCCTCCGGCTGAGACTTCCGCCACGAGGAATATGCCAGCTAACGGCATCCATAGTCCTTTGACCCCGTATTCCAAAAACATCATAACGCAAAGGCGTGGATCGATGCCTTTCTTAAGTATAGGTGGTGAATTTGTCATGATGTCCGTATGGGAAGGTTATAATATTCGGCGATAGGTATCTGGTATTCGGATACCGATCCATTAATGACCTCTTCGACGGAAATACGCCGGCCGGCCAGGTTTGATTCTAGGATAGCAAATGCGGCTGCGAGGTCCGTAAGGCCTTCGCGTCCACTAGTCTCTGGGGAACGTTTTTCTTCAATGCTGTTAATCCAATCGAGCTGACTTGTGGCGAAGGCATTCGTTATACCACTTGGGAATTCTCGCTCCCTTCGGGCAGGGTCACAGTGTTCGTTATAAAGTGATTTAATCGAGTGGGTGGAGCCATCATCCAAGGTGAGTGTATCTCCCATTACGCGACCTTTGCTCCCATAAAGTACCGGACCGCCACCGAAGTGAATACCTTCGCCGTGACCCGCCCAACTTGCAGTTAATGATCCAAACGCTCCTTCTGAATAGGTAAAGGTCGCATTAAAGATATCATCAGCATCACAGTCGATAGATTCAGATTCGCCTTTGGCGTTTATGAAATGGCGTTTGGGTTCCAGCACTTGTACAGTTCCTGCAATGGATTTGAGATCACCCAACAAGTATCGGGCTAAATGAAATTGATGAACTCCCAGATCGAGGGCTATACCACCGGCTAGTTTTTTGTAATGGCGCCAAGGCGTATGGGCTACTACTTTGTCGGGCGCCCACCAGTTCCCCACGTTGCCCAAGAGAAACATTTGTGGAGTCCCAATATGACCTAATTCGATTAACCAACGAAGGTAGCGCGCCTTGTCGAGGAAGCGTACATTTTCAAAAACACCGAGTGTCAGCGAAGCGGATTCGAAATCCTCGCACATTCTTTTTGCCGCTGCCACTGTGACGGCGAGTGGTTTTTGGGTGAGTAAATGTTTTGCCGACTTGCAAGCAACGTCGGCAACCAGGTGATGCATTCCATGCGACGTGAAGTCGTTGATCGCATCTACCGGTCCTTTAGAGATCATCTCCTCGTAGTTGTCATACAGAGCCACATCAACATCGTCCTGGAAGTCTGAGACGTATTCGTCATCCACTGCCAGTGGATCTCCTGGAGAGTCGCTGACTGCCTGTCGTTGAGGTGGACCTTCTCCTCGTTTGGCATACATTTGTGCATCTTCGATCTTTCGTGCACAAAGGGCGGTGATTCTAAAGTTATCAAATCCTGCTTCTCTTAAGATGCGGTAACCATTTAAATGAGCGGCAAGAATTCTTCCGCAGCCTACTATTCCAATTCGAATCATCGTTCTGTTAATCTTACTTGGTAAGCCCCTTGGATTGACCCATCCGTAGAAACCAATTCGGCGCGTAAAACTTTAGGGCCTGCCGGAACATTAATAGAGGGAAATTGAGAGGATGTGGTCCCAGCTTTGATGGATTGATGGTAGCTGGTTTCGCCGATCGTGAGAATCAGATCGGAGTCTTTCTTAGGAGCGGTATCTCCGGGTGTATCCACTTGCACGTCAAAACGATTAGTTTTCGAAAAGTCGAGTTCCCAATGTCCGTTGCTTCCTGCTGACCAGTGGTCTGCTACCCGGTCTTGCCAGGTAAGCACGGATGGATTTTCGTGGACTGGATCAATGATGATGTCTGGTGGGCCTGGATTAGTCAGCACGTTGGACATTACGTCTTTGAACCAATTTCCGTAGAGAGATTTTAGGTAATTGAACTTCTGAGGGAAGGCCTCCTTGAGATCTTTTGTTTCACCCGGATCTTCATCGAGATTGTAAAGTTGGAAATTGGGTTCTTTTTCAAATGTCTGAGTGCCGAAACCTGAAGGATGGACTAGTTTCCACATGGAATCGCGGACCATAAAATTATGATATAGTTGCGGTTGAGTCCCTCTATGAATCTGGAGGAACAAGGGCCGAGGAGCCATACGGGTTGCAGGGCTCACAAGCTGTGGCATCAAACTCCGACCGTCGATCTTCAAACCTTCTGGCAGTGGGGCACCAACTGCTTCCAGAATTGTGGGAAAAATATCGATGTGCGCCGCCACGGTGTCCTCGACGGATTGATTGGCTTCCAATTTTGCCGGCCAATGGCTCCAAAGTGGCGTGCGAATTCCGCCTTCCACAATGTTGGTCTTCATCCCCCGTAATTCACCGACGTAACGCATGGTGTTCGGTCCATTGTCTGTCATGAGAAAGACCACGGTGTTCTCATACTGATCCGTTGCCTTGAGCGCTTCAAAAAAGCGGCCCACGTTCTGATCAAAGTTGGTGATCATTGCCGCAATACGGCTCAGTTTATCAACCTCGGCATCGACATCACGGACATTTCCCCGGATCAGACTCTTCAAATCTTTTTTCAAATAATGTTTTCGCAGATCCTCCGGAACATCGTGATAAGGGCCGTGGGGAGCATTGGTAGGGAGGTAAGCGAAGAACGGGCGATCCTGTTTCTTTACTTCGCGAATCCAATCGATCGCGTAGTCGTAGTATACATCGGTGCAATATCCCTTGGTTTGAACTTCACGACCATTGTGCACGAGGATTGGGTCGGTGTAGCGTTTGTTGTTTTCAATAGGATCGGCTGGTTGAGCCAATCCACCCCCTCTGTGAACGATAGACTCCTCAAAACCCTGATCGATGGTTCTCATTGGGTAATTGTCGCCCAGGTGCCACTTTCCGAAAATACCTGTGGCATAACCCGCATCCTGTAGGACCTCCGCAATCGTCACTTCGTCCGTGTGCATCATAGAACGACCTAGCCAGGTATCTACACAGTAGGTGCGATGATTGTATCGGCCTGTCATTAAGCTGGCCCTGGTAGGGGAACAAACAGGGCTTACGTAAAAGTTCTCCCAAAACACCGAGCGCTCCGCCATGGCATCGATGTTGGGCGTTTCAATTATCGTATTTCCCATCGCCCCAAAATCTCCATAACCCTGATCGTCGGAAATGATGACCACTACGTTAGGCCGATCGCCGTGAGAAGATGCAGCAATCAGAAGCATCGATGCGAATAGAAAGTAGAAACAATATTTCATAGGGTAAATTCTTGGAGCACTTGAAATAATCAACCGATACCTAAACCGGGTTGATTAAGAGCCCATTTTCGTTCGGTTCGTCCCTGATTTGCAAGGGGAGAACCGGAAAACCTTACCTATCATTTCATTTACTCGGAGATACTTTTAGATACCCTCGTGGACTAAATGGCTATTTGGATGAAAGTATCACCGCATCAACTACTTTTTTGCGGCACTTGCCAGCGAAGCCCTTGATGAGGTGGTGTGATGATATGGTCTGGTGCTTTTTCAAGATGGGTGTCCTGCCAGGTTTCTCCACTGTCATCACTGTGGTAAACGCTCGCCCATCCACCGTTTAGGTTCGTCGAAGCGTTGTGACCAGCTGCGATAATGCGTGCACCATTTCGTATGAAGATGGGTGGGCGCATCATTATGAGGGAACGGTCTGTAATCTTGTGAGTGGTGGGAGTTACTTCCCAGGGGTTGCCGGACCAGCGTGCGAGATAAGGTTCTTTTCCATCCATTACAGCCAACCAATCTCCGGTTACCGGGTCCCTCTTTAGGCTGGTCGGAATGTAGGTGAAGAATGGGTCCTCCTTATTCTGGGGTTGCTTGATGGAGAATGGTTCCTGCTTCCAAGTGACCCCTTCATCCTTAGAAACGACTGTTATCAATCCAGAAGGATTTTTTTTTGCGGTACCCAAATACCCATGACTGTGGATACGACCGTCGGGTGCTCGCCAAAGAGAGCGGAAAGCATTAGCAGGTGGGGTCGCAACAAAGGTCGGCCTGAAGGGCAGATCCGTGGCCGCCTCTTGCTTCGCACAAGCTAGTAGGAGAAGAGGAAGAACGGATAAAAACCAAAAGGGCTTCATGCGCAAAATTTAATCACCGAGTTGGGAGATCTTAAATTTTTCCAATTCTGCAGGTGAATGTTCACGTGCTAAGACAACTTCGATCTTGCTGACTATTTCTGGATAGGCTGAGGCAACATTCTTCTCTTCCCTGGGATCGTTCGCCAGGTTGAAAAGCTGAATAGCCATGTTGTCCTTGAAGATGTTCTTCCGGATGCCCTTCCATTCTCCCATCCGGACAGCCTGCTGCCCCGTGTAGGAGGGAAATTCCCAGTAAAGGAACTCATGCGCCTTTTGTCCTTCTTGCCCGAGGAGAGTTGGTAGGAAACTAATTCCATCCGCGTCCTCAGGAGCGGTGGCACCAGTAACTTCGCAGAGTGTTGGGAGCACATCCCAGAACGCAGATATATGATCGCTTGTTTGACCAGGGTTAATCTTGCCGGGCCAGCTTGCAATCATGGGGACTCGAATACCTCCTTCATTCACAAATCCCTTGGCCCACCCATAGTCACTGTTGAAAGGAGCGGCGCTGTCAAAATAGGCGGAGTCGCTACCGCCGTTGTAGGTGGGACCATTATCGCTCGAGAACACGATCAAAGTGTTTCCGTACTGGCCGGTTTCTTTTAGGGTATCGATCAGCTTGCCGATACTTTCATCAAGATAAGAAACCATGGCCGCATAGGTCGCGCGGGGTGTGCGGTTGGGGAAGTAACCTTTGTCTCCAATGTAAGGCTCTTCTTCGCCGAACTTTTCGATGTAGTGATCGACCCAGTGTTGAGGGGCTTGCAGTGGAACGTGGGGAATGGGTGATGCGAAGTAGAGAAAGAATGGAGTGTTCTTGTTGGACTCAATAAACCCAACTGCTTCGTTGAGCATAAGTTCTGGCGTGTAATCCTTCAGGCGGTATTTCGCATAGCTGCTTTCCTCATCGGGGTCAGCTCCTTCTTCTAGACCAGTGCCGGGTACTACCAGCTCATTAGCCAGTATATGCTTTTCTTCATTTCTCCATAGATGGACCGGATAAAAGGTATGGGCCTGCCGTTGGCAGTTATAGCCGTAGAAGAAGTCAAAGCCCAGCTTGTTAGGTATGCCTTCTGTCAATGGAGCACCTAGTCCCCATTTACCAACGAGTCCTGTTTTGTAGCCTACCGATTGTAATAGGGATCCAATCGTTTGAGTACCTACGGGAAGTGGTCGTTGACCTTCCAGGTTGGGATCCTTCACCGCTTCGGCAAAGTTCCAGGTATCTCCTCGTTCTCCCCATTCATCGTTACCGCGAATGTAAGCATGACCACTGTGCTTTCCAGTCAACAGAACGCAGCGAGATGGGGCACATACGGGAGAACCGGCATAGTGGTCGGTAAACCGGATGCCTTGAGTTGCCAGAGCATCGATATTGGGAGTTTCGATGAGCGACTGTCCGTAGGAACCTAAGTCGTTATATCCCAGGTCATCGGCGAGAATATAGATGATGTTTGGAGGAGATGCAGGTGGTTCATCTTTTACCGTGTCGCCAGGTTTACAGGCAGTAAACGCAAGTGCGACTGAACTTAGAGCTATTAGCAGAGCGTGATTTTTTTTCATGATGGGGAGATTTAAATACGGAAAAATACCTTCTTCTGGAAAAGCCAATGACACATATACCATAGGATGAACCCAGAGACTAGAGCTGTAGACAGCTGCACCCACGCTACGTTGAAGCCGATGCTTCCCAGGATTCCGTTGGTGAAGATCTCCACATTCGGGCGTAGCCATCTACCTCCCAACAATTGAGTAGTCATGTAGATGAAAATCGAATTAGTCCCAACCACGTTGATGATGTATAACCAATTAGGTTTCCAGCCGCGGATATCAATGGTGTAGTAAAAGAGAGCCAGTATAAGAATGCACCAACCGCCGCTGGCATACATGAATGAGCCGGTGCAAATGCGTTTGATAATCGGGATGCGTAAGGTGTCGCTACCGAATCCCCAGTTTAGCAGATAACCTAGGATCAGTCCGCCGATGCCTACTAACACCAGGGCTTTCAGCTTTTCCCGGTCCGACTTATTACTCCGTAGCAAAAGTCCAACCAAAACTCCCCAAATAGTATGGGCTGCAGTAGGAACAAAGTTTATCGCCACCCAATGGCCACCAGAAATCGGATTTCGCAACACCGTATCCATCCAGGTGCCGAAGTTTTCGCCGGCCGTATATGGATGATTGAATCCCTCGACTGGAGAGACTCGGTAAGCAATGTCCGTTATAAGTATAAGACCGATGGATATTGCGAGTTGTGTTTTCCAAGGCATTCGGAAAATCCAGAAGGCAATCAATATGGTGAAGGTTAATTGCGCGAGTACGTTGCGAATAATCCAAACCATTTCCCCGGCATAGATGCAGTGAAGTCCGGTTCCAAATATCAGAAGAAGGAGACAGCGAATATAAATGTGCTTTCCAATGGATCCCCATGAATCGCCCTGACTGAGACGTTTATTGATGGAATACACCATAGCCATCCCCACGATAAACATGAAGGCGGGTTGCACCAGATCCCAAGCACGTAACCCGTGCCAGGGATGGTGTGTAAACTGAATAAGGAAGGGACTTATGAAACTGTCTTCGCCGATCACCTTGGTGAGCGCTTTGTAGATACCTGCTCCTTCAGCTACTAACAGAAACATAACCAGACCACGAAACAGATCCAGGGACAATAGTCTCCCGGGTTTCTGAATGATTGAATCTGGTGCGCTCATTTCATTTATATCTTAGAAGTTATGAAACAATTCCCAGAGGGTTTGTTTTCCTCCATTGCCCACGTGTGAAGTCCGGGAATTTTTGTGAAGAACCGTCTTCCTGGATTGAAGCTTCACTCAGTGGAGTGACCGCGCTCCAGAAACAGCCTTCGTATAAATTCTGATCAAGCGGTTCACCGTTTCTCAAGCAGTCGATGATGCGGTAGCGCATGAGGAAATCCATGCCTCCGTGTCCACCCATGCGCTCAGCAAGCGAGCCCATACGTTTGTAAAGTGGGTGGTCGTGTTCTTCCATGAACGCCTCGAGTTTTTCACCTTCCGCCCAGCTGTGATGATCTTTAGTGGCTCCAGGGACTCCGCCTTCGAGTGCGACGCGCGTTGGGTATCCTGCTAAGGTTCCCTTCGTGCCCTGAATGAGATTCAACCGTGTGTAGGGGCGAGGACTTGTTTCATCCCATTGTACCATGACCGTACGACCTAGCTTGGTTTTGATAATGGAAGTATTCATGTCACCCCCCTCATAACTAAGTTGGTTCCATTGATGGTTGGTCGCGTAGTTTTTCTCAGCATACAAAGCACGGCCTTTCGCTGGAGATGAAAACGAAACTAAACGATCAAAGTTATCCTCACCTCGAGCGAGGTTCATATATTGGGCTACGGGACCTAGGCCGTGCGTGGGATACAAATTTCCGTTTCGCATAGCATAATGAAAGGTTCTCCAGGAACCGGTGGCACGTTCGACTTCTTTCATTTGAAACCGTAGCTCATGTATGTATGAGGCTTCACCATGGAGTAGTTCGCCGATGATACCTTTACGGCACAGATTCAAATACAAGAGTTCTTCGCGACCGTAGTTGACGTTTTCCATCATCATACAGTGTTTTCCCGTAGTCTCTGATGTATATACAATGTCCCAAAGTTCTTCATTTGTCAGGCCAAGTGGCACTTCCACGAATGCATGGGCACCTTGCTTCATCGCTTCGATGGCCATGGGTGCGTGGTCTTTCCAAGGTGTTGCGATAACCACTGCGTCCGGCTTCACTTCGCGCAACATTTTCTTCCACCCGTTTTTCTTGCCGTGGTAAAGTTTGATGGCGGTGTGACGTTCACCATTGCCAGCTTCTTCACAATTCTTCTTTGAGCGAAGAGCCAGATCTTCATAGAGGTCGGATATTGCTACTACTTCCGTACCTTCAATAGCGGCATGTTGGCTGGCGTGACCCGTACCACGGGCACCCACGCCGATGAAAGCGATACGCACCGTCTCAAGTTTGGGCGCCGCGAAGTCACCCATGTATCGTGCACCGGCAGGTGTGGCTGGTGCTGCCGCGAGGCGGCTGTTGGATGCAGCTAATACTCCTGCGGTGAGCCCTGTTATTTTTTTGAAGAAGCCTCGTCGTGAGTTGTTGAGAATGTTCATAATTGGTCCCTAGGGGTTAAGAGTTTCGATGATAATAGTGGTAGAAATTTTATTTTTCTTTGGGAGCTTCCGCCCATTCCGTTGCGGATGGAACGTTACTTTTACTAACCGGTAGAGTGACTGCCCAGGATTCATGAAGCTGACTAAGTCTTTTCAGGATCTCGGGTTCTTGTTCCACGAAGTTTTGAGACTCCGAGGGATCGGCTCTTAGATTTCTGAGAAAGATACCCTGTTCAAGTTCCACTTTTTCCGTTGGTGATGCTCCGGGACCATGGACGGTGTGAAGCTTCCAATCACCTTGGCGGATGGACCATTCATCGGTCGTTTTCCAGTGAAGGAGGTCGTGCTCCAAGTTGGGGTTGTCACCCCTTACAATGGGCATGAGGTCGATGCCGTCCGCGAAATCTGGAATGTTTCGCCCGACTACACTTAACATGGTAGGAAGTAGATCCAGGGCACTCACTATATTTTCTAAAACCTGATTTTCAGGAAGAGTCCCTGGTTGACTAACTATAAGAGGCACCCGTGTTCCGCCTTCATAGAGCGTAAACTTGCTACCTCTAAGAGGTGTGTTCTCAGCATAAATGGGTTTGGAGCCACCGTTGTCACCGATGTAGATAATCAAAGTATTTTCTCGAATACCCAGCTCGTCGACATGGTCAATGAGCTGTCCGACTTCTTGATCCAGGTAGTGCAGCTGTCCCAGGTAATGGGATCGGCCTTCAGGATTGTTTGGTCGCCTGCTCCGGTAGTACCAATCGAGGTACGGTTCTTTTGAGGGATCCCAATCACCATAATCTTCCAGGTCGTGCTCATCCAAATAGTCTTTAGGAAGCTGGTGGGTGAAGTTGTGAACCGCGTTGAAGGAAAGGTAGAGAAAGAAGGGGTTGTCTTTTTCGCGGCTAATAAAGTCTCTTGCTTTACTGCCGAAAATCTCGGTGCTCATTCCTTCCATATCCACTTCTTCAAGGCCTTCGCGGAACGGACCCATGCCCCAGGAATTGCTCGGCTCCGGGTTCTTGGCACGTGCCGAATCAAATGCGTCGATAGCATCCTGATTATGTACCATATAATGAATACGTGCGTTTTCAGAACCAAAGAATTCATCGAATCCATGTTCGAGAGGGAAGTTTCTAGCTCCGGGTCCGTTGGGTGAGCCGTAGTGAACTTTGCCAACATAACCGTTTTTGTATCCGGCTTCTTTCAAAAGTTCGGCCACGGTTGGCTGATCCCAGTTTGATATGCCCGGGCCTCCGTACCACTGCATCCCGAATCGTTGTTGGTAAACGCCGGTAATGATTCCACACCGTGAGGTATTACAAATCGGTGAGCTTGCATAGGCTTGAGTGAATCGAGTGCCCTGGGAAGCCAGACGATCAATGTTCGGTGTAGAAACATCATCCAGAATCCCGGCAACGGAAAGATCAGCATAACCCTGATCATCTGATACTATGAGGATGATGTTGGGCTTGGAACTGGTTGATACTATCGAAGAGGTTGAACTGTCCTTAGTTCCGCATGCGCTTATTAAAAGCGCTGCCAATAATGAACAGAGGCCGGATGTGATTTTGAATTTCATTGCTGGCTTCAATTCAAGGGCTCGTTGTTTGTGATTTGATTAGGCGAAGTCCAAGCACTGTGGCGATCACAAGTAAACTAATGCCAATCAGGTAATTTCCATAGATCATTTTCCCGATACCAAATAGAAATCCGTAAACGGAAAAGATACCAATAAACACGTTGAGTATTTGTGGCGCTAACGATTCGCTTTCCGATAGGTTTGTCAGTTGATCGCGCACCGGTTTCCAGCCGCTTCCGCCGGGCCTCGCTTTTTGGTAAAAGCTCTTCAATGTTTCGATGTCCGAAGCAGGAGTCATGAAGGTAACTGTTAACCAAACAACGGTAGTTAATCCTATGCTGATGATCAGCTCCATCCACCAGGGCATTCCGTGATCGATCGTCCTGAAAGCAACGGCAAAGACAAAGGATGCGACCATGGCACTTAGTTCGCTGAACGCGTTAATACGCCACCAGAACCAGCGAAGTATAAATATGAGTCCAGTTCCGGCTCCGACCTGCAGTAAAATTTGAAAGGTATCGAGCGCATCTTGTAATTGGAGAGCCAACAACCCTGCTAGAATCATCATCGCTACTGTTGAAATACGGCCGACAGTAACCAGTTGTTTTTCTGTGGCATCTGGTTTGAGGAAGCGCTTGTAGAAATCGTTCGCAACGTAGGAAGATCCCCAGTTGAGGTGGGTTGAGATTGTCGACATGTAAGCGGCAATCAATGATGCTAGAACCAGCCCGAGCCAGCCGTGTGGAAGAAATGTTAGCATCGCAGGATAAGCAAGATCATGGCCCAGTTTATCATATGGTACTTCTTCCTCTGAAAAGGTCTGGCGTAGTGATGTAAGCCCTGACTTTTGAATATTAAGATCTCTTAAAACTTGCTTCTCGATATCACTGACTAGTTTTGGGGTGTCTTTCAACTTTTCTGCAAGAATTACCATTTCCGGGGTCTCCAGAGTATTCGCTGCTTGTTCTCTGACATCCTTTGTATCCATTGGGAACACAATGAGTGAAGCCAGTGCTACAAGTATCCATGGCCATGGACGTAGGCCGTAATGAGCAAAATTGAAGAAAAGCACCGCTCCGGTGGCATGTCGTTCGTCCTTTGCTGCTAACATCCGTTGAGCAATGTATCCGCCACCGCCAGGTTCGGCTCCAGGATACCAAACACTCCACCATTGGACAACGAGAGGGATGATTAACAGCGTCATCCATAAGTTGAGGCTCTCATCGGTCCATGCTCCAGTTGCATCTTTTTCAATGGCTGGAAAAAAGCTCAGTTTATCTGCTACATTGGGATGTTGCAGCATTTCCCCGAGCGATCCGATTTCCACATGACTGATTGCGAAGTAGGCCGCCGCTATAGCCCCCACCATCGCAACTATAAAAAGGAGGCAATCTGTGAACACCACTCCACGAAATCCACCAACAGAGGAAAATATAACTGTGGCAAGCCCAGCCCAAAGGATCGACTGTAACGGACTCAAGCCCAGCATGACCCCTCCAATCTTTATGGCTGCTAATGACACCGCAGCCATAATCATGACGTTAAAGAAAACCCCTAAGTAAACTGCTCGAAACCCTCTTAAAACTGCCGCGCTCTTTCCACTATATCGCAGTTCATAGAACTCGATATCCGTGAGTACTTCAGTTCGTCGCCATAGTTTGGCATATAGGAATACGGTAACCATTCCAGTTATCAGGAATGCCCACCACATCCAATTTCCAGATACACCGTCGATTCGAACAACATTGGTGACAAAATTGGGCGTGTCTGTAGAGAATGTTGTGGCGACCATGGAGAAGCCGAGCAACCACCAGGGCATTTGCCGACCTCCCAGGAAAAATTGGCCGCTATTTTTTCCTGCCGCTTTGGCTACAATAAATCCTATAGCGATGACCGCTAGGAAATATCCCCCGATGAAGATCCAGTCTATGAGTTCGAGTTGCATATGGGGTATTTAAAAGAGATGATTGTTGATTGAGCAGAGCTTGAGCGGTTTTGCCAAAACCGCCGAATGAGATAATCACGGCTCGCTCGGCGATCGAGCCCTACCTTTTTAGAAAGATTGTTGTTTATATATCCTCACCATTGCCGATTACATTGCAAAGATCTTATCCATAGCTCTGGATGTATTTTCGATCAGTGTTTCGGGGGCGTATTTATAAAAAGGAACCGGTGGAATCATTTCGGCAGCCACCCAGCCATCGTAACCTGCGGTGTTAAGTGCAGACATCACAGCAGGCCAGTTGACATCGCCGGAAAGGAGATCGCAGAATCCGTCGACCGAACCAACGGCACGGCGGTAATCCTTGAAATGAACGCGCTTGATGCGTTCGCCCAAAATGGGGATCCACTGTTCCGGATACCCGGTGGCCAATACATTTCCGGCATCGAAATAACTACCAACGTGCGGAGTATCGAATTGATCTATAAACACCTTCATTTCCATCGGGCTTAAGAGAAACTTGTTCCAAACGTTTTCAATACCGATATTCACACCTAATTCTTCTGCTAAGGGAACAGCCTGTTCAATAAAGGCGGTGGCGCGTTGCCAGGCTTGGTCGTAAGGAACTTCTTCGCAATCGGGGATGAAGTCGGCACCTACCGATCCAGGAACAACAAGTATAGTGTCGATGTGTAGGTGCGATGCACTACGTATTTGTTTATCCAGTACTTTCCTCGCTTCGGCTTGAGTCTCTTCGTTTTCGCTTGCCGGATTTAATCCCCAATACATGCCAGTGGCCAAACCGCTAAGCGTGATTCCTACTTCGTTGGCAAGTTCTGCTATCTGGTCGAGTTCGGCTTCGGTAGTATCCAGATTGATGGGTCCATCTTCACTTACATCGATTTCAAAACCTTCGAAACCAGCGTCTTTGGCGAGTTGTAGTTTTTGTTTAAGATCCCAATCTCCATAGAAGGACCAGATACTGATGGATTTTTTCATAAATTAGTTGGCGGCTTTACCTGCGTGAATTTGCTTAAGAGTGAGTTTCAGGGATGCGTGAGCATCTTCGAGGGTAGCGATAGTAGGCGGCTTGCCTGACTTAAGGCAATCGGTGAAATAAAGGAGTTCATTAAAATAACCACCCAGATCGGAAACGTTGCCTTCGCCTGAAGTAGATTCTCCTGAATCAGGCTTGGCGATTTCGATCTTTTTTGGTTCATCGTCGCCCATGCATAAGGTGAGGCCATTGTCGTTGCTGGAATCGAAATCCAGGACCGTGTTTTCATAGATTGCCTGAAACGACATTTGAAATCCCCACTTGGCCGGGTAATTCCAGCCACCTTCAGTTGAAACGGTAAGCCCGTCGTAATCGAGGAGGTTAAAGATATGAACGGGTCCGCTGAAATCTTCTGTGACGCGACTAGTGACAGACAGGGGTTGCCCCAAGAGAGCGAGGACAAAATCGGTATCGTGAATATGCAGGTCGAGCGCTGCGCCTCCGGACTGATTGGCATCGTTGAGCCAATTATCGACCCCATAATCCGGACGGCCCGCTCGCCGCATCAGGTGCAAGCTAAGTAGTTTCCCTCCTTTGCCGGATTTATGATAATCCATCAACGCCTGATATTCGGGCCAAAACCGGATACAGTGTCCAACTTGCGCAAAGGTCCCATGGGTTTTGGCTGCGGCTAGTATGTCATCCGCTTCCTCCATACTTAGAGCCAAAGGTTTTTCGCAAAACAAAGCCTTCCCGGCTTCTATGGCAGTGAGGGCGTATTGCCGGTGCAATTTTGTTGGCAGGCAGATGTCTACAAAATCACATTCGGTGTTTGTCAGTGCCTCTTCCAGAGTTTTGAAAATGGGAACAGGCGTTCCAAAAGATTTTAGTTTATCCGCGCTTGATTCTGTATTGGCATCGACCGCCGCAACAAGTTCAACGCCTTCGAGTTGGCTGTAGATTTGCGCATGCATGCCGCCCATGAATCCGCAGCCGACAAGAATGCCCTTTAAGGGAGTAGTAGTTTTATCACTCATAAAAATTGGTCCACCCGGCTCTTAACGTCCTGGGTTAATTGGTTGATGTGTCTTAGTATAAAATCCGAAATGGTTAACGAAGTGTCGTGGATGAGTGGAGTCAGGTCGATACCCCAGGTAATTAGTTCTGCCTGATCGGGGCTATGGGAATCGTAGAAGGTAGCGTTGGCGCGACACCGACCTTTAACTGCCAGGTCGTAGCGTTTTCCGCCTTTGATTTGAGAATCGAATGTGAGAGTAAGTTTTTCGAAAAGCTCAGGATTTTCGCCATAGTCCATAGGTACTTTTACCGAATCAGATAACCAGTCTAATCCGCGCCAAACCTCACAACCGATGATTCGTTTTGGCATGTGATGATCTATGGTTTGTCTGAGTGCTTCAATAGATGCGGCCAAAACGGCTACATGAGTGTCATGCTTGTCGGCTGGTTGATGAAGGTAGATGGTATCTGGCCGCATTTGCAGTAGAATATCTACGATATCCTCAGTGACGGCCGTGCGCTCTGGTCCTTTAATTTGACTGCTCTTATAGTCTAATTGAAACTGCGCGGCATACTGACCTATCTCCGCGGCCTTGCGTTGCTCCTCGCGTCGAATGTTTCGCATTTCGTCGTTGTTATATTTCGAATACGGGCCTACTCGAGAGCTACCTCGTCCATCGGAAACTGTAATGCCAGTGAACCATTTTCCTTCTGTGCCATAACAAGCAGAGATGCCTTCGTAAGCCATAAACTCGAGGTCGTCCTGGTGTGCTCCAATGGCAAGGTGGGTGGTTGCTTGGACGGCCTCCTCGAGTGAGAAACTTTTATTTACCCAGGTATCCGTATCTGCGTTGTGGAATGGAGGCATTTGAAAGATTTCGCGTGTCAGATTTCTGCTATTAAGACTCGAGTACCTCAGTCAGGTTAATTCGTTTGAATGCCTCAATGGCTTCATATTCGGCCATGCCGACCTGATCATAAGCTGCTGCAGTGTTACGGTTAAGCTCATCGGTTTGTTGCCAGATCTCCTTGTGCGCCGAGTCGCGCAGAGGAAATTGTCTGCGTTGAGAACGGTATTGGAAACTAGCCTCAACTTTGAGATTGAGCTCGTCTGGACTAAGCGGCACGGCCATATCGATCTCGAACAAAGGCCATTCCTGGCCGATGCCCCGGTAACTCCAAAGGTTGGTGTCTTTGATCCAAGGATCGTTGGATACTTCTTTAAGCGCTTGTTTTAGCAGGAAATAGCCAACACCTGAAACTGATCCGGGATCTGCATGTGCGCCGGTGAAATAAATCTGGTGTGGTTTCACTTCTCTTAAAAGCGCCACAAGTTTTTCCTGATCTTCATCGGTGGCGTGAAAAGCGCGGTAACGACCGTTTTCATAAAAGGGAAGATCCAGAAAATGGAGGCTTTCTTTGGCAATTTTTAAATTGTGAGAGGCGTCACCAGCTTCGTTTCTCCGGACGAGCGACTTTACCTGGCGAATGGATTTTGAGTCTCCTGCGTTACTGCCGGAGTCCTGAAGTTCGGTTAACAAGACGGAGGCTACCTGGCCCAAGCTAAAATCCTCGGCATTTTTTAGATTAAGCTGTGATTCCATCTCACTCATTAGAGACAGGATCTGCCGGGCCATACTGTCGGGTACCGCTAGGTTTCCCGAAGTTAAGTATGCCAGGGTTACTTCGCTTCCCTGGCTTTTCAGACGGTGAATGGTACCGCCCATGCAAAGAACGTCTTCATCTGGTTCGGGTGCCAGCACCAACACACGTTTGGGGAATGGGGTCGCTCGTTCGGGGCGATTACTGTCGTCGGCGTTCGGTTTTCCACCTGGCCAACCCGTGATGGTGTGCTGAGTTTGGTTGAAGACACTTATGTTCAAATCGTAGGCAGGACCTACTTCGGTCAATAATTCGCCGAGGCCGAATTCATTGTAGTCGGAATCTTGAAGCTTGAGTATTGGTTTCTGAGTCTTCTTCGATAGCCAAAGAACGGCTTTGCGTATAGTACGCTTATCCCAATCAACCGGGCCTACGAGCCAGGGAATGCGGATCCGGGTTAAAAGTTCTGAGGCAGGTTCATCTATAAAGAATCGAACGTCCTTGTGACCTTGCAGGAGACCGGCGGGAAGGTTTTCATTTGGCGCTTCTTCCACGGCTTGTTGGACGACCCCGGCCTTCGCTTGTCCCCAAGCCATGAGGACAATGCGATCAGCTTTGAGAATGGTTCCTACGCCCATCGTAATTGCGTAGCGAGGCACATTGGCTTCGCCTAAAAAGTCACGAGCAGCATCACGTCGAGTCAGGGCATCGAGGCTGACGAGGCGTGTTTTGGAGTCGCGGGTTGAGCCGGGTTCGTTAAATCCGATATGTCCCGTACGGCCGATCCCGAGTATCTGGTAATCAAGGCCGCCAACTTTATTGATCGCTTCATCATAGGAAGCACAGGAGGCAAAGACCTTGGTGCGTTTAACCGTTCCAGAAGGCAAGTGTACTTGATCTTCAGGGATATCGACTTTGCTAAATAGCCGCTGCCACATGAATTGATGGTAGCTTTCTGGGTGGTCCGTATTGAGTCCGTAGTATTCGTCCAAATTGAAAGTGACGACGTTGCGAAAACTCAGATTCTCTTCACGGTGAAGTCGTACCAACTCTTGATAAACGGGTAGGGGGGTTGAGCCAGTTGCCAGCCCTAACACGGCTTGTTTGCCCTCTTTTGATCGTCTTTTGATCAGGTCTGCAATTTCCCCGGCAACCTCCTGAGCAGCCGCTGATGAATTCTGGAAAACTCGGGTGGAAATACGTTCAAATTGCTCTGCCTCGGTACTCATTGTGATGTATGAATTTCAATTGTAACACTTTCATTCTGGTAAAACTAAGCAATTACTGCATTGAATTTAGCGTTTCCGATTCATAATATGCGATATTCTCTTATTCAGGATGCTCTTCGGCTGGATTCACCCGATGACTACTTTACCGGTCGATCTGCCGAGGATATCTGTATTCCTCGCAACTTGATCGTTTTTTCGCGCAAGACTACTAAGGACTTGCAGCGAAAATCTTTCGATGGATATCCGCATCACCGCTATGTATTGGTGTTTAACCTAATGACGGAAGGTACGGTGAATGTGGATGGCATTCATTGGCGGCTTAAGCCTGAGAACGCGCTGATGGTTTTTCCTTATCAGTTCCATCACTTCATTGATTTGGCTGATAGGAACCTCGTGTGGTTGTTTATTACTTTTGAGCTCGAGCTACCGACCACGATGCAAACATTCCGGCACCGAATGGTATCCATGGATCAACGCTGTCATCAACTACTTGCTCGAATACTCCTTCATTACGAAAATGGAACGGATGACAAGGCCAAGCGACGGCTCACTCTGGATTGTTCATTGTTGATTAATCATCTTCGTGAGCAGGTTAGTACGACTACTCCCTCTCCGTTGGGAGTTGAGAATGTAGAGATTCAATCCAACGCGCTCATTCGCTCGATCCAGACTTACCTGACCTCTAATTCCGGCTCCTTGCAAAGCGGATCCGATATCGCGAGTGCACTCCATATGTCTGAGAGCAACCTGCGGGCTGTCTTCCGGCAGCAGTTTAACATCAGCCTTGGGGCCTACATTAAAAACTTCCGTGCGCACCAAGCTATCCAGCTCATGCAGAATCCGACCATCAGTTTTACCGATATAGCGTTTGAGCTAGGTTTCACCACCTTGTCTTCATTCTCCCGCTTTTTCACTAATACTATTGGGATATCGCCGCGAAAATATCGCCAAAGTGTGAAGCAGGGATTCCGTGCCTAGGGGGATGGTTTCGCAAACCCTGCGCATTGTAACTTTTTCTTGTCGCCTTTAATGATTGGGCGGTTTGGCACTGTGCAAACCGGAGACATAGGTAATACTTGTTCGGAGACAGGAGCAACTGAGGGCAATTTACGATTTAAGGACTCCGTACTCCAATGATTGACTACACAAAAAACCCCTGCCGTTTCCAGCAGGGGTTTTTATTAAAAGCTTCTTACTAAATTAGAAACTGAATGTATTCGACAGGAAGTATTGCTGCTCAACCGGCACGCGGATGATAGCAACAGATCCGTCAGGATTGATGGCGACCGGTATATCGTTAGCTCCGTTACTGCGGTATAGATTCCGCGCATTGAGCTGAATGGTCCAGTCGATCTTGTCGGTCAGTGATTTGCGGTAACGCATGAACATGTCACCATCGATGGAGTCAGAACCGAAGAAAGGGTTTAAGGTATCCGGCAAAACGGTGACGCCGTCCTCACCCAACCTATTTGGATAGCCAACGGCCACTTCATCCTGGTAACGAACAGTCGCCCCCACTTGAAACCCTTTCAGGCGTCCCTCGTTGAAGTCGTAGCGCAGGGTAGCGTTAAAACGGTATTTCCGTTGTTCCGGATTCTGCGTTCCGTCAAGACCCAAGGCTAGGCGAATGGGGCGTAGCGCTTGATTCTCAAAGCGTTGACCGATTTGGTCGGACTCCACCTGGAAGGGAGAACCACGAAGATCCCACAGAGCCCATCCACCAGGAGAGGTAGGAACGACACGCTTCAGGCGCTCAGCTTGCAGGAATGCGATTTCAGCAGCCACCGGAGCGGTGTTGGAGGTCACGGTTGTCTGCTCTGCGAAGTTCAGGGAGAGACTGAGGTTGTCGGTCAGACGACCCACAATATCAATTTCAGTACCTGTTGCCACAAAGTCCCGGGTAGAGTTCAGTCCGCGGATGGGATCACTAACCTCAAACGCTTGACCATTCTCATCGCGCAGAATGCGGTGATTAAAAACCGACTGCAGTTCAGGAAGAACAGCATCGATAATGGCAGCGTAGTATTCATCAAACGAAGTGAATCCCATGAGGTCAGCACCCGTGCCACTCTTACGTTGGCGGTTGTCTGGAACCGTGTCTGGAGTCAAAGCCGCATCTGATCCTACATCTGGAGCAACACCAAATCCGTTGAATCCTTCCGGATACAGAGTGGTGGCAGTGTCATTATCAGCCGAAGTTATCCGGTCGAGGTAGAAGGAGATTCGTCCTGCGATATTTCCCAATCCTCCACCGAGGTTTGTGCGGTTGTTGGCACTGGAAGTTTCAAACTTGTTATAACGAATAGCCAAGCGCCTTTCGAACAATTCGATGGTGAAACCATATTCCTCCGTCTCCCCAAAAGGGCTAGCCAGTGGCTGATTGAGGATGTTGTTGGAGATACCAGAGGGCACAAAACTTTCCGCTTCGTAATAGTGACCGTAAACGTTCATGCCGAAAGGTAGATCTCCCAGAAGCACTTCAGGATATTTTCCAACTACGCTCCAGGTGGTGGTGTCGTCTTTAGCGGTCGACGCTGGCTCGGGTTCGAGCTTAAGCAGTTCCATGTTGAAATTTCCATCGGTTTCATTCGTTCCCGGGCGATCAATTTTTAAAGGAACTACGCCTGGGGCATCCGGATCCCCGTAATTGACAGTTTCCTGAATACGCTGGAAAACGGTTTGTTCATCCGTCCGGTTAGCATACATACCGACGATGTGTCCATCAAGGAAACGACTGTTCAAGGCGTATGCAGTTGACTCGAGTTGGGTCAGCTGGGTGTTGCCGCCTGAGATATTCTCGATGACACGCCAGGTCGCAACCTTGTCCAACTTTTCTTTATTATCGAAATACCAAACGCCATATTCATCACCGATTTCCGGAAACGCCTGTCTTGAGATATCGATGAAACCGTCGATGCGAACATCGCCAGCACTGGAAAAACCTTGGGTGTCAGGACCCAAGTAAATCTGACTGCGAACTACCCGGCGGAAGTTGTCACTCAAACCGTTGGAAATGTCAGGACTTCCTGGCCATTTGCTATTATCAGCCCACCAGGAACCACGATGACTCCTGCTCCAGAACCAGTTTTCGCGGTCCTCGTAAAGGCCGGTCAAAGTATGGCTACCAAGAATTTTCCCGATCTTACCGTCTATGTAGTCGCCGAAGTCAATATTACCGAAAAGAGTGGCCCGGAAGGTTTCCTGGGTGTCCTTACGTGCGGTGTCAACCGTTCCCAAATAAGTGACCACTGGGCGTCCGAGGTTTTCATTGAAGTGACGATCAGCAATGCCATCGAAGTTGGCGTCACCTGAAGCAAGGTTTTCCGACAAATCGATATGGATCGATTTGTCTCCGCCACTGTCGAACGGCGTACGGGTGAAACGGTCTTCGGTTTGCTCATCGTAGGCAATTTCCAATCCAATGGCACCATTGAAGAAGTCCTGTTCGAGCACGAACGTCTGAATATCAAAATCGCGGGTCACTTCACTGGTGGTTCCGAGGAAGTTCAGATTATGGTAATCAAAAACATCACGATTCTGAAGAGAGGGGCTCACAAAGCCAGTGCCTCCGGTGGGTGTATTGGACCAGCGGACGTCCTGGGTGATGTTTTTTTTGCGTCCGTCGGCAAAATTAACCTTAGACCTGAAACGTCCCATCACGCCCTGAATGCCGGCCATCTCTGGGTCGTCCCAACCCTGGGTTGGATCGTTGTGACTATTGTAGTTAATCGCGGGATAGAGAAAGTAAGGTACTCGTTGCTGGGAGCTATTGCGGTGTCCTTCGGTCGGGTCATTTCCGAGCGGGTTGGAACGTTTAAAACGATCGACGGTATTTCTTGGATCGAATTGGCCTTCAAGAGCGGCAAACTCTTCGAGCGTACCTCCAAAACCTGGAGTAATAGGTTCTCCGGCTGAGATCGCCGCTAACACCTGTTGCTGGGTTAATCCCTGATTGGAGAGTTCGGCGAAACCAACGCCGGGGACGGCTAGGATACGGTTTACATCTTCCTGACTGCCCAGACCATTCCACCAGCCGGAAAATCCGTCTGTGGGAGGAATTACGTCGGGTGCGTTTCGGTTGATTTCGCCATTTTCAAAGCTACCACGGAAACGGGTATTGCCGATCCAGTCGGATCCTTCGTTTTCAAGAAGAACTGCATCCCAGGCAACGAAAAAACGTTGATCGGTTTCGTTTGCGGGCTTTTGCTGCCACTTGATGTTTTCATTCAAAATAGCGACATTGATGGCCAAACGGTCTTCGATGATCGTCCTGTTAATATTCAGGCTTTCGCGGTGTCCACCACGGGCATCTACACGGATACGGATTTGTCCGTAATCGGTACCGATATGAGCTTTGGCAGTGGTGTTGTTAATAACACCCCCGGGAGATCCTAAACCGAACAGAATAGAGTTTGGACCACGGTTAACGGTAATACGGGTGGTATTGTACGAATCGAAGGGAATATCCGTTTGGAAATAGTCCCGAGTGGTAATAGCGCTTACCAAACCACGGATACGCTGACCGCGCTGTGGATTTTCACGAGTTTCCGACGTTGAGGTTCCACGGTCTGAGTTGGCGAAGTTACCGAGGGCACCACCAACTTCCACGTTACCGACGTTGGCGAGTAGAGACTCTCCATCGGTCGCACCGGTATCTTCCATGTATTCCTGTGTGATAATTGAAATGGAAGCTCCGATGTCACGGACGCTGGTACGAACTCTGGAACCAGCAAGTGTTGTTTGGGCCATGTAGCCGTCATCTTCACTAGCTTCAATAGAGAATGGACTCAATTCGAATACATCCTCTTCATCTTCTTCTTGCGCCTGAACGACGAGTGGCAGTGCCACGGTTATTAAGCCAAGCAGGTAAAGCCTGGTCCATAGTAGTAGTTTATTCATAGAATATAGTAATAAGGTTATTTGTTACTAAATTAGTTTTTAATAAAGAACGGGTACTTCGTCTTCGCCCACTTGTTAAGATTGTGGGATCACACGTCTATTGCGAAGTTCTTTTTCAATTTATCATCTAATTCACTCTTTAAAATGAAGTGTAAGGTGCTAATTGACAGTTATTTGTAGGTATTTAAAAAATAAAAAGTTTAGTTGTAAAAGGTGGTCAGGTACTCGAAAATAAAACCAACCAGAAAGTTTGTAGTAAGCAATAGATCAAAAGATGTAGAGTGTGTCAAGATCTTTTAATCAGTTTCGGGTTTAATTCCTCGCCGCTTGCGGCGTATAACATACGCATGAGCGAATACATTCATAAACGGCATAATGTTACGGTTTTGCTTTATCATCTGG
>Ga0114999_10002336_pt1 | contig 25138 bp, 30 predicted proteins | sample ArcticOcean_MG_C_3_FD_89820 | JGI IMG/M metagenome (GOLD analysis project Ga0114999, IMG submission 89820) | Marine microbial communities from western Arctic Ocean - ArcticOcean_MG_CB8_126 | ecosystem: Environmental > Aquatic > Marine > Oceanic | place: Arctic Ocean: Canada Basin | collected...
AGAAGTTTTTAAATTAAATAGTTTTTTATGTATAGAAGGTAATTTATTAATTAATATTAAACAAAATTTATTAATAACTAATATAAATAAACCAACTAAAATTATTGTGCAGATTATTAAAAAAAAATTAGTCATTATTTAACTTTATAAATTTATTTAACTTTATAAATTTTCTTAACCAAATTTAGATTTTTATTGATATTACTTCAATATTGCAACTATTTTAAAAATTGTTATGGAAATATTGAAACACTTTTTGATTCAGGCTACAAGAAAGAGATCTAACGTCAAGATTAATAGAAATTTTAGTCAAAATGAATAAAAAAAAATTAATTTTTATAATACTTTTTTTTCCTTATGTTTTGTTCTGGCTTTTTCTCTCATAAGAATAAATTTTTTCCTTATCATATAATAAAATATTTTAAACAAATACTATCAACCACTAATGAAAAATTAACGAATTTATAATCAAGTAAAATAAAAAGTGAGTATAAAAACTGGAATAAATTAAATGTTAATTATGAAAAAATTTTTATTAAAAAATATTTTCCAGGTTAAAATATTTATTCAGACAGACATTATTTTAATCATAGAAATGATGAAAAATTAAATAAACTATATCTGGTTCAAATTCCTAGACATTATAAAGAACAAATTAATTTAGATGTTTTTAATGAAGTTGTTATTTATAGAGCATTATGTCCAGAAAATAATAATTCTGAATATACTAATTGGGAAAAACAAAATTATAAAGTAGCTATAATTGCCTGCTCATGTACCCATACAGAAATGGTAAAAAAAAAATTTAAAAAAGGAATTGTAAAAATTAACTCCGCCGGCCCCATTTCTTCAGATCCAATTTTTGTTGATGACTCAAAGTCGAATAATAAAATTTTTAAACTTTTGGATAAATTTTAAATGTCGAGATACAGCTAATGCCCGAAGAATGTCTTTTTTGTAATAAAACAAAACAAAAAATTATCCATTCAAGTGAATTATGTTTTGTTGTTAGAGATAGCTACCCAGTAACAAAGCATCATTCTTTAATTATTCCACACAGACATGTTTCTAACTTTTTTGATTTAAGTGAGCATGAGCTAAATGATATAAATACAATATTAAAAAAACAAAGGAAATCTTTATTAGATTTAGACAAAGAAATTACAGCTTTTAATGTTGGGGTGAATGCAGGTAAAGATGCTGGCCAATCAATTATGCATGTTCATATACATTTAATACCTAGAAGAAAAGGTGATATTGAAAACCCCAAAGGGGGTGTTAGAGGAGTTATACCTTCAAAACAAAAATATATTAAGTAAAACTTATATTTATTAGAGCTAATGAAAAAAAATAATTTAACAATAAAAGAAGTTTTTTCTTTAGCAGTTAAAAATCATCAGAAAAGCAATCACAACAGCACTTCTTTAATTTAAGTTTATGTTTTAAAAAGTATATCTATTATTTTTTTAGAAATAATTTTGTTACCCTCGCTAGTAACATGGCAACAAGAATCGATATAGTAATCTTCATTAAATACGTTTGTTAAATCTTTGAAGCAATCTAGTGATTTTGCCAATTTTCTAATTTTTGGGTAAATATCTAAAGTAGCTTGCTTCCAAACTTTTCTAACAGGCTGATTAACTTTAAAATTTGCAGTATAAGGATTAGGTTGAAGGATACATGTAAAGTTTGCTTTTTTATTTTTTATTATTATTTCTGCAATTTTCCAGTGTCTAACCAAATTTTTCGAAACATTATAAGCATATTTATTTTGGTTGCAGGAATAGTGTTTAAAATCATCAACTTTTTTTTGATCTTGCAAACCTATTCTTTTTCCAATTGCATTTAGAAATGTAAAAGTATGTGTATTTTTAAATTTTTCTAATCCCTTAACAGGTAAACCTTTAAAAATTTTTTTTTCAAAACTTATTAATCTACGTATTTGATTAACTTCTCCATGCCCATTTGGACCATGCACACTTTGGCAGTTCATAGTAGCGTCATTCACTCCATCAAAAAAAATGATATGATCACCTTCATTAATATTATCAATATTTTCAATTAATCTATTTAGTGACTGACCAGAGTTATAACCATTTTCGCCAAAATTTACTGGCTGAAAATTATGATTTAATTCAGATGACAATGAGGGAATGGTATTTTCATCTGAAACTTCATGTCCCCACATTGTAGAACCTCCAAAAAACCATATCTTAGATTTTAAATCCCACTTATGGTTTTTTTTTGTCTTCCTTAGTTTATTTTTTACATTAATATTTTTTGAGGTAATATCTTTTTTTGACCATCCATAAAAAGCCTGATATTCGTTAAAACTTTCAACTGATCGACCGTCTATAGTATGAGTTACTGATATCTCATTTTTGATCTCAGTATTTTTTGGTTGCTTTATTAATTGATGAACTTGAATTATCGACCAACTACCAAATTCCATAAATGAAACGATAATTACTATTAATATGATGTAAAAAATAAATTTTTTCATTTTGTATCTCGAATAAATTGTTTACATTTTTTTTTGAAAAAGTACACTAGTTTTGTTGCGGGGGGAAGGATTTGAACCTTCGACCTTCAGGTTATGAGCCTGACTCACGTACCTTTCTGCTCGTAAAATTAACACAACGTATTAAATAATCTAGATAAAATTCTCAAATTTCAAGCTGGCGCCGTCATAGCTCCGTCATAGACTTTTCAAAAAAAAACTGTCAAAATTGCCGTCATGAAAAAACTTTTAGGCATCATGGTTCTGGGTTTGTTATTTAACCTCTATATTTCTGTTCAAGCACAAGATTCACCAAAAAATTATTTGGAAGGAGAATTTTATAATAGTGTTAAAAATTATTTTCTAGTTGCTGGCAAAAAAATGACAGATCCAAGATTTAAAAATACAGTTATAATTATGCTTGAAAATGATGAAAAAGGAGCTTGGGGCATCGTAATAAATAAACCATTAACTTCAATTCCTTTGGGTTCGTTAATTTATAAATCAAGAGACGCAACTAATAAGCAAAAAGAACTTTATAATGTTAAAGTCCCTGTATATTGGGGAGGACCAGTGAATGAAAATAATATTTTAATATTACATTCTCATGAATACCAAAACGAAACTACAATAAATTATAAAAATATATCGATAAGTAGTGATTATAATATTCTATTTGAAATTGCTGATAATAAAGGTCCAAAAAAAAACTTAGTAATAGTGGGAATTTCATCATGGGCAGAAGGTCAGCTAGAAGGTGAAATGGAAAGAGAAGGATGGACTCTATCAGAAATTAATTTAAATTTAATTTTTGAAATGAATAATGCCGAAAAATGGTTAAACGCTACCAAAAATAGTTTTGTTCGTCTATGAAAAAACTTTTAGGAATTAAGGTCAATTTTTGACTCCGAGTGTGTTAATGGTGCGGTAAGATTATTTTCTGAACGTTATTAAATCAAAAAAGTGTTGCTGGGATTGGTTGCGGGGAGAGGATTTGAACCTCTGACCTTCAGGTTATGAGCCTGACGAGCTACCAGACTGCTCCACCCCGCGATAACTTTTATTTTTCGCTATAGTTTTTATTTTTAAAATCTAACTCTAGTAAAGTTAAAAATCTCTTCTCATCCTTGCCATTTTTTTGGATCTTTTTATATTCTCTTGTTTCTCTCTTTTTTTTCTTTCAGAAGGTTTTTCGTAATTACTTTTAATTTTTAATATTCTAAAAAAACCTTCTCTTTGAAGTTTTCTTTTGAGAACTCTTAAAGCTTGATCAATATTATTGTCTTTAACTTCTATTTTAATAACTACCTCCAATTATTGAAGAGATTACCTAGCATTAAACATAAAGATTGTCTACCTAGTTTAAAAAGGTTTTTTAGGTGTTTTTTTTTCAAAGTTACTTCTAAATTTCTTGAGCTTATTTTGAATTTCTTTATATCTAACTGATAAAATTGATGCAGCCAATAGCGCCGCATTTATAGCGCCAGCTTTTCCGATAGCTAATGTACCAACTGGAATTCCACTTGGCATTTGAACTGTTGAAAGTAAGCTGTCTAAGCCTTTTAGTTTACTTTCAGTTGGAACACCTAATACAGGTATGGTAGTTAAAGAGGCAGTTACGCCTGCTAAGTGAGCAGACATTCCAGCGGCAGCAATTATTACTTCCACTTTGTTTTTCTCCGCTTCCTTAATAAATTTTTGTAATCTTTTTGGTGTTCTGTGTGCAGATATAACTTTTACATCGTGTTTAATTTCAAATTTTTTTAAAGTATCACTACAATGCTCCATAACATCTTTCCAGTCAGATTTACTTCCCATTATAACTCCAACAAGGTTGTGAGATTTTTTTTTCATTTATTTTGCCTTACTTTTTTAGACTTCAATACTTTTATTTTCTTTTTCTACTTGCTTTTTCTTTCTTACAATCTTTCTGTCAGCTTTATCTACTGCATTTTTAATATCTATTTCAGAACAAAAATTAAAAACGACAGGATCTTTAGGGCTTAGGTTTGAAGAATTCCAATATTTTTTATTTCGTATTGAAGATACAGTGTTTTTTGTGCTACCGACAAGTTTTACTATTTGTCCATCTGATAATTGAGAATAATTTCTAGTTAACCAAAGCACCGCTTCTGGTCTATCTTGTCTTTTTGACAAAGGAATATACTTATTAACCTTTTTTTCAGATTTTATATCTAAAATTTTTTTATTTAGAACAAGATTTTTGTTAGGATCTTTAGAACATTCTTCAATTTCTTCTCTAGTCAACTGACCAGCCAAGATAGGGTTATAAGCTTTTATTCCTTTTGCAACATCCCCGTCAGCAATACCTTTAATTTCTAGTTCATGAAGTTCACAAAAATCAGCTATTTGTTTAAAACTTATTTTTGTATTTTCCACAAGCCATACTGCGGTAGCTTTTGGCATAAAAGGTTTGTTAGTCATTTATTTTTTTTCTGTAGATCTAAAATTTTCAAATTTCTTTAAAAATTTACTTACTCTACCTTTGTCCGATACTTTTTGACTTCCACCTGTCCAAGCTGGATGAGATTTTGAATCAATATCGAGTTTTAAAGTATCACCTTCTTTCCCCCATGTTGACATTGTTTCGAAATGGCTTCCATCAGTCATGACAACTTTAATTTTATGATAATTAGGATGTATATTTTTTTTCATAAGGGACAACTTAATATAGTAAATTAAATTAATTAACAATACTAAATTAGCTATTTTAAAACATCAATCATTTCATCGCTAATTTTGGAATTTGTTACTAATATAGTTTTATTTTCAATATAGTCATTTTCTCCATTAAAATCTGTCACAAAACCCCCAGCTTCTTTAACTAGAATAATACCTGCGGCAATATCCCAATATTTTAGATTTCTTTGCCAAAAACCATCACATCTTCCAGCCGCAACATAAGCCATATCAAGAGATGCGCTTCCTAATTTTCTTATGGGTATAAGAGTTTTAGTTGAAAAATTAGAATACTCTTTTAAATCCAATTCTCTATTTTTAGAATCAGGTCTAGGCCCACCTGTAAAAACAATGCAGTCTTTTAGTTTTGACCTTGATGACACTCTCATTCTTTGATTATTTAAAAAAGATCCGTTACCTTTTTCAGCAGTAAACATTTCATCTTTAATAGGATCATAAATAATACCACAAATTATTTCTTTATTGTGTTCCAAACCTATTGATATGGCAAAGTGTGGAATGCCATGAAGAAAATTTACAGTTCCATCTATTGGATCAATAATCCATCTGAAAGATTCATCATTATTTATTTTTCCTATTTCTTCACTTAAAATAGAGTAATTAGGTCTGGCTGTTTGCAATTCTTCTATAAGAATTTTTTCTACTTTTTTATCACAGTTAGTTACAAAATCTCCTGGACCCTTAAGAGAAACTTGAAGATTTTCAATTTCTCCAAAATCTCTTATAATAATTTTGGCTGCCTTTCTACAAGCTTTTACCATGACATTTATGTTTGCTGAAGAAAGTTTCATCTATTTGATTTTTTTAATATATTCCAAAGTTCTTGTATCTAGTAATATTTTATCATCAGAATTAATAAAAGGAGGGACCATAATTTTAATTCCATTTTCTAATGTTGCTGGTTTATATGAAGAAGAAGCTGTTTGTCCTTTTATTGCAGCGTCTGTACTTTCTATTTTTAATTCTACAGATGATGGTAAGTCAACAGACAAAGGTTGATCTTCATAGAATTGAACATTTACTTCCATATTTTCTTTAAGTAGTTTATTTTTTTTATCTAGTAAAGATTTATTAATTTGAATTTGTTCAAAATTTATTTGATCCATAAAATGACAGGAACTATCATCTTCATAAAGAAAATTAAATTTTTTATCTTCCAAAATTGCTCTTTCAGTAGAATCGCTAGATCTAAATCTTTCATTTAATTTTGTGCCTTTTTTTACACTTTTCAATTCAACTTGATTAAAAGCGCCACCTTTTCCAGGCTTAACATGTTGGGTTTTTAATACAGACCACAAATCATTCTTGTGTTCTATTATCATTCCTACTTTAATTTCATTTCCTAATATTTTCATTTTTACCTAAATTTTTTTATTGCTGAAACAGGATCTAATTTTCTATTGTTCCATACATAGGCAGAACAAGCAATATACTTAGCTCCACTTAATAGAATTTTTTTATAATTGGAGTTATTGATTCCACCTATAGCAACAACAGGTATATTAATTTTTTTTTTTGCCCAACGCAATATTTTCATGTTTGCTTTGAAGGTTGTTTTTTTAGTTGAAGATTTAAAAAAAGATCCAAAAGCAACATAATCAGCTCCCAACTTTTTTGCTTGTAAGGCCAGATCCTTAGAATTGTGACAAGTTAAACCAATAATTTTTTTTTTACCTAAGACTTCTCTGCATTTATTAAAATTCATATCTTTTTGTCCAATATGGCAACCATCAGCATTAACTTTTTTGGCTACAAAAGGGTCATCATTTATTAATAATTTAACTTTATTTTTTGAAGTTATTTTTTTAATTTTTTTTGCTATTTTTATTAAATTTAAATTAGCAATTTTTTTTAATCTTAATTGAAAATAACTAACTTTTTTAGTTTTTAATACCTGATCAAGTTGATCATAAAATTTTATTCCTCTTATATTTTGAGGTGATATTAGATAGATGTATCTTCTCAATTTTTTTATGTAGTTATTTGCGTTTCTAGTTCTGGAGACCATTCAGCAGAAGTGGAAAGTCCGTTCATTTTAGACCTGTGATTAAAAATTTTTTGAGTATTTGATGTATCTTTTATATTTTTACCCCAATTTTTTAGAGCACTTTGTTGCAATGCTCTTCCATAAGAAAAACTCATTAAAAAATTTGTATCATTAATTTTATTAATCTCGTTTAAGTTTTGAGTTGCCTCAACTTCTTTTTGTCCTCCAGATAAAAAAGCTATACCAGGAACTTCATTAGGAACATTTTCTTTTAAACATTTAAGAGTTATTTTTGCAATTTCTTCAGCGCTACTTGCATCTTTAGATTTGTTTCCAGGTAATATCATGTTAGGTTTTAATATTGTCCCTTTAAGATTAACATTAAATAATTTCAATTCTTTGTAACACTCTTTCAAAACTTTAGATGTTACTTCATAGCATTTATTTATATTGTGATCACCATCCATTAATACTTCTGGTTCAACAATAGGAACCATTTTTGCCTCTTGGACTAATGAGGCATACCTTGCTAAAGCATGAGCATTTGATTTAATTGACATTTCTGAAGGATATTTTTCAGAAATTTTATATACCGCCCTCCATTTTGTAAATCTTGCTCCAAGTTTATAGTATTCATTTAATCTCTCTCTTAATCCATCTAACCCTTCTGTGATTTTTTCTTCAGGAGAACCCGCTAAGACTTTTGCTCCGGTATCTACTTTAATTCCCGGAATTGATCCAAAACTTTTAATTAACTCGGGTATAGTTTTTCCAGAAGTAGTTTTTTGTCTTATAGTTTCATCATAAAGTATCACTCCACTGATATAATTATTCATGGCTTCCGCAGAAAATAAAGTTTCTCTAAATTTTAATCTACTTTCTGATGATGAATCAACATTTACACCGGCTAATCTTTTACTCATAGTACCAGTACTTTCATCGGCAGCTAATATTCCTTTACCTTTTGCTACCATTTTTTTTGCAATATTTTCTACTTCACTCATTTATTTCCAAAGCTTTTATACCAGGTAAAATTTTTCCTTCAAGAAGTTCTAAAAAAGCTCCACCTGCAGTTGATAAATATGTAAAATCATTTGAATAGCCAAATTTATTTATTGCAGCAACAGTATCACCACCACCTGCAATTGATATGAGGGATTTATTTTTAGTATTTTCAACAATTTTTTTTGCAATTTTGTTGCTTCCTTGAGAAAATTTTTCAATTTCAAAATAACCTGCGGGACCATTCCATAAAACTGTTTTTGATCCATCTATTATATTTGAAATAGTTTCTATAGTTTTGCTACCAATATCTAAAATTAGGTCTGTATCATCTATTTCAGTTAAGTTTTTTATTTTCCCTGCAGAATTTAGATTTTTTGACACCAGAACGTCTTGTGGAATCACAAGGTTGCAATTTTTTAATTTAGCTAATTTTATAACCTCTTCTTCTAAATTTTCTGTATTTGTTTCAAAAACAGATTTTCCAATGTTATAGCCTTTATGTTTTATAAAGTTATTTGCCATTGCTCCAACAATGACAATATTTTCCATTTTTTTAATAAGATTATTTAAGATACCTATTTTTGTTGATATTTTAGACCCTCCAATAATACAAGTTACCGGTTTTTTAGCAGAATCTGTTAACATGTATATGCTATTAATTTCTTTCATTAATTCAGTTCCGGCAAAGGGTTTAATGTAATCAGTTATTTTAGATATAGATGCATGATCCCTGTGTGAACAAGAAAATGCTTCATTCACATATATGTCTCCCAATTTAGAAAGTTTTTTGGCAAAACATTCTTCATTTAACTCTTCTTCTTTATTAAATCTAAGATTTTCTAACATCATGACCTCACCATTAGAAATATTTTTTGATTTTTCAATTGTTGTTGATTCAATAAACTCTTTTAAAAAAAAAATATTTTTATTAATTAATGTAGATAATTTTTCTGCAATTGGTTTTAAACTTAGATTTATAACAATTTTCCCATTAGGTCTCCCCACATGTGAAATGATTATTATTTTTGCTTTTTTTTTTATTAAGAAGTTTATAGTTGGTAAAACTTTCTCAATTCTAGATAATTCAGTTATAATTCCATTATTTATAGGAACATTAAAGTCAACTCGAAGAAGGACTCTTTTTCCTTCTAATTGAAGACTATTATCTAAATAATTTATTTTATCCATGACACATTAGATCTTACCGAAATAATTTGCCAAGTCACACATTCTAGAAGCAAAACCCCACTCATTATCATACCAAGCAGAAACTTTTGCCATTTTATTTTCTATAACTTTTGTTAGTGATAAATCTACAATTGCAGAATGAGGGTTATGATTAAAATCAGAAGAAACAAGAGGTTTGTTGTTTACATCTAATACATTTTTTAAATCTGATTTTGAGGCTCTAGTAAATGAATCATTTATTTTTTCAATAGTTAAGTTTTTGTTTGAAGAAAAAACAAATTCTACTAAAGAAACATTAGGTGTTGGGACACGAATAGAAATACCTTCTACTTTACCATTTAATTTTGGGATTATATCGCCCAGTGATTTTGTTGCCCCAGTTGTTGTGGGTATGATAGAATTTGTAGCAGCTCTTGCTCGCCTCAAATCTTTATGTGAATTATCTAATAATCTTTGGTCACTAGTGTAAGAATGAATTGTTGTCATAAAACCTCTTTCGATTTTAAAATTATCATTAAGTACTTTAGCTACAGGCGCTAGACAATTTGTAGTACACGATACAGCAGAGATTATTTCATCTTTTGAGTTAACGCTTTTATGATTTACTCCAAACACAATATTCTTAGCACCTTTGCAAGGAGCTGAAACTAAGACTTTTTTTGCACCAGACTTAATATGTTGTATTGATTTTTCTTTTGAATTAAATTTACCTGTACACTCTAATACAATATCTACTTTATACTTTTTCCAATTTATATTTAAAATTTCATTTTCTTGGATCATATTTATTTTTCCCCCGTCAATACTTATTGATTGATTGGAATGACTTATTTTATTTTTCAATTGTCCATGAATCGTATCGTGCTCTAACAAAAAGCTACTTACTTCAGCATTACCTCTATTATTGATAGCAACTACTTCAATGTCTTTTCTATTGTTTTCTATAATAGATCTTAATGTCATTCTTCCAATTCTTCCAAATCCATTAATACCAATTTTTATAGTCATAATTATTTTCCTAACTTTTTTTTAGCAAGCTCAACAACATTATTACTAGTTAAATTAAAATGTTCATATAAATCTTTAATTGGCGCACTTTTTCCAAAAGATTTCATTCCTATAGAAATTCCATTTTGACCAACATATTTTTCCCAACTAGATATACTGCTTGCTTCGATAGAAATTTTTATTGAATTTTTTTCAAGTATTTTATTTTTATAATCTTCAGATTGTATGTTAAATAATTCTTGGCATGGCATCGAAACAACTTTAGAATTAATATTATAGTCTTTTAATTTATTAAAAGCTTCTATTGCAATCTGAACTTCAGAACCAGAAGCAATTAAAGTAACTCCAGGACTAGGGTTATTTTTTTTAATCTCATAGGCCCCAAAACCGCTCATATTTTTTTTTGAGAGCGCCTCTGTGACAAATGGAAGTTTTTGTCTTGATAAAGTTATCACGCTGGGAGTATTAATATTCTTTAAGGCTAATTCCCAACACTCAAGTGTCTCAATTGTGTCAGCAGGTCTAAATACATTTAAATTTGGTATTGCTCTGAGATGAGCCAGATGTTCAATGGGTTGATGTGTTGGTCCATCTTCACCTAGCCCAATAGAGTCATGAGAAAATATATAAATTACTTTCAAACCCATTAAAGCTGATAGTCTTAAAGAAGGTTTACAATAATCTAGGAAAACCAAAAAAGTTCCACCATAAGGAATAATACCTTTATGCAAAGCCATACCATTCATAATTCCTGCCATAGCATGTTCTCTTACACCATAGTGTAAATAATTCCCTTTAAAGTTTGATGGTTTAATTGCTACAGAGTATTTTGTATTTGTATTGTTTGATCCACTTAAATCTGCTGATCCACCGATTAATTCAGGCAAACTATTTGTAATTCCTTCTAATACAGAAGCAGAGGATTGTCTTGAAGCTACATTAAGTTTTAAATCAAAAAATTTCTTCTTTTGATCTCGTATAATTTTTTCAAAATTTTTGGGTAATTTATTGTTAATTACTCTTAATAGTTCATCTTTTATTTTTTTGCTTTTTTTATTGTAAACTTTATTCCATTTTTTTTCTTGTAATACTCCTTTTTCTCCAATTTTTTTCCACTCATTAAGAATTTCTTTTGGAATTTCAAAAGGTTTATGTTTCCATTTTAATTTTTTTCTTACCAATTCTACTTCGACATCACCAAGTGCAGCACCGTGAGAAGATGATTTTCCCGCTTTATTAGGTGAACCGTAACCAATAATAGTTTTACAGGATATCAAATTTGGTTTTTTTGAGTTTAGACTTTTTTTAATAGCTTTAGATATTTCTTTTTCATTATGTCCATTTACTTCTTGAAAAGACCAACCGTAACTCTCAAATCTTTTTTTATAATTATCAGATACAGATAAATTTGTTGAACCATCAATAGATATTTTATTATTATCGAAAAAAACTATAAGATTTTTTAATTTTAAATGACCAGCTAAACTCATAGCTTCATGACTGATACCTTCCATAAAATCCCCATCACTTGCAACAACATAAGTCTTATGGTTAATTAAAGAAGATCCAAATTTTTTTTTCATTATTTCTTCAGCAATAGCCATACCGACAGAATTTGATAAACCTTGTCCCAAGGGACCAGTTGTTGTTTCTATTCCAGAGTTTTCTTCATATTCAGGATGACCCGCACAAATAGAATTTAATTTTCTAAAATTTTGAATATCTTTTATTGAAATACTTTTGTAACCAGTTAGGTAAAGTAAAGAATATAAAAGCATTGAACCATGGCCAGCAGAAAGAACAAAGCGATCTCTGTCTATCCAGCTTGGATTTTTTGGATTAAACCTTAGGTAGTATTTAAACAGTACAGTGACAACATCAGCCATCCCCATTGGCAAACCTGGGTGGCCAGAATTAGCTTTTTGGACAGCATCAATTGAGAGAAATCTTATTGCATTTGATAATTTTTTGAAGACTGGACTCACTATAAAACCTATATAGACTTGAAGGCATCAAAGCAATAATATGATTTTATGACAAATCAAATGACAAATTACAAAGAAAAAGAAAAGAGATTAGAAAATGTTCTTAAAAAATTGAACACAATGTCTAATAAAGTTATAAAAATGAATAATGACATTAATTCACTGAATTTAGAAAAAAATCAATTATTAAGGGAAAAAGAAGAATCGGCTAAAAATTATACACAACTCTCAAAACATCATGAAGAATTAAAATTGGAGTTAGAAAAAGTTAACAAAGATGTAAGTAATAAATTTGGTAAAAAAGATAATTTTAATAAAAAGATAGATGAACTGAATCAGGAAACTGAAATTCTAATAGATGAAATAGAAAAATGGCAAACATAAATATAAAATTTAATAATAAAGACTATTTACTATCTTGTGATGATGGCCAAGAAGAAAACCTAAAGGAATTGGCAAATCACTTAGATATAAAATATAATGAATTAAAAAAAAATTTAGGAAATATAGGAGAAAATAAACTTTTATTAATAGCTGGAATTAAAATGGTTGACGATTATTTTGATTTATTTAAGAAAGTTAAAAATAAAAAGGATGATTTTGAAAAATTATCAATAAAATTTAAAGAATTAAGAACTTTAGCAATAAATTATAAAGAAGATAAGGAGATAGAGATAAATAAGTTAAAAGAAGAACTAAACAATTTCAAAACAGCTATAGAAAAAAGCAAGAATGCTTACGAAGAAATTTTAGACAAAACAACAAAATCTATAGAGAAATTCATTGAAAATTCAAAAAATAATGAAGAAAAAAACATTCATTAGATGAAGAATGATAAAGTTTATTTGAGAAATAAATTTCTTTTACAAAGAAAAAAAAGATATTCGAGTATAAAAAATTTTAATTTTAATTTTGATTTAATATTTAAATTAATTAAAAAGCATTTTGATAATAAGAAAATAACTATTGCAGGTTATTACCCGTCAAATAATGAAGTTAATATTTTAAGTTTTCTAAAAAATGTTTCAAAAAATAAAATAAAATTAGTTCTTCCAGTCATAAAATCTTCAAACAAAATGAATTTCAAATCCTGGTTTTTTGAAGAGCCTCTCTATGTAAATAAATTTGGAATATTGGAGCCAAAAAGCACAAATAAAGTAATTATTCCAGATCTAATCCTAGTACCTCTTGTAGCTTTCGATAAACAATTAAATCGTATTGGTTATGGAAAAGGATATTATGATAGAATTTTACATAAAATTGGTAAAAGTAAAAAAAAAATAGTTACACTAGGGATAGCATATAATTTTCAAAGATGTGTAATAATTCCAACTAATAAATATGATTATAAGCTAGACTATATTTTTACTGAACAAGGTTTTGTAAACTAAAATTGATAAATTATGAACATTTTATTATTAGGTGATATTGTAGGTTTGTCAGGAAGAAAAGCTGTAATAGAAAAGCTACCTAATCTTATTAAAGAAAAAAAAATAGATTTTGTTATTTTAAATGGTGAAAATGCTGCAGATCCAGGCGTAGGTATTACAAAAAAAATTGTTGAAGAATTTTTAGAAGCGGGTGCAGATGTTATTACAACTGGTAATCATGTTTGGGACCAGAAAGAAATTGTAGAATTTATTGACATTGAAAAAAGATTATTGAGACCACAGAATTTAATAAAAGGATCACCTGGTAAAGGTTTTGGTATTTTTAATTCAAAAAATAAAAAAAAAGTCGCAGTTATTAATTTAATGGGCAATGTTTTTATGCAAAAATCTGAAGATGTTTTTGTAGAAGCAAAAAAATTCTTACAAATAGTAAGATTAAAAAAAGATGCAGATTTTATAGTTGTTGATATGCATGGTGAAATAACAAGTGAAAAAATGGCGATGGGTTATTTATTTGACGGTAACGCAACAATGGTTGTAGGCACGCATACACACGTTCCAACCTCCGATCATAAGATTATGGACAAAGGAACTGCTTATCAAACCGACGTGGGTATGTGTGGAGATTATAATTCAGTTATTGGCATGAATAGAGAAAATTCTCTTAAAAAATTTTTAAAAGATCCAACAGCAATCAAACATTATCCTTCTACAGGTGAAGCTACAATTTCAGGATTAATGGTTACTGGAGATGAAAAAACTGGATTAGCAAAAAAAGTTTTTCCAATTATTTTTGGTGGAACTTTGGAAAACACAATATAGATTATGGCAGGACATTCACACTGGGCGGGAATTAAACATAAAAAAGGAAAAGCAGATAAATTAAGATCTAAAGTTTTTTCTAAACTTTCAAAAGAAATTACAGTAGCAGCTAAGTTAGGTTCAAGAGACCCAAGCATGAATCCGAGATTAAGATCTGCAATTGAGGCAGGTAAAGAATCTAATATGCCAAAAGAAAATATTGAAAGAGCAGTTAAAAAATCAGAAATAGATCCAAATTTAAATTATAATAGTTTGATGTATGAAGGATTTGGTCCAGAAAAAATAGCAATTATTGTTGAAGCATTAACTGATAATAAAAATAGAACAGCTTCAAATATTAGAACTATATTTCAAAAACATGGAGGAAATCTTGGTGAATCTGGTGTAGCTTCACATCAATTTAAACAAGTAGGCGTGATTAGAGTTAGCAAAAAAGAAATCTCAGACAATGATATTTTAGAATTAGCTATAAATGGAGGAGCCGATGACTGTTTGTCAATAAATATGTATCATGAAATCATTACTGAAAAAGATAATTTTTATAAAGTTAAACTTGAGATTAAAAAAAAAATAAATGAATTTATTTCATCTGGTATTGAATGGCTTCCTATAAACAAGATTCTTTTAGATAAAGAAAAAACAACATCCGTATTAAATTTTCTGGAAATCTTAGAGGATGACGATGATGTTCAGCATGTATATGCAAATTTAGATATAGAAAGTAATTTAATTGAAAAATATTAATATGTTAATAATTGGAGTAGACCCTGGAATAAGTGGCGCTATTAGCGTTTTAGAAAATAAAAAAATTTTAGAAATACATGACACTCCAACTATGATAGATGGAAAAAAAAATAAAAAACAAATAAATGGAGCTCAAATATCAAATATTATAAAAAAAAATATAATTACTAACAAAGAAATAGTTGTTGTAGTCGAACACGTTAATGCAATGCCAGGACAAGGAGTAACTAGTATGTTTAATTTTGGCCAATCTTTTGGTGTAATTAAAGGTATTTGTGCAGCTCTGAGCTTACCAATATACTTTGTTAGACCGAGTAAATGGAAAAAACACTTTAATCTAATTAACACCAACAAAGACGCTAGTAGAACGAAGGCAATTGAACTTTATCCTAATAGTTCAGATGATCTTGCTAGAAAAAAAGACTCAAATAGAGCAGATGCCATTTTAATAGCTAGATATTTCAACGATACTCAACTTTAATTTCTATATAGTTTTGTTTGTATGGTTAATTTAATGGGTTAAATGCCAAATTCATGACACATTTAGATGCACATTAACCCTAATGGAACAAGAAGTAGCTACACAAGTTGTTGGATTAGGTGGATCGACAGATTTTTCCTTAATCCATCTTTTTTTAAGAGCAGATTTTGTAGTTAAATCTGTAATAATACTTTTAATAGCAGCATCAGTTTATTCTTGGGCATTAATTTTTGACAAATATAAACTTTTTAAAAAAATAGAGAAAAGCACTACTAGCTTCGAGGAAAAATTTTGGAAATCTAAATCAGCTGAAAGCTTCTATAATGCACTTACAAATAGAGATAAAAACCCTGTAGCAAATGTTTTTCAAGCTGCTATGACAGAATTGATTAGAACTAAATCTAAGTCATCCACTAATCAATTAGATAGAGTTAGTAGAATTATTGAAATTTCAGCAGACAAAGAGATGAAATTAATTGAAAAAAATTTTACGTTCTTGGCTACAGTTGGATCAACAGCTCCTTTTATTGGTCTATTTGGAACAGTTTGGGGAATCATGAATTCTTTTCAATCAATTGCTATTTCAAGAAATACAAGTTTAGCTATAGTAGCACCAGGTATTGCTGAAGCACTATTTGCTACTGCACTAGGATTGTTAGCTGCAATTCCTGCTGTGGTTGCTTACAATAAATTTAATAGTGATGCAAAAAGATACAATGGAAGAATAGAAAATTTTTCAAAAAGATTTTTATCAATTATTTAAATAATTTTATGGGCTTTCAAATTAACCGTTCATCAAAAGAACCAATGAGCGAAATTAACGTAACACCCTTTGTTGATGTAATGCTTGTGCTATTAATAATTTTTATGGTAACTGCTCCTTTACTAACCGTAGGTGTCCAAGTAGATTTACCAGAATCAGCAGCAGATTCTTTGCCAGATGATCAAGAACCATTGACTTTATCAATTAACTCCAAAGGAGAAGTTTTTATTCAGGAGCATCAAGTAGATTTTAATAAAATAATTCCAAAGATTTTAGCAATTTCTAATAATAGAACTGATACCAGAATATACGTTAGAGGAGATAAAACTATTAATTATGGTAGAGTTCTTGAGATTATGGGGATGCTTTCAGGTGGAGGTTTTTCAAAAGTTGCTTTGATATCTGAACCATATAAAAATTAATATGACTAGAAGTATATTTTTGTCTTTAGTTTTTCATTCAGTTATGATTATTTTAACAGCTTTGACACTACCTTTTATGATGAGAAATCCAATAGACTTACCGCCAATTTTATCAGTGGATTTAATACAAATTACTGACAAAACAAACATTCCATATGCAGCAAAAGCAACTAAGATTCTTGAAAAAATAAAAAAAGAAGAAGAAAAAAGAGTTGTTTCAGAACAAGCTCCACCAACAGAAAAAAAAAAAGAGAAACCTGACAGAATTCCTTTACCCGATGATTTAAATAAAGAAAAGAAAGAAATAATAAAAAAAAAACAAAACCCTAAAGAAATTGAAGAGCAAATAAGACAAGCTTCAGAATTTGAAAAAAAAGAACTTTTTGATCCTAATCAAATTGCTGCACTTATTGATAAATCAAAGGAAGATACAGCGGAAACTCTGAAAAAAAGTGATAAACTTACGCAAAGCGATGTTAAAAAATCATTTTCAAACGCTTTAACCTTAAGTCAAGAAGATGCTTTAAAAGCTCAAATTTTTGGTTGTTGGAGTTTGCCTTTAGGTTTACCTTATCAAGAAAATTTATTAGTAAGGATTAAATTGAAATTAAAACCAGACGGAACAGTGCTCAGATCAGAAGTTTTGGATCACGCTCGTATGAATACTCCCGGACAAGCTTTTTATAAAGTTTTAGCAGAAAGCGCACTTAGAGCCATAAGAATATGCCAACCTCTTAGAGTGCCACCAACTGGTTATGAAAAATGGAAAGATTTACAGTTAAACTTTGACGCTAACGAGATGTTAAAAGGATAGTATGAAAAAATTTATATTTGCCATTATTTATTTATTTATTTTTAACACTTCATCATTTGCATTAATTGAAGTTGATATAACAAGAGGAAATTTAGATCCTTTGCCTGTAGCGGTTTCACCACTTTATGTTGAGCCTGGTTCAAAAGAAATAAATGAAGATGGAAAAATTATTAAAAATGTTGGTGAAGAAATTTCTAAAGTTATCGAACTAAATTTAAAAAGATCTGGTTTGTTTAATCCCTTAAAAAAAGATTCTTTCGTACAAAAACCTGATATAGCACATATAAAACCAAGATTTGAAGACTGGAGATTAATTAAAGCACAAGCACTTGTAACTGGAAAAGTATCTATTTTTGATGACAAGTTGAGAGCTGAGTTTCGACTATGGGATACCATAGCAGGAAAAGAAATGGTTGCTCTAGCTTATTCCACTTCACCAAATAGCTGGAGAAGAGTAGCTCATTTAATTTCTGATAAAATTTATCAAAGATTAACAGGAGAAGAAGGTTATTTTGATTCGAGAATTATTTATGTTTCTGAAACTGGTCCCAAAACTCAAAGATATAAAAAATTAGCAATTATGGATCAAGATGGAGCTAATGTTAATTACTTAACTTTAGGTAACGAATTAGTTTTAACACCAAGATTTAGTCCAAAAAATCAATTAGTAACTTACTTATCTTATTTCCGAAATATACCAAGAGTGTATTTACTTGATATTGAAACAGGAGTTCAAGAAGTTGTGGGAGATTTCCCTGGGATGACTTTTGCACCAAGATTTTCACCTGACGGAAAAAAAATTATAATGAGTTTTGCAAAAGATGGAAATTCTGACATTTATACTATGAATTTAGAGTCAAGAGTTGTTGAAAAAATTACTGACCATACTTCTATTGACACTTCTCCCTCATATTCACCAGATGGAAAATATATTTGCTTTAATTCAGATAGAAGTGGATTACAACAAATTTACGTTATGAGAAATGATGGTTCTAACGTTAAAAGAATAACTTTTGGAAAAGGTTTGTATGGAACTCCAGTTTGGTCACCAAGAGGAGATCTTATTGCATTTACAAGAGTACATAAGGGGAAATTTTATATAGGTGTAATGAGACCAGATGGAAGCGGTGAAAGACTTTTAACTGAAAACTTCTATCAAGAGGCCCCTTCATGGTCACCAAATGGCAGAGTTTTAATTTTTTATAGAGAAACAAAAACAGATTCAGAGGGAAAGGGTTTTTCAGCAAAATTGTGGTCTATCGATTTAACAGGGTACAATGAGAGACTAATAGAGACAGAGACAGATGCTTCCGATCCATCTTGGTCCTCATTGTTGTCAAAGTAGGGTCATTTTAAAGAAATAATGTACTTGCTACTTGATCAATATTTTGAAATATTATATGTAGTTTTAATTAAACTTAAAAAAATTAACAACTATTAGGAGAGATATCATGAATTTATCATCACATTTTAAAAAATATATACTAATTGTTTTGGCTGGCTTCGTATTATCAGCGTGCGCAACTTCAAAAAAATCAACAGGACAATTAGAAGGAGATGTCTACACAGGATCACAAACAATTGAGTATCTTGCAAGTGGAGTTAAAGACAGAGTTTTCTTTGCATCAAATAAATCGACATTAACAACAGCTTCAAGAGACACACTACGTAAGCAAGCAGCTTGGATGAGAAAAAAATCTAAAGCCACATTTTCTATCGAAGGTCATGCTGACGAAAGAGGAACTAGAGAATATAACTTAGCACTGGGCGAAAGAAGAGCCAATGCAGTGAAAGATTATCTAATGACTTATGGAATATCTGGAGACAGATTATCAGTTATAAGTTATGGAAAAGAAAGACCAGTTAATTCTGGCTCAGATCCTTTAGCTTGGTCTCAAAATAGAAGATCAGTAACTGTTAAAGCAAATTAATTTAAAGTAAAATTTCAAAAAAGACCTACAAAATATACTTTGTAGGTCTTTTTTTTGCCTTATTTTTCTTTAAATATCATAAATCAATGTACAGAATTTTTTTGTTACCTATAAAACTGGTTGTAATTTTTTTTTTAATTAACCTATCTAGTATTAAAGTTTATGCTGAAGATGTTGATGTTTTGTTACAACAACTTCAAGAAGATATAAAAACTTTAGAAAGAGCAGTTTATAGTAATGGTGTTAAAACCACTGTAAACAATAATAAAATTTCAGATGATAGCAATGACGTTTTAACAAAACATTTGCTTAAATTGTCTGATCTTGAAGAACAATTTAAAATTTTAACAAATAACTTTGAAGAAATTAATTTTAAATTAGATAAATTATCCAGCAGAATTACAAAAGTTCAAACTGATAACCAAGTACGTTTTCAAGATTTAGAAAGCACCAATTTAAACCAGACAAATAGCACGAAATTAATAAAAAAGAAAAAATTGCCAGGGAGCGATGAACCAAAAGATTTAGGAGGTGTATCAGATTCTGACATCGCTGCAGCTGAACAAATTCAACAAACACAATCTGTTGAATCAGCAGCTACAGTTATAACGGAAACATCTGCAAGAGATGAAAAAATTCTTCCAGAAACAACACCTGTAAAACAATATGAGTTTGCGGTAAGTTTTATAAAAGTTGGCGACTACGAAACTGCTGAACTAGCTTTAAGAGAATTTGTTGACACTAACCCATCTCACAAACTTGCAGGAAATGCACAGTATTGGTATGGAGAAACATTTAGAGTCAGACAACTTTATCAAGACGCCGCAACAGCGTATTTAAATGGATATCAAAAGTATCCAAAAAGTATCAAGGCGCCAGTAAACCTACTTAAGCTAGGAGTAATGTTGGTAAAGATTGGTGAAAAAGAGCAAGGATGTTCTATGATTTTAGGGATAAAAGTTCAATATCCAAAAGCTAATCAATCTGTTATTCAAAAAGCTGAGTATGAAAAGAAAAAATTTAATTGCGAAAAAAAAAGTTAAAATAAAACAACTAATTAAAAATTCTAAAATTCAAAATTTTTATAATAAGTTTAAGCTTACTATTTCAAAAGATATTAAAAACAAAAATTTTGCTGTAGCTGTTTCTGGTGGATCAGATAGTTTATGCCTTGCATATTTTAGTAAAATTTACTCACTAGAATATGAATGTAAAATTCATGTTTTGATTGTTGATCATGGACTTAGATCAGAATCTTACAAAGAAGCCCTAAAAGTTAAAAAAATTTTAAAAAATAAAAAAATACAAAGTAAAATACTTCGCTGGAAAGGAAAAATACCAAAAAATAATATTCAAAAAAATGCAAGAGATTTTAGGTATTTATTGATATCTAATTATTGTATTAAAAATAAAATAAAGTATTTAGCAACAGCACATCATAGCGATGATCAAATTGAAAATTTTTTTATAAGACTGCTGCGTGGCAGTGGTTTAACAGGTTTGGCATCGATGCATACCAATGTTAAATACAGTAATAATTTAAAAATTGTAAGACCTTTTTTGTCTTTTAAAAAATCAGATTTAAAATATGTTACGCTAAAATATTTTAAGACTTATATTAGTGATCCATCAAATAAAGATGAAAAATTTTTACGTATAAGAATAAGAAAATATAGAAATAAAATGGAGAAAGAAGGATTAGATACAAGAAAAATTATTAAAACTGTAGATAATCTTGCTTCAGCAAACAGAGCTTTAAATTTTTATAAAAATAAAGCTTTATATAAACATTCATCTTTTTTGAAAAAAAATAAATGTTTAATAAATAAAGACTTATTTCTAGAAGAAGCTGATGAAATAGTTTTTAAAACTTTTTCCGATATTTTGTCACTTGTTTCCGGCACGTACTACCCACCAAGATCTAAAAAAATTATTAATTTGATTGAAAGATTAAAAAAAGATAATTTTAATAAATCAACTTTGGGAGGTTGCATTATAGAGAAAAAATTTAGCTCAATTTTAATTTCTAAAGAAGTAAATCTTAAAAAAAACAAAATAACAGCCAAAAATGTAAGTATTTAATAAAAAAAAATGAAAAAATGCCACTTGTTTACTTAAAAATAATGCTTATCTTAATTATAACATGAATGTAAAAAATTTAATGATGTGGGGTGTAATAGTTTTACTTGTAGTTGGCTTATTTCAATTGTTTCAAAACCCTAAAAACTCCGTTGTCTCTGACAAAATGCCTTTTTCAGAATTTTTAAAAAATATTGAAGATGGTAGAGTTGTCCAAGTTGAAATTAAAGGTAACAATATTAGTGGAGTTTTGGCAGATGGATCTGTGTTTAATACTTATTCTCCTAACGATCCAAATTTAGTAGAAAAGTTAACTTCAAAAGGTGTTAGTATAATAGCTACTCCTATAGAAGACAAAATGCCCTCTCTACTTGGTGTTCTTCTTTCATGGTTCCCAATGCTTCTTCTTATAGGGGTGTGGATATTTTTCATGAAGCAGATGCAAGGCGGTAGAGGTGGCGCTATGGGATTTGGAAAATCTAAAGCAAAACTATTATCTGAAGCTAGAGGAAAAACAACATTTAACGATGTTGCGGGAATTGATGAAGCAAAAGAAGAAGTAGAAGAAATTGTAGAATTTTTAAGAGATCCAAGAAAATTTAGAAGACTCGGTGGCAAAATACCAAGAGGTGCACTTTTAATTGGACCTCCAGGAACTGGGAAAACTTTACTAGCAAGAGCAATAGCTGGTGAAGCAAACGTTCCGTTCTTTACAATATCAGGGTCAGACTTTGTTGAAATGTTTGTTGGAGTTGGAGCCTCAAGAGTGAGAGACATGATGGATCAAGGTAAAAAGAATGCACCTTGTATAATTTTTATAGATGAAATTGATGCAGTTGGAAGAAGTAGGGGGGCTGGTGTAGGTGGAGGAAATGATGAAAGAGAGCAAACGTTAAACCAATTGTTAGTAGAGATGGATGGTTTCGATACTAATGAAGGTGTAATAATTATTGCAGCAACTAACAGGCCAGATGTTTTAGATCCTGCTTTATTAAGACCTGGAAGATTTGATAGACAAGTGGTAGTAGCAAATCCAGATATAATTGGAAGAGAAGCTATATTAAAAGTACATATTAAAAAAATTAATATTGGTCCTGATATAAAATTGAGAACAATTGCTAGAGGTACTCCTGGCTTTTCAGGGGCCGACTTGGCAAATTTGTGTAATGAATCTGCTTTATTAGCTGCAAGAAAAAATAAAAGAGTTGTAACTATGTCTGATATTGAAGAAGCAAAAGATAAAGTAATGATGGGAGCTGAGAGAAGATCAATGGTAATGACTGAGGATGATAAAAAATTAACTGCTTATCATGAAGGTGGTCACGCCATTATTGCTTTAAATGAAAAAGCTTCAGACCCTATACATAAAGCGACTATCATACCAAGAGGAAGAGCTTTAGGAGTTGTATGGACTTTACCTGAAAGAGATAAATATTCTCATACAAGAGAATATATGGAAGCAAACATATCAAAAGCTATGGGAGGTAGAGTCGCAGAGGAAATTATTTTTGGATATGAAAAAGTAACTTCAGGTGCTTCTTCTGATATTCAAATGGCAACCAAATTAGCAAAAGATATGGTTACAAAATATGGTATGAGCGACACACTAGGACCTTTATCTTACGGAGATAATGAAGATGAAGTTTTTCTTGGAAGACAAATAGCTAGACAAACTCATATGTCTGAAGAAACGTCAAAAAAAGTTGATGAGGAAATAAAAAAAATCGTTGATGCTGGTTACCAACGAGCAAAGAAAATTCTTACAGAAAAATTAGATGATTTGCATAAATTAGCCAAAGCCTTGCTGACTTATGAAACATTAAGTGGCGAAGAAATTAAAGATCTTATATTTAAAAACACACAACCAAAAAGAACTGTTGATGAAACCAATGAAAGCACAAAAGAAACTTCAGCACTAGGATCATTAGGTTTAAAACCAAAGCCTGCACTCTAAACTTTAATGCGGAAATATTACACAAGACCGTGTAATTTCTATTATGGAAGCTATGCAAAAAAGCTAATTAAAAATAAAAAAGCTTTGCCATTAGTTGGAAATAACGATGTAGGATTTGATCAAATTGAAATTTTTATTAGAAAAAAAAAGAAAATTATAAAAAGTAATTTTTATTCAATCAATAAAATAAATAATTTAAAAAAATCAATACTTACTATAGTAAAAAAAGACCTAAAAAAAATAACCTCAAAAAGAAAAAATATTTTAGGGTTAAAATTCAATAAACCAGGAATTATTGGGATACTTAACATAACGCCAGATAGTTTTTCTGATGGTGGATTGTATTTAAAAGAATCTAAAGCGTACAAACAAGTAAAAACGATGATCAATGGTGGAGCTACAATTATAGATATAGGGGGAGAATCTACACGACCAGGATCAAAAACGATCAAAGATACCAATGAATGGAATAGAGTAAAAAGTATAATAATTAAATTTAAAAAGAAATTTAAAAAAACACTTTTATCTTTAGATACTAGAAAGGCCTTTGTAATGGAACAAGGAATAAAAAATGGAGTAGATATTATTAATGATGTGTCTGGCTTAAATTTTGATAATAAATCTTTTAAAATTATTCATTCAAATAAAATTCCTTTTATTTTGAATCATATGAAAGACTCATCTAGCGTAATGCAAAATAATCCAACATATGATGATGTATTATTAGACATATATGATTTTTTTGAAGAAAAAATTAAATTTTGTTTAAAAAATAAATACAAAATTAAAAATATTATAATAGATCCAGGAATAGGTTTTGGCAAGAATTTGGAACATAATTTAAGAATTATGTCAAAAATTTCTATGTTTCATAGTTTGGGGTGCCCAATACTAATTGGAACTTCTAGGAAAAGATTTATAGAACATATAGTAACAAAATTTGATACCAAAGATCGTACTGGAGGCACTTTAGCTTCAGTGTTATATGGACTTTCACAAGGAGTTCAGTTATTTAGAGTTCATAATGTTAAAGAAATTAATCAAGGAATATTAGTTTTTAATAAAATTTTAAATACAAATTAATTCATGAGCAATAAATACTTTGGTACAGACGGTATAAGAGGTACCGTTAATAAAGGAAATATAACTGGAGAAAAATTTTTTAAATTCGGTTTAGCTGCATCTACTTATTTTAAAAATCAAAAAAAAAAAAAACAAATTGCCATAATAGATAAAGATACAAGAAAAACAGGTTATTCTTTAGTACCAGCTTTAGGTTCTGGTTTTGTCTCAAGAGGCATGCATTTTTTTACATTAGGTCCCTTGCGTACTCATAGACTTCC
>Ga0114999_10002338_pt1 | contig 25135 bp, 26 predicted proteins | sample ArcticOcean_MG_C_3_FD_89820 | JGI IMG/M metagenome (GOLD analysis project Ga0114999, IMG submission 89820) | Marine microbial communities from western Arctic Ocean - ArcticOcean_MG_CB8_126 | ecosystem: Environmental > Aquatic > Marine > Oceanic | place: Arctic Ocean: Canada Basin | collected...
AGGATCAGCGTCGAGGATGGGGGACAGGACGGTCAAATACAATCCTATGCCCACCAGATATGCCGCTGAGTGGATCAGGGCGGTAATACCACCCATTTTCTGTAACTCATTCATTTTTATTCTCCTTCTTGGACGATATTGAAAAGTTTAATTTTTCAGGCACCAACTTACAGCACGTCCTCTTGGGCAATAGTTTTATAAGAAGAATAAAAAGAGGTCTAATAACATTGAACTAGAAAAAAGGATATAGTCGTAAATTATGTGCTTAAGTTCCCACAGAACGCAGATGACGCTGATCGCACAGATTTTCGCTGATTTTCTATAATCCTATCTGCGTTTATCTGCGGTATCAGCGTTCCATCATTCCAAGCACATAATTCGATACGATGTCAAGAAAAGAAACCGGCTAACGGTTGAGATCAGTGGCGCAACCTGAGATCGGCTATGATTATCAGATTGGTAAATGTCTCGTAAAACAGTCCAAAATCAGAAATCGGTATACGCGTGGTTGCGTCAAGAGAAGCGTATTGTTAGAACATTTGTGCCCAACATTCATCAGATAGATTTTATCCTTGATGGTACTATTTGACTGCTTTTAATAACGTTTCCGAAGCCCATTGATTGATGCTCTTTCCACTCACCTCGGCTGCGGTAGCCATAGCAGCATGAACCTCCGGAGCAACACGAAGCATCAATTTACCGGAGTATGGTTTATTGGGACTATCTCCATGTTCCAAACAGGATTCTAAGTAAAAATTCAGTGCTTCATGAAATGCTTGACGGACCTCTTCAACGCTGGCTCCGTGGAAGGTGATTATATCTCGAATACCGGCAATACGACCGACAAAGCACTCATCTTCATCGCTATATTCAATACGGGCAGCATATCCTTTATAGGACATAGGTTTCATGGTTCCACCTCCAGTCTCTCTAAAAATTCACTGGCCGCACGAACCTGGTAAGGCTTGGCCTCTTTAGCAGGATGGGGCCGGTGGAAATCAGCACCTATTTCACCCTGTTTAAAAGCAACACGGGAGAAACGCTCCTCGATAATTTCACAACCAACAGCAAGGAATAGCCGTTCGATCTGTCTCCATTTAATATTACGTGGGACTGGTTCTGAAAAGATAGCTTCGAGGGTTTTTCGGTGTCTATTATTCATAGACATATGATATCATATGCAAGTTTTATTTGGTAGCAATATTCGGGAAAAAAACCAGGTTCTAACATATGAGTAGATATCAATCTCGATACATATCCACCCTGGAAACATTCGCGTCCATCACAATATAGTGGATGCCTGGTGCTATATAATGAATAGGCGTGGTATATATCGTATCGTTCTGACGGTGTGGATTATATCAATATGACGATTTCGTGGAAATATAAAAATAAATATGGCAAAAGAAAACCGGCAGGATTCCCCTCTACGTGCTAAAACCCCTAATCCTAGACGCCGCCATCCGATCTACGATAAACCATATCACATCGTTATCACCCATTGGAATACCCTGCATTGAATAATCCACTTTGCTCGAGTCGGTCATACGTATTCTGCCATTCGACCGAACCATCTTCTTCCCATATTTGGAGACGGACGCCTCGGATATTGCCCTCCATAAAACCGGTTTGTCGGCTGACGTCTGGATGACCAATCGAGTGGTAAACATGGCCACCGGGTAAAAGAAGCCTGCTGATATATCTAGGGATGACCGTCACCGGATTCTGCTTGATCCGCTCGAGTGCCTGCTCATCTACATCTATACCGAGTCCCGGACTTTCAGGCACGGGAGAACTGCCTGCCTCGATTTCAATCCGCCCGCCGGTTACATCTTCGCTGTACAGGTCGTCCAGGTTGATGGCGTGGGAGACGTTGGGAATCACTGCGCCGAGGTGAAGCGCCATGGCCTTGGCCAGGGTACCGCCTGTCCACTGAATGACGGTTGATACGTTCGCTTCAGCACACGCGTAACCACGGGCGAGGGTCGGGCCTAGCTTGTCCCCTATCATGTACAGGTCAGCGCACAGCCGTTAATGATCTCCGGACCGCCACCCAGTTGCGGGAAATGCATCAACAGGGGAATCATAGTCTGCTCACGGAGCCGCCGCCATCCCTCGATGTCGCTCCAGACCAACGGATCCTCGATAATACCTATGACGGGAGATTTTTCCAGTTCGTATATAAGTCGAATGACTTGTGCAGCAGGGCGATTGTGGTTGAAATCGAAGTGCATTTTAAACCCGGTTGGCGCAACCTCCTCTACTGCATAGACAAGTTCCAGCACATCGAAGAATGCAGAGGTGTGCATCTTGAACATCATATATCCTTCAGCTGCGGCCCGCTGTATTTCCTTCGCCAGATCTTCCGGTGATGTGGATCTCGTCCAGGCGGCTACTGGTACGCGGTCACGCACCTTCGGCCCCATTAATTTATAGGCGGGTTGCTCAATGTGTTTACCCATCACATCGTACAGGGCCCCCATCAAGCCGTTTGGCAGGGCGGCGTTGATGAAATCAAACGGCGACCGATCGATTAATCGGTCGATTTCCTGTTCAGACATCGTCAAATGCGACGTGGAATCGCCATAACCTACGATACCATTGTCCGTGGACACCTTGAAGACCGTCTGTTTATCCATGCCTGAGAAACGAGGTTTCTGATTCGCATAACGCGCCGCTAATTTCGGGTTGATCTGGAAGAATTCCACATTTATGATTTTCAAAGCCAGCCTCTCTGTTACAGTGATTCGTGATGAGTGACCACGAGGGTGTTCTGGTCATCGCGAAACCGATATTAGCCGGATGTCCCCTATCCTGCTGAAACTCATCCATCATTTCCCATGTGACAATGCGCTGAATGCTGAGCGGATTTTACATGACATTTATGATGGCTATAACAGTCATGGGTACCTCTAACATTCAAAACTGTGGTGCGGCCGGTTAAGTCGGTACGAATATTGATACACCGTATTGGATGCAGACTGACTCGATAGTGAAAAATCATGTATCCAGAGGCCGTCATCCTACCAGTAAATTGTTAGGACTTATGCTTACCCAAACTCTCAGGGCGTAGATTAGGGAATTATAGTCCGGCTGAAGCAGCAATTGTATCGGAGTGGTCTCGCTTCTGACGTAATGGAAGAATCTGATCGCTTTGAAGTGTCAAAAGTGCGTAGGTGTAGCCATCTTCAGCCACAAACTCTACCTCATAAGCATCATTGGAATAGCATTCTACAACGGTTCCAATTTCACCTCGTAATAGTTTTTGTTCCGGTATATCCAAGGTTAGGGCTACCACGTCTAATAAACGAATCTCATTTGTCATAATTATGCCTCCTTGAGAGGATAGCATGAAATAAGGCGAGGATATTGTTCATTATCACGAATGTTCCAAACGCTACGAACCAGGGCATATTGCTGATGCCAGTCTAGAGTAAAATCTAAACGATAACGTTGTCCATAGGCATCATGTTCTCCTAATCTGCCTCATTCTTACGAATGACTTCAAGGAGCATAATGCGTAGAGCCTCCGCATCATCTTGTTTAATATTTAGCAAGGCATTAAACAACCGAGCTTTATGGCGTCCAACCCGATGTTGTGGATTCAACGTATAATCCCGCAGTTTGCGTATATCAACAATGGCATATTCAGCGTTTGGTATAATCACAGTTTAAATGGTACTGAAGATAATATATAATGTCAACGCGAGAAATAATGATATAGATGCCTCATCATTCTGATTTCTAACACCTTGAGCAACAGCGGCAGAGGACTCCTCGTGAGCCGCCTGCCCTGCTGCGGGCTTCAAACGTGAACCCCAGATAAGCACAAATCAATGCGGTCCCGCCCCATCTGACCGCTGCATGCGATTGTTAGAACGCGAGTCGGCACCGCCGCTTCGTCAATTCCCGACCCCGTGTTCGGCAACGAAAGATCGAACTTCTGCGATAAACTCCCTCCGATGGAATGCGCCCGAATGCGTCGCACCCTCGATTATCACAACCTTCATGGCGGGCATCAGCGTATGGAGAGTCATGACCCGCTCCAGGTTGCGGTCTTCGCTTCCCACGAGTGCCAGGGTCGGAATCTTCACCGCTACCAGGTCACGATCAGCCACCGCCAACTCGGAGAAACCGAGCAGGTTCATGGCAAGAGCCTCTGCGTCCTGCCCCCCCTCTACCAAACGCGGCGATGGGTTGGTCAGCATACTCGAAGCTCTCGACTCCACGCCTTGCTGATCTTCAGCGCTCCAGTTCCACGCTGGAGCGAAGCCCCCAAGGATCGCGCTCAGAAAGCGTTCCGGATGCGATATCATGAAACTGCCCACGACGCGTGCACCCATGGAATAACCGATGATATGGGCCCGCTCGATCTCCAAATGGTCGAGTAACCTGAGAATGTCCAGTGCAACTTCCAATCCATACGCTGAGGGATCGTGGGGTTTGTCGCTCTTGCCGTGCGCCCGCGCGTCGAAGGCAATGGCGCGATAATCCTGGGCAAGATCCTGGAAGACTCCGGATTCCAGCCATTGCTCGAGGCTGCCGGTGTTACCATGCAGCAGGACCACAGGTTCTCCGGATCCTGGTTCGATGTAGTGGATCCTGGCCCCATTGGACCGAAAGAACTGACTGCCCGGCGAGTCCTGGGCGCGAGCCGTCGCGCCGGTCAGGACGGTCAGGACGGTCAGGACCGGCAGGAGTCCAACGACTCCAAGTAATCGGGGGTAACCCACGTTCTGCGTCTCCGTTCTTGGCTAAAACCCGTTCGGTTCGGGGCATCCGCCACGCCGCAAGCAAGCGTGCGCAGCATCGCTTTGACTTGCCTTGTTATAAATCGGTTTGCACATCTCTTAGAGAGCCGCTAATTATTTAGAGGCTAGTTCACGTTTATCCAAAGCAATCCGCCCTGATAGAACAACCATCTCTATATTTTTTAGGTCACGGATATTAAGCCAAGGATGACCATTAACAAGTAACAAGTCGGCAAATTTACCCACTTGAATTGTGCCCATTTGATCAATTTCCCGCAAAGCCACGGCACCATTTCTAGTAGCGGCCAAGAGCACCTCGGCATCAGGTATTCCAGCTTCAACCATGCGAGATAGTTCATTGTGATAACTGTCCCCGACAATCATATTGCCTTGTGTATCGGTGCCAACACCAAATTGAATACCAGCCTGGTGCAAGGAATGTATATTCAGGTGTCCTTTCGGTTCTCGGCCCAAAGTCGGCACATATACAATATTGTGCTCAACAATTAGCTGTAATGTTTCTGAGCTAATGATATTGCCATGTCGCACACCATGTTCAATGGTGGTGATGCCGGCTTTAATGGCTTCATTAGTTTCTTCTGGAGAGCCTGTATGTACTGCAACCCAAAGCCCAAACTTGCGAGCTTCGGCTGTTATAGCTTTTAGGGTTTCTATTGAGATGCGTGGCAATATCACTTCACCGTGTTCATTTGTATGACCTTGATAGATAACTTTGATGCCATCAACGCCTTGCTCAACTAGTGCAGCGATTTTCGTTTTTACATATTCGGGATCATCAGATTGCACGGTCATTTCATCGATCATCCATTTTGGGATTCTTTTACTCTGAGCCGGATGTCCGCCTGGAGCCGTAAAAATAGGCGCTGCAATAAACATGTGAGGGCTTGCGACTTCTTGCATATCAAGAGAATTTTTAAGCTCATAAATGCCTGAGTTAGGGTCACCAACGGAACGATAACTTGTAATACCTGATTCGATAAGCTTGCGTGTAACGTCTGGTTGTAATCGGATAGAATTCCAAATCATTGCAGGTAGGCTGCGTCTACTAGAATCAGCTTTGCCCCCGAAAAAATGACCGTGAAGCTCTATCAGGCCAGGTACAATTGATTTTCCTGTTGCATCAATTTGAACAGCATTCGCTGGTATTTCACAGATGTTTCCCAAACAGGCAATATTACCGTTCTTAATCAGGATACCGGGATTCTCAATGGGCAGCAGGTTTGTACCTTCAAATAACCTACCATTAACAATCCACATGCTCCCAGGTGGCTGCTCTTCCCAAACGTAAAGATTATGGTTATAGGCAACAAAGAGGATCGCTCCGGCAAGGATGCCAAAGATAACTGAATACTTTAGAAATTTTATCAACTTTAATCTTCCTCGCATTTATAACGGACCTGGCGATCAGCTGCCGGCGGTCCATGAGAGTTGGGACAACTATACCCGCTCGGAGCCAGACGCCTCAAGACGCGTGTCGGGCGTAGCCCGAAACACGTGACGCCATCGACTACGCCCCTCGGCGGTCAGCTGCATTGCCTTGTTAGGCGGCACGCCTACCACTGGTTGGGAGCTTAGCTGGACGCCAATGCTGTTCGAAGCGTGCTGGGAGCTGCTTGTGGACTTTGAATCCCGTTGAAACGAGTTGAGAGTAGGCCGCAATGAAGAGATCCGGACCGTCTACTGTGATTCGGTACTTGCTCGTAAAAGTGACAAGATCGACGTGCTATAGGAGGAGGTCGTACTCGCCTGGCTCCAGAAAGATCTGCGTGTAGCGATCGTGGTTGACGGTGGGGATCGTCGATCCGTTGAGCTGAATACGAACGAACCCCGATGCCGGATAGAGCGCCTTGTTCGATGTGTTGAAGAACACGACGCGGGCGAGCCCGCTGGGGGCTGGAACATCGAGACGCTGATCCGGGAGACCGAGCCGCGGGCCATCAGGCGTCTGACAACCGAGAGCGAAAGCGCAGGCGAGAAGGAGAATTCGAAGTGTCACTTGTGCCGCCTAACGTCTGAATGAGAGGTTGCCGAACCGGAGCGACGAAGGAGCGCTGTGTAGGCAATCCTTCTCTATTCAGACGTTCGCTGATTTTGTATTTTCTCTTGTTTCTTTAAAATGCCCTTTTCGCCCTTAAAAAGGGTGTTCTAAGCTCTTTTATCGGTCCGTATTTTTTCTAAACATTTTTATATCAGAGAGTTACAGAAAATAATTTGGCCAGACCTCCGATTTCTATCCCTCACTTCATATCGTAAGGAATTGTTATTCATAGTCTCCGAGACCGGGCCTCTTCATTTTTGGATTATGAACTGTGGTGATTCATAAATATAGTGATGATCCTTTAACTGAGGTGATGAACCTCACCCAGACCATAGACGGGGGTCGGAATTCCTTCTAGTCGTGCTTTCAGTTGCAATGACAAAAATTGGGAGTAGTGACGTGATTGGTGTAGATTCCCGCCGTGGAACCATAAGGACGGTTGCTGAGTTGGCTTCCACATATTGCGTTGTTCACCCTCCCAAGGGCCGGGGTCTTTCTTGGTATCAGAGCCTAAGCCCCAGCATTTACCCACTTTGTCGGCCACTTCTTGGGAAATGAGTTTGGCGGCCCAACCATTCATTGAACCATAACCGGTTGCATATACAATCAAATCGGCGGACAACTCCATATCATCGGTTAGAACGACAGAATTTTCCTTAATTTCTGCAATGTTGACCCCGCTCTTTAGCTTAATACTGCCATTAGCCACCAACTCAGAAGCACCTACATCAATGTAATAGCCTGAACCGCGACGTACATATTTCATAAATAATCCTGAGCCATCATCGCCCCAATCAAGTAGAAAGCCTGCTTTTTCTAAGCGAGTGTAAAAATCGGCGTCTACCCTAGCCATCTCTTCGTAAATCGGAATCTGGAAGAGATGTAGAATTTTGTAGGGGAGGGAGGCGAAAATCAGGTCTGCGGTGTGATGGTCAATGCCGTTGGCCAGGGCACGTTCTGAATAAAGATCACCCAAGGCCAGTTCCATAAGTGTTTCTGAACGAGCGATAAGGGTTGATGAGCGCTGAATCATCGTTACATCAGCCCCGTGTTCCCACAAAGCGGCACAAATGTCGTGAGCAGAGTTATCGGAACCGACCACAATACATTTTTTGTCGGTATAGCTTTCGGCACTGGTATGCTGACTAGAATGTTGTTGTTCCCCCTTAAAGGTTTCGGCTCCGGGAAATTCAGGGACATTGGGCATCCCGGACATACCAGTGGCCAGAACCAACTGTTTGGGACGCAGCGTGACCGTCTCTCCGGCACGCTCTACGGTGACCACCCACTCTTCTGCTTTTTCATCATATCGGGCACTCTGGCACTCTGTCGAACTCCAGTAGTTCAACTCCATCATTTTGGTGTATATTTCCAACCAGTCGCCGATTTTGTCTTTGGACGAAAAGATCGGCCAATGGTCTGGAAATGGCAGGTAGGGCATATGGTCGTACCACACGGGGTCGTGCAAACAAAGAGATTTGTAGCGCTTTCGCCAGGAATCGCCTGGGCGCTCGTTTTTTTCAATGATAATGGTTGGCACTTCTAGACGTTTCAGTCTAGCACCCAAACCAATGCCGCCTTGCCCACCGCCAATAATCACACAGTAGGGTTGTTGGGTATATCCCAACTCGGCTTCTTCTTGTGCCTTTCGTTCCAGCCAGTTTTTTTGATCTTTAATGACCCCATGTTCAACACCTGTGGGGCGGGTCGTCCCTTTTTTCTCCTCATAGTTTTTTAACTCGACCATTGTGGTCAACAAAGTCCAACATTTGTCCTCTTTTAAACGAATATGGCCCTTGCCTCTGGACACATCGGTCTCAAAAACAAGCCAGGCATCGGTGACACCGTCTGCCGAATTTGCCTCACCTTCTATCCGCCATACACTAGGTTTGACATCAGATACTCTCGCCTCCAACATGGCTTTAATAGCCCCTTTGCCTTCCATTGTTTTGATGTTCCAGGTAAAGGACACCAAGTCACGCCAATAGCTGTCATCATCAAACATATCCACGGCAGCGGCAATATCAGTCCGTTCAAGGGCGTTACCAAAAGCTGAAAGCCAGTCGGTTACTTGTTGGGTAGGGGGACGATCAATCATAATTTTTTTCCTTTAAATAATAGTGAATTTTTTGTTTATGAAGACATATTTAATTTTTTGTGTAAATTACTAAATGGTTCTACTTTTGCGGCAAATTCACAGCACCGATTACAAAGCTTGTTGTTTTACGCTACGCTAATGCTACACTGGCTGCCATCAAACATCTCCCGCTCAGGCTGTGGGCAAATTGATGCCAGTATATTTGACAGCCATTACCGAGGAATGATGAGGAAGATTTTTACCCAGCGAACGATAGAGATAAGAGGCGGTACGGAAAGTTGGCAGTGCAAGCGCCAGCTATATACGATGTAAATCGGCAAAACTATTAAAAACCATGCTCACGCCGTACCGTCCTGCTTAATTGACTTGTTAGGATTATATTAGCCCAAACCCTCAAGATGGCGACTCGACCCCTCGAACCAGTAATAACTTTCGGGTAATAATAATATGGCCGGAGATAGCGATGGTTACAAGAACAACAGGCAACCATACATAAGGAAAGAATAAAACCCAAGTATTCAGATCCTTCGGCTCGTTTCCAAACGCTTGAACCATTGGAGAAGTCGTGATCGCAATAATCATGATTGCTACCAAACAAAGCATACCCCAGATGTTCCATATCCAAACCATTATTTTAGGGAGGTTAGATTTGACCAAAAGAACTATAAGTATTATAGCTCCAATACATATAAAAATATCGTAATTATAACCGGAATAGGATAATTGAACCGGCATGATAGACTGGCTACCGGCATAATCCATCACCAGTTCAAGAGGCAACCGGAATGCCTGAAGACCAATAAGTGCGATCAATGAAGTTTCTGTGGCCAGAATACGGCCAAAGGAGGAAAGGCCAATGGCAAATGCCACGCCCAATACAGATACGATCATGATCAACATCGGTGGTGGAAAGAAATCGAATCGGGATAGAAAACCTGATAGAGCGGCTATTGCACTTCCCCCCATTCCAACGAGGGCACCTATTGTCATTATTATTGCATGTTGTTTATTTTTGTATGAATAGACGATAATAGAAGCTATTGCCATGAATAGGGCGATTGTGGCGATACCATAGGCTGTAAATGCGTTGAATATGGGTGGCGTTATAATCATATCTTCAGATAGCATGTTATATGATTCCTAACATTCACCGCACAAGGGGCGGTACGATAAATCGAGGTGCAGGTCGCGTACCTTTATGGTCATAAATCTCCCGAGTGCTGAAATTTACAAATGCGCTGTACCGGCCCGCTTCGAGCGTTGGTTAGGCATTACTTAAGGCGTGTAGTTGCTCTCTGAGCTCAATATGTGTATCACCAACTAAACCCACTGTTGGAGGATATCGGAAGCCGGAGTTATCTTTCTTCGCTGCTTCGAAAGCCTTTTCAGCGTGGTCACGAGATCGAGCGATATCTCCTAAATCCGTATATATAAGAGCTTTTGATGCATGCCACCAAAAGTAATGTACTGGAAACATAAGACGATCCTCATGTTTACCTAATAGGTCAAGAGCCCTCAGGTATAACTTTTTTATGCCGTGAACAGCAAATAGAAAAGGCAGGTCTATATACGCGTTCGTTAAAAGATTAGGAAATTCATCTTCTCGTAACAATGCTCGTTCATAGGAATCTAATGCTTGTTCTACATCACCCAAAGCCAAATAGGCTGTAGCTTGATCAACATATGCTTGAGCATGATCAAAATCATCTTTTAGTTCGAAGTATTCGTCGAGCAGTTTTAACGCAACCTTTGGACACGAATCGGCCAGTATACATGCTTGGATTCGTAAATATTGCTCTTTGCGTCGAGCCCGGCGTAGTTTTTCATAGAAAGCGGCTTCAATTTTGTCATTCCAGTCGCGATTTCGAAACCAATCTTCGGCACTCATAAATTGTATCCCCACAGCCAAGCTTACCGGCGCACGGCAGCTGCGGCTGTGTTGAGCCAATTGTTATGGGCGATCAATACCACTTTGAATCTCCCGAGCCGCTGACTCGCATTGTGCAATCAAACGATCTGGATCGTGCCCCTGACAACCCACTTGACGCCCGAGCAAATCTAACCCCTCGGCCAAATACGCGCCAGCTGAAATTTCGGAACAGCGAAAGTACCAACCTGGCACGTTGCCCTCAATTGGATACTCACGCTGGATAAGGTCTGGGGTTAATGGGCGAACAGGCTTTTTCATAATACTTGACACCTAACGCAAAGATGAGTCGCGACCAGACCCTCCGTTTGTATTGATCAACCGACTCAACCCAGCGAATCACCTGTTTCAGCCACGATCACCAGTAAGTGTCGTCGGTTCCATCTAATGTTATGCGCTTTTCAATTCTTCTCGGCCCGGAGGTGCTATCTCTCAACCCGGTCGAACCTGTCACTTAACAATTCAGTTGTTTCACAGCACTTTACGTGGCCTTTGATTGTTGTTGATCGCAAGCGGCTTGAATGTGCTCGGACTGACTACTCGATCATGTCCGATGGTGACATCAGGCCCTGGGATGATGAGAAAGCAAGGCCAGGTTATTGCGCCCCGATGCCCACCAGCCAATGTAGATATCCGGCGGGGCGGTCCGCCCGACGAGCCCAATCAAGAGGTGTCTCGTTCTCTTTGTTCTTTCTGTTTAGATCCGCGCCGCTCTCGACGAGGCACTCGGCGATCTCCTGGAGGCCAAACATGGCGGCATAGTGCAACGGTACTTCGCCACCAACCTCGCCTTCGATATGCATATTCTTGTTTGTAGAAATCGTCGGCTTGTTGACGTTCGCCCCAGAGGCAATCAGGAACTTTACCAATTCGAGCGTCTCTCGAGTTGACCGCTGGAGTGGCGTGTGACCACAGGAGGGAATCCCGCATTCTACGTCGGCACCTCGCTCCACAAGAATCTTCGCCATCTTGAGATCGCGTCGTAGGACCGCGCCGAAGAGTGGGGAGCGCCCCGCATCAGCGTACAGTCCGTTAGGATCTGCGCCACGCTCAAGAAGCGTCTGGGCAAGGACGTACAGAGAGGGGCGTGCCTCTGGCCAATCGCAGGCATGGAATGAGGCCGAACCCAATGGCGTATGCCCCGCTCGACCCACGGCCTCGAGATCTACAACTTGATCGATGTAGTCTGCCGGTTGGGCACCCAACGCCATCTCCGGGTTCTTCCGACACGCGGTGATGAACATGTAAAGCGAGTCAAGAGGTGGTTTTTTGAGTGACATTGACGTCTCCTGATTGTACTGGTTGTGATGTGGAACCTAACCTTACGGATAAGGGGCGGTGCAATTAATCGAGAGGATGGATGTGTGCCTCTGAGATGATAAGCCGCCCGAGTGCTAAAATTCACAGAGGCGCTGTACCTTCCCGCTTCGGGCGTTCGTTAGGCATATACTTGGCTGCCCACCAAACCGGGAAATATCCCGTATATCCTATGGTGGTATTAATTGCAGATGCACTTTTCTGGTTGAGTTGCACGCCTTGTGAGCCTATTATTAATTATCATGGATAATTTAATTACCTCTTCAAAAAATGTGCCGGGTGGGACCCCGGTTTTTTCCGGCACACGTGTGCCGTTCCAGGCCTTAATAGACTACTTAGAAGCGGGTGATTCTATAGATACGTTCCTGGATGATTTTCCACGTGTATCGCGTGAACAGGTAATCACGACGCTTGAGAGGGCCAAAGAACATCTTTTAGAAGCTCAGCTGTCAACGTGGAAATCATTCTGGATGAATGCGTCCCGCGACGAGTCGCCAAGGACTTACCTCATCATGTATCGACGGTTCGTCAATTAAAACTCACAGGTTTGGACAACGGAGATTTGCTCAAAGCGATCGAAGAGCAATTTGATGTTTTTTTGACCGTTGATCAAAATATCCGATATCAACAAAATCTCACCGCCTCGAAAATAGCTATTATCGTTATCGTTGCTCCTTCAAATCGGTACGAAGATATCCTACCACTAATGCCCTTCTGCATTTCCACTACACATGAAATTAGGCCTGTTGAACTGATATCCATTTCCGCCTAACAATCTAATCCTTTAGGCGCTACATCCTGTTTCACAACCGGAGAAGAAGACGATCCGGCCACTATCCTATCAATGGGCATTCCGGGGCACGGCTGCCCCGCTGTTGCCGACGAGGAAGTCGAAGTCCACGCCCTGATCGGCTTGCAGGACGTGATCGACATAGAGCCGGCAGTAGCCCCGGTCCATCGGCGGGTCGGGGGGCGTCCATGCGTCGCGACGTCGGGCTAGTTCTTCGTCCGGGACATCAAGATGGAGCTGGCGTTCCGGGACGTTGAGTTCGATCATATCGCCGTTCTGCACCAGCGCGAGCGTGCCGCCTGCGGCGGCTTCCGGTGTGGTGTGCAGGACGACGGTGCCGTAGGCGGTACCGCTCATACGGGCATCGGAGATACGGACCATATCGGTGATCCCCTGTTTCAATACTTTCGGGGGCAGGGGCATGTTGCCGACCTCGGCCATACCGGGATAGCCTTTGGGACCACAGTTCTTGAGCACCATCACGCAGGTCGCATCGATATCCAGATCCGGATCCTCGATTCGAATATGCAAATCCTCGATGTTTTCGAAGACGACCGCCCGGCCTCGATGGATCATCAGGTCCGGTGAGGCGGCGGACGGTTTGATGATCGCACCGCCAGGGCACAGGTTACCACGCAGGACGGCCAGGCCCCCGCGTTCGGTCAGCGGGTTATCGAGGGCGCGGATGACCTCCCGATCGTGGCACTCCGCCTCTGCGGTATTCTCACCGATCGTCTTCCCATTGACGGTGAGGGCGTCTTTGTGGATCAGGTCGCCCAATTCCCGGATTACCGCGGGCAGGCCCCCGGCATAGTAAAAATCTTCCATCAGATATTTGCCCGACGGCATCAGGTTAACAATGCAGGGGATATCGTAGCCGAGCCGGTCCCAATCATCCAGGGTGAAGTCGACCCCAAGCCGCCCGGCCAGGGCGAGTAGGTGGACCACGGCATTGGTTGAACCGCCGATGGCCCCAACAACGCGAACGGCATTTTCAAAGGCCTCGCGCGTGAGTACTTTTGACATGGTGAGGTCTTCCCGAACGGCCTCTACGATACGCATCCCGGCCATATGGGCGAGGACGTTACGCCGCGCATCTACCGCCGGTATGGCTGCATTGCCCGGCATACCCATACCGATCGCTTCCACGACACTGGCCATGGTCGAGGCGGTGCCCATCGTCATACAATGGCCGGCGGACCGGTTCATACAGGATTCCGCTTCAAGAAATTCGCCGACGCTCATGTTTCCCGCACGCATCTCTTCGCTGAATTTGTACACATCCGTCCCGGAGCCGATATCCCGGCCTTTGTACTTGCCGTTGAGCATCGGGCCGCCCGACACTGCTATGGTCGGCAGGTTACAGCTTGCCGCCCCCATGAGCAGGGCCGGCGTGGTTTTGTCACATCCCACAAGCAAAATCACCCCGTCCACGGGATTTGCCCGGATGGTTTCTTCGACGTCCATACTGACCAGATTACGGAACAGCATCGTGGTCGGGCGCATCAGGGTTTCACCAAGGGACATGACCGGGAATTCAACCGGCATGCCGCCAGCCTCGTAGATCCCGCGCTTGACCCGTTCGGCGATGATCCGGAAATGCGCATTACACGGGGTCAGTTCCGACCAGGTATTACAAATGCCGATCACGGGGCGTCCGTCGAACTGATGGTCCGGTATGACCTGGTTTTTCATCCAGCTTCGGTGGATAAAGCCCACCTTCTGATCATCGGGACTGAACCAGTGGGTGCTGCGGAGCGGGGTTTTAGGTGGTTTAGACATGAGAACTCCGAAGATTGTTGAATTATGAATTATAAATTATGAATGGGCAATAGGTGCATTTCAATCATAACTCAACAATCATAATTCATAGATTTTATGCCTGTCTTCTCCACTTGATAGCCGCCCAGGCAGCTCGTAAGGTGGGGGGGGACAGGAGAAATAACGTGGTGATGCCTATCATCTGAATAGGGATAATGCGTATGATGCCGTGGCCATCGATTTCGAAGGTGGCTTGGTTAAAGTCCGGTTCAATTTGTAGCAGGACACGTGGTTTCATATGAATGATACCGGTCAGGGCGGAGGCCAAGCCCCAGAGCCGACCCGTATCATAGGGATCGTGTAAACCGATTCGGCCTTTAAAATGTAAGGTACGCAAGTGTACGCCGCCAATCAGCTTTTGTAGGAAGTGTATGATCCGCTTGACAAACCCTTCTGTTTTCAACATGGTCTTTACGAGGTCGGATGGACGACGCTTCGGGGTTTCGGTTACTTTCTCCGTTTGTTTTTTTGCCCCTGGTTTTTTCTGTGACTTCTTGGTGAGTTTCTGGCCTCTGGTCAGGTCGGCTTTGGTCGGTGCATAACGCAGCCAGCCGAAAAACCAGGCGACAATAACCTCGTTGGTCAATGTCGCTCCGTGCTGCACCGAAAAGGTCACCGTCACGGGAATGGCCAGGACGAGCAGCGTCAAGAGTAACAGTCCTGAGATGATGCTTATGATGACAGGTAGCATGTTAAGATATAATGAATAGAAGACCGGATGGAAGGATGGAAAGGCGAATATATTGTACTTTTTTTCCTCGCATCCCTTTTCCTTCTTTTTTGGCCTTACTTCGTTTTATTCAGAATCAGGGGCAGTTTCGGTCTCTTCAGGGTCAGCGTCGGTCTCTTCGGTCGCTTTGTTTTTGCGTTTGTCCAGGGCGATTTTAATCAGGTCAAGCACTTTGTCGGTCGTAGATGAAGGACTCTCCCCGCCACCCACGTTACCGGAAAGAGATTCAAGGCGTACGGCCCCTTCTGTGACGACCAGTACGGCGACAGGTGATACCCCTGCGCCTGCCCCTGTGCCGCCACCTGTCCCATTATTACCACTTTTGGTACCCGTGCCGCCGCCTGCCCCGAATCCGAAACCGATTTTGACCAGGGGGATGATCGTAGTATTGCCTGCCTGTATGGGTTCGCCGACGACCGATTGGGTATTGGCCAGTTGTTTAAGTTCCGTGAGGGTGGTCTTCACCAATTGTTCTAATTCATTCATTTTACGCGTTTCCTTTGGGTCCGTTGTTTGTCTGATGGCCGGCTGGAGTCGCCTGGACAAGCGACGCCGGTCGTGCGGTGATCTGGTTGAAATGATATCAGGTAGTACACGACAAAAATAAAAATGTCAACTCGACCGAACGTAGTGAGCGGAGAGATATAGCTAATAGTCGACTCATACTAGATCCCTCGGCTATGCTCGGGACGACGGATATCATTTCAATTTTTGTCGTGTACTGTGATGATACCATTAAGATACTATGATTCGAAAAATTGAAAAGCAGGAAATGGCGAAGCGGTGCGCGATCTGGGTGGTGTCTGATCACCGCTGATTCATGGACATATAGATGGAGAGGTTTATAATGAAATCACCCCAACGTATACTGCCTGGCCCTGGCCAAGCGTCGGTGTGGGATTATCCACGACCGCCGTGTGTAGAGGCCTTTGATGGCGCCATCCGGATTATATTTAACGGCGTAGAGATTGCCCATACCCTGAGGGCTAAACGGGTGCTGGAGACCAGCCATCCACCGGTATACTATCTACCGCCCGATGATATTCGTATGGCCTGCCTCCAGGCACATCACGAGACCTCGGTCTGCGAATGGAAAGGCGGCGCCCGATATTTTACCGTAGCGGTTGGTGATCAGATTGCCGAACGGGTGGCCTGGAGTTATCCGGTACCAACACCAGCCTTTTTGCTGATTAAAGACCATATCGCTTTTTTTGCCAGTCCCATGGATGGGTGTTATGTCCGTGATGAATTGGTCGTGCCACAACCCGGTGACTTTTATGGCGGGTGGATCACGAAAGATATTGTCGGACCGTTTAAAGGCGCTCCAGGCACGATGCACTGGTGAGGGCCCTGTCGATCAGGTTCTGAGGTGTTGATCTGCGAAGGCCAGGTATTGCGTCCAGTCGTCGTCGGTGACGTCGTGTTCGCCGGGGCGGATGTGGTAGCCGATGTGACCTGGTTCCTGTCCTCTGTCCAGGGCGGGTAGGGGAAGTATCGGGCTGGGGAGAGTGTCGATGAGCAGACCTTTTTTATTGAACAGGCCGTAGACCGGAGAGGCCTCTTTGGCGGCCAGGAATTCACCGTGGGGGTCGGACCAGCGGTCTTCTTCGGCACTGGCGATATAGACGGGTCTGGGAGCCATAAGGGCGATGAGCATATGCTGGTCTACGGGCAGGTCTTCTTCGCGATCATTGTACTGTCGAAAATTATCACAGAACCAATGGGGAAAATTCGTGTTGATGATCTCGACGGTTTCTCCGAAACGGCGTCTGGACAGGGCGGCCCCACCACAGCCGGATTCGTTTGAGATGGCCAGGGCGAACCGTTCATCCTGCGCGCCTACCCACAGGGCGGTTTTGCCAAGGCGGGAATGGCCCATCACGGCGACGCGGCGGTGGGCGATCCGTTTATCGGTCTCGAAATAGTCCATCGCCCGGCTCAAACCCCAGGCCCAGGCGCCAATGGCCCCCCACGCATCCGGTTCGGGTTGCGTTTGGCCCGAATGGTAAAAGAGTGGGTGCACGCCGTTCTGATAGCCATCATCGTAGTCCGGGTCGAGATCCCCGCAATAGATGGTCGCCACGGCATAGCCTTGTTCTACAATCTTTTTGACGGCCCACCGGGAGGCGTACACCCCTCGAGAGGCTTCCGTGGCCTGGTGGTCAATAACCGCGGCTTCGGCGTTGTTACGCATCCAGGCTTTTGAAAGGGTGATGGCCGGGTCAGAATCAATCGTATGGTTTCCGAAGAAATTCAGGCCCAGAAACGTTGGGACCGGTTCGTCCGTTTGCTGGGGGATATAGAGCAGGATGTCCATCGCGGGACCGTGTTCCCGGTCGGAAAACGAGACCCGGATCTCCTCCCGCCGGGCGAGGCCGTCTAACACATCCGCCACAGAAGACCGGACGGTAAACCGCATGGTCACCGGTCTGCCCGGCATCTTCCCGTACATCTGCGTTTCAAACAGATCGAGCAACTCCGGTCGTCGGATGTTTCGCCAGGCCGTTTCATTTTCAATGCGTGTCCCATCCTTAGCGACGAGCAATGCCGGCAAGGTATAGGGCGGTACTTTGGATTCGTCGTAAATTACATCTCGTTTGGTCATGTGTCATCCCAGGTTAGGCGTGCTCTTTAATGGTTTATTTTTCTGGTTATTCCTCGTCCTCATAGAGCGAAGACACGGCTTGCTGGAGGCGTTTCTTACCGGTCTGCCCGCCTTGGGAAAGGCTGTCAAAAGCCTGCTGACCTGCAGGGAATTCCAGAAAAGAGATCATCGATACCGGCGAGTCGAAGCGATCCAGCATGCGGTTCAATAAATCACTTTGCGCTTCTATGCGGGCGCGTTGCGTTTTGTTGCTGGATAGGGTCCAGACTATGAAACCGAAGAGGCTGGCGACAGTTCCCACAATCATGATGGCCATGAATTCACTAGAGATGCCTTCGGATACGCCACGGAATAACGGGATGCCGATAAAAATAATACCTGCCAGAAGGATCGCGATGGTGATCCCTTCCTTCTGTAGAAATGTGGTTGATCTGTCCTCGTTGTCCATGATATCGTCTCCTTTTTACCAACCCCTCCGGCCTCGGCCTTGGGATGAAAAAGGAGGCGATGGGGTTGGGGAAAGATGGGATTTGAACAGGCTTGATGTTTTATGTGAGACTCTCCATTCAGGTGTGGTGTTTCAAACCGGGTTGTATTCCTTGGACCGGGTTATGTTTTATCGCCATCCATACAGGTCGCACAGGGACAATGGGGGCACCCTCGGTCAAAACCTCAATACAAAGCGGTTGATCTTTTCTGCCGTCGGAATCGGCGCTCGCCCCGCTGTGAGCCGTTCTTTGCACCACCAATGGGCATGCATAGGGGCCAGGCCTTCGGCGAGGGTTAATCCGTATGCGAGGGGCTGTGGCCTCGGCAGCCTACCCGCGTGCGTTTCGGACAGATCGTCCATCAGGATGTGGTAATATGGCTTTGACTCTGAATAGGCGGCATGGTAACAACGAACGATCGGCAAACCATCCAGGCCGATGTGGTCCCGTGTATAATAGTGAACCTTCGACGGCCCGAAGTATTCATCATCCATATCGGTATGGACGATCTTGAGCAGTCACCGGTCCGGTCGGTCTCCAGCGGCATCTGCCGTATAGGTGATCTTGAGTCGGGCGTTCATTGAAAGTTCACGTACGGTGAGGGCCGATTCAAATGACGTTACCGCGCCTTCAACACGGGCACCGTCCCGCAGAACCGTGGTCAACCACGCAGACGTCACCTGATCTATAGTCGGTGAGGACTTCATCCATGACGATAGGTCTCCCGGAAGATTTGAAAAGGGTATCTATATATTTACGATTTTTTCATGAAAAAGGAAGACATTTCGCATAGAGATACGAGATGAAATCAGGATCTTTTACCCGACAATTTATAACGGTTTATGTTGTTCCCATTCGACAACGAACTTATTTTCATTTTCGGTCAGGCTCATGATCATGTCCAGCACCTCACGGCGTACAATCGGATCGAGCCCGGACGTCGGCTCATAGCGTACGATCGGTTCGGTGTGGTGTGACAGGGCTATGGCCAGCGCGAGTTTTACCCCCATCCCTTTCGACAGGTCCTTAACCTTTTTGGTCCGGCTGATCTTAAACTGCGAGAGCAGATCTCCGAAGCGGTTTTCATCCCACCGCGTATAGTACTGAGCAACAAACCGTCCGGTCCAGTCCACGGTTTTGTTGTCGTAAAAATATTCCTGTTCCCCCACGTAGGCGATACGGTTCTTGATCTCCTTTTCATGAGTCGCGTGCGACAGACCGAACACATCGACCTGACTGCTGTCCGCATGAATCAGATTCATAATGATCTTGATGGTGGTCGACTTGCCGGCCCCGTTGGGACCAATCAGGCCGATGATATACCCTTTCGGGACGTTCAGCGACACGCTGTTCAGCGTGAATTCAGAATAGGATTTTCGGATATCCGTGAGGGTCAGCAGATGGGTACTTTCGTTTACCTGGATCATCACTTCTCCCCCTCGTACAACAAGTCGAGCATGGCTTTCATCTCACCAGGACTTAGTCCGATCATCCGGGCTTCGTTGATGGCCGCATTGAGTTTGTCCTCGATAAACCTCATTTTCTGTTCACGTATAAACGCTTTGTTCTGAAAGGCGACGAAACAACCTTTTCCGGCGACCGTATCGATGAACCCTCCCCGTTCCAGTTCTTCATACGCCCGTTTGGTGGTCGTTACACTGATGCGCAGCTCTTTGGCCAGATTCCGTATCGACGGCAGCGGGTCGCCTTCATTGCGTGCGCCGCCCATGATCTGGGTTTTGATCTGGCTGATGATCTGTTCATAGACCGGATTAAGTGAGGCATTGGATGCGATGATGCGTATGTCTGGTCTTCGTGTGTGGGAAACTGGGAATCTGCAATACGTTTATCTTTTCATTCTCAATTCTCAATTCTCAATTCTCAATTCTCAATTCTCAATTCTCTAACTTCTTGCCGTATCTACTGTATGTATCGTTCGTATACAGTAGATACGTATGTTTTATGTTCTGCTAAGGGGGAATGGGAGTTTTTTGGCGGAACTCCGAATTTGCCCTGAAAGGAGGGGGTTGTTTTTAGGAGGTGATAGACGTGGGGATGCCGTATATGTGAGAAATGGCGTTATCTATTATCTGGAATTCGGGCATCAGGACCTTATTTATTGTTCTTCACCCGTTTGATCATTCTTTCAACGTCCTCTGCATCAAAGCGATGCTGATCTGTCTCGTTCTGATTCGAGATTGGCGTGCTCATTGGTATGCCTCCAACCCTGATTGTTTAAGAATGCTTTTATAGGTACCGGGGTATCTCATCGGACATTTTACCCGCGACAGTAACCTTGCCTGGTTTATTTTTGTGTCGAAACTGTCTATGGCTCCCTTTCTGGGCTACTTGAAACCAGCCGTCGACCATCAGAATACGCAGAATATCTCGAACTTTCACTCTATCATCTCCATAGATAGTGAAGGGATGCTCCACGCGCCCCATCTCGTATGATACAATTGATGATCATAAAAATCAATGTATCTACATAGTCGAAGAGGGTTCGATTATCTCGTAGGCTTTGTATTACCGTGTCGTTCTTTTTCTACCAGCTCCCTTTTCACCAACAACATTTTCCTACCTCTTGAGTTCAATCTCTACTGGCTAAAAAGTAGAACATGTAGGACAAAACACAGGGTAAGGAGCTAAACATGACACGCGATCTATTTCAGGATATCCGGCGGTGACCCTGCGGCAGAACTAAAGAAAATGGTGATGGACTGATTTGTCTTTTCAATCATCAATCACCAATCAGTCAATCCCAATATCTCGCTGCCTCAATCGCCACCAGCAGTCTGCGCATATCGCCTGGATGGACATCCCCGATGTGACCGATGCGGAAGGTGTCGGCGATGCTGACTTTGCCGGGGTAGATGACGAAACCGTGGGCCTTCAGGGCATCGTAGAAGCGTTTGAAGTTATAGTCGGGGTGATCAGGATTAATAAATGAGGTGATAATCGGGGATTGGTGCGCCGCTGGCAGCAGGCATCGGAACCCCAGCTTGTCCATGCCGTCGACCAGTACCCGATGGTTCTCGCTGTACCGGGCAAATCGGGCGGCCACGCCCCCTTCTTCGTGCAATTCCTGCAAGGCCTGGACGAATGCCCGTACCGTGTGTGTGGGTGAGGTAAAGCGCCACTTGCCGTTTTTTGTTTCCATCTCGTGCCATTGGTCGTATAGATCCAGGCTGAGTGACCGGGCGCGACCTGCGCATGATTCCAGAATCGCCTGACGGGCAATCACAAATCCGAAGCCGGGCACCCCTTGTATACATTTATTAGCACTGCTGATTAGAAAATCGGCATCCATCGTGACGAGGTCCATCGGCATCCCGCCGAAACTGCTCATGGCATCTACGATGTAAATCCGGTTGTGTCGTTTGACGATCCGGCCGATCTCCTCAACCGGGTTGAGCATGCCGGTGGTCGTCTCGCTGTGTACCACTGCGACGTGCGTAATACGGGGATCTTCGGTGAGCGTCCGGTCTAATTGTTCTAAATCAGGTGGCTCGAATTCACCGCTATCGTTTACCACCGTTTCAATTTTGAGCCGCTGGCCGATGTCGGCGATGCGTTTGCCGTATTCCCCGTTGGTCGGTACGAGGAGCTTGCCGTCGGCAGGGATCACGGAGCCGATAACGGCCTCGACGGCGAAGGTGCCGCTGCCCTGCATCAAGACGCTCGTATAGCCCGGTGCGTCTGTAGCGAGTGCCACCAGATCTGCCCGCAAGGCCTGCACTAGATTGTTGTAGTCGTCATCCCAGGTACACCAGTCGCGCATCATAACGGCTTTGACCGTTGGCGTCGTCGAAAGGGGACCGGGGGTGAGGAGGAGGTAGGGGTTGTCGTCGGTCATGGGATGAAGTTTGAGGTCTGAGGTTTGAAGTTTGAAGTTTGAAGTGATGAATAATTAACAGGAATCGAGGCATTTGTCAAGCATCCGATGCCCGATGGCCCCTGGCCCGGTTCTTCAGCACCGGGTCCCTGGTGAATAAGGCGTCCCGAGTTTTAATTGACAAAGAGAAGAATTTGTGCTATGAGGTGGAGGGTAGGTTGAAATATCCGTTATTAGATTTTTTGTCTTCGGGATTATGTTACAGAGCACACGAAAGAAAGGACCAGGCTGTGCGCATTTTATATCTGGATCTTGACGCCTTAAATCCGACCCACCTGGGTTGCTATGGCTATCACCGGAATACGTCGCCTACCATTGACCGGATGGCGGCACAGGGGGTTCAGTTTAACAGGGTCTATGCGTCTGATGCCCCTTGTCTTCCGTCGCGGACGGCGCTGTATTCGGGGCAGTTCGGCATTCATTCCGGGGTGGTGGGCCACGGCGGTACGGCTGCCGAACGACGCCTTACCGGGCCGGATCGGGGATTCGGGGACCAGCTTGGTCGGGAGGGCTTCGCGGGTTTTCTTCAGCGGGAAGGGTTTAAGACGGCTATGATCAGTCCCTTCGGTCAGCGCCATGCCGCCTGGCATTTTTATGCGGGCTTCAATGAAATCCACAATACCGGCAGAAACGGGATGGAGTCTGCTGAAGAGGTGACCCCCACTGTCAAAAGATGGCTCGATACCCATGGGCAGGAGGATAACTGGTACCTCCATATTAACTACTGGGATATCCACACGCCCTACCGTGCTCCGGAAAGTTACGGTGATCCCTTTTCCGGTGATCCCCTGCCGGACTGGCTGACCGAAGAGACCCTTGAAACACATAAGCAGCTTGTCGGTCCCCATACCCCGCTCGAAATATCGATGTGGGATGATAAGGTCAATCCAAACTATCCGCGTCATCCCGGACGGCTGGATACCATGGATGACCTGCGGCGAATGATAGACGGCTATGATACGGCCATCCGGTATGTGGATGATCAACTCGCCGTGATTTTCAAACTACTTGAACAAAAGGGTATCCTGGATGATACAGCGATCATCATCAGTGCGGACCATGGCGAAAATATGGGGGAACTTGGTATCTATGGCGAGCACGGCACGGCAGACCAGGCCACCTGCCATATTCCGCTCATCATCCGATGGCCGGGGGCCCGGGCAGGGACGGTTGATACCGGTCTCCATTACCATCTCGACCTGGCGCCTACCGTAGCCGAACTGATCGGTGGCGAGAAACAGCCGCTCTGGGATGGCGACAGCTATGCACAGGCCGTGACCGGCAGCACCGATTGCGGCCGTCGTGAACTTATCATAAGCCAGTGTGCCCATGTCTGTCAGCGGTCGGTTCTATTTGACGATTGGATCTACCTTCGCACGTACCATGATGGATATCACCTCTATCCGCGTGAGATGCTGTTTAACCTTAAAAGGGACCCTTACGAGCAGCACGACATCGCGGTGGCGCACCCTGATGTGTGCCGCGAAGGGGCGTACCGGCTGATGAACTGGCAAGATCATATGATGGAAACCATGCCGCGCCCGTATGACAATGATCCGCTTTGGACCGTGATGCAGGAGGGCGGTCCCATGCATACCTGGGGGGCGCTGGAGGATTACTGTAAGCGGCTTGAGCGAACGGGGAGGGCAGAAGGTGCCGCGAGACTGAGGCAGAAATATGGAACAAGCTACCGTCATCCATGAGTGCCGGATAAGTGGTGAGAGGTGATCTTTTCCAATCACCACTCACGATTTATCATTTATAACATCTCGGAGTATACCCCATGAAAATTACCGACATTGAAGTTATTCCACTGCGCGTCCCATACGAAGCGCGTATTCGCAAACAATTTTATCATTTCGGTATGACCGAACACCTGACCATATATAAATTCCACACGGATACGGGCCTGGTCGGTCTGGGGGAAAATCCGGGGCCGCCTTTTGCGCAGGATCAATTAGATGCCTACCTCGGCACCTGTCCATTCGATCATGTGATGAGCACCGGTGTCTTCAACCTCGATATGGCCTGCTACGATCTGATGGGCAAGCATCTGGGTGTACCGGCCTGGAAGGTGATGGGACAGCAGGTACGGCAGTGGGTGAGTATGGGGTGGTGGATGCCCTGCATGTCCCCCGAGGCATCGGCAGCGGAGGTGGAGGAAGCCGCCGGACGCGGCTATCGTGGACTCAAATGCAAAGCCCGAGCATTCTACGACGTGGTGGAACAAGCGCAGGCCATGCAGGAGGTTGCCCCATCAGACTTTCGAATCGAGTTTGACTTTAACGGTGCGCTGATCGATGTAGAAAAGGCGTTGCCCATCTTGAGAGCACTGGAAAAAATACTCATTTTTTCTGGTGAAACATCGGCCAGTTCAAAAATATTGCTGGACCCACGAATGGCAACGTATGCGTCCATGCGCTTCATCCGATCCAGTTCCCAAGATGCCAACTCGTCAAACTGCGCCCCCTCCCCACTGGTAATTAGTTCCCTATTCACTGTAGCATCCTGCAACTGGACAAAAGGCAAACCATCGCGTTCTCGGACAGCACGTACCATTGCAACCACCATTTCGGAGGGCGTATTGTAGGCATCAATCAGGACCTTCTCCCCTTGTTTTAGATTAATAGAAAAACCTACAAGATTGCGGGCTA
>Ga0114999_10002340_pt1 | contig 25128 bp, 39 predicted proteins | sample ArcticOcean_MG_C_3_FD_89820 | JGI IMG/M metagenome (GOLD analysis project Ga0114999, IMG submission 89820) | Marine microbial communities from western Arctic Ocean - ArcticOcean_MG_CB8_126 | ecosystem: Environmental > Aquatic > Marine > Oceanic | place: Arctic Ocean: Canada Basin | collected...
ACCGGTCGGTGTATATTCCTGATCTCGTGGTCGGTTGGCAAGAACACCAGGCGGCGATTGCTGCGTTGAGTGTCAGAATAGAGGCGCTAGAAAATGGATAATTATTGGCAGATCAAAGCCGTCGCGTTGGAAACTGAACTCCGATTGGCACAGCTCCAGAAGTCAGCCGCCGAGGTGGTGGAGAAGAAGCGCGTGGCGTTCGAGGATGCAGGACTTGATCCTAGCACGACGTATACCTTCGACGACGACGCGCAAACGATAGAGTCTGCCCCGATTGAGCCTTAAATTATAAGGTTGACAATGGTGCGGAAACGATGGAAGAAAGATAGTCTACGGTTAATCAGTGTTTTTGGTCTTCCCGTAATGTGGGTTGTGTGGCGCTGGAACCGGCGATATATCGAGCCACCAGGCGGGGGCGTTGAGAAGTGGTGGGAATCCCCTCGTGTATTCTGGAAATGAGGTGCGTTAAATATGGCGTGGACAGCTCCAAGAACGTGGGTATCTGGTGAACTGGTTACAGCTGCACTGTTTAATGTTCAGCTGAAAGACAATCTAACTATTCTGAAAACTGTTATCAATAATTCAGGGCGTTTGGAATTTGCAGCCGCTACTGACTTGTCAATTGTAAGTGGCGTAATTACGGTCACACAGAATTTTCATACAGTCGATACGCAGGGCGATGCCAGTACTGATGATCTGGTTACGATTACAGCAGGGGCGAATGTCGGCACCGGTTTTGTTTTGTGCTTGGCTCCTTTCAATGACGGCAGAACCGTCGTGCTGAAGAACGGCGTCAGCGGTGCGGCTAACTTGTCCCTCGGCGGTGACCTCACCATGGATACGATAGAGAAAACTGTTGCCTTGATTTATGATGGATCAAATTGGAAAAGGTTGTCTTACCTATAAAGAATAGAAAGATAGACGACCTGGATTCAGGAATGGCAGTGGAATCAAAATTACAGGAGTCATCGGGCGTCTCATTCTCGTTGTCATTCCTGATTCAGTTGCTCACGGCTATCGTTTTTGCTGTCTGGGCGTATTCTCAATTTGATGCCAGGATATCCACGTTGGAAAATGCGAGTGGGGCGGCGGCATCGCAGATTGAACGGATAGAAGAACAGATGTTTGAGTCGCAGGATGCACCCATCTCGAGCGATCACATCCAGAACACAACTCTTACGTTCTTGGAATCACAGGCTAGGGAACAGCAATCAAGAATCCAAACCCTGGAAGAACGAATCTACGAAATGAGGCAATGAGCCAATGGTGACTGTCAATGGGGATTGGGGTGAGATGCAGAGGTTGGTCCTGTCTAAAATGGATGAACATACGAAGAAACTAGATAACCTTCAAACAAATGTAGATTCGTTGAAAACCCAGATAGCAGTGATTACAGATCGAGAAAACCGCGAACTGTCAGCTGCACGGGGAATAGCAATGAGGTGGAGTACAGGAATCGGGATAGTTGTATCCGCTGTCATCAGCGGTACCATGGGGTCGTTACGTGGAGAATGAAATTAAAGATTGTTTAGAGAAAATCCTGGAACGAGAAGGTTGGCCGAAGTATACAGACCATCCCGATGATAGAGGAGGTCCGACTAAGGGAGGTATCACACTTGGCACTCTTCGTTCGTGGAGAGGGCAGATCCGGTTAGGTGAAAAATCTCTGAAAGAATTGAAACTTAGTGAAGCTTTATCTATTGTCTACAACAGATATGTGACAGTCAACGGTATAGACCGATTGCAAAACAGTCCATTAAAATATCAAGTCATAGATAATTCAGTGCTATCGGGACCATTCCTTGCAGTTAAAGACCTACAGAAGTCTGTCAAAGTAAACACAGATGGAATCATCGGCCCAATGACGCTGGGCGCGATAAGTAAAACAGGTTACGACATTGTCAATAACCAACTTGCTGTAACCAGAAGTTTACGCCTAGTCAGATTCGTGAAAAAAAACCCGAATCAACTTGTCTTTCTCGTTGGATGGTTAAATCGATGTCTATCTTTCATCCATTAAGTAACGCAGAAGATCTGCCGAAGATATGGGAGTATGTCTATTTGATGGCAAATAGCGCCCTTAGACGGTCGCTTAGGGCGTTTGGCGTGGGTGTTGATACGAATACCGTGTATGAAATGGTCCTAAGGCGGTCCCTAAGGGGATCAAATCCATGTTTTGGGTGTTCGGTATGACCCGATGGGGGGAATCGCTTAGAATGAATCCAACAAATTCTAAGTGATACCCCCCCAAAGTCTTCATACCCTTATGTCAGTGACTTCTTTTTCCTTAGAAGCTATCAGATTTTGTAAAGCTACGACTGCATCGATTACACGCCTCGCAGCTTCTTGGACATTTTTATCGTCTAGGATATCCTTCCCCATTGCTTCTTCAGCAATGCCTAGCATAGATAATGTCATTTTGACAGCAGCGTCTTGTTTATCTGTCCCCTTTTTCGTAACAAACTTTTCAACCCATTTTATTGATTCCATAATAAACGGTATTAGCTTGAATCCAATCGAGATCCACTTCATTCAGATTTCTCCTTATCAGGGATTGATACAAATTTACGTACAAATGCCGCTACAGCGACCAATGTGCTAATGGTAATGGTAAGCTGTTCGGCAGTTAAATCTAATCCATAGGAACCTCCCAACGCTACCAGAATAGTTACTATTCCTCCCAGAATAACTGGTTTATTCTTAATCGTTTTTTTATTGGTAACCATATTCGCAGCCGCTTTTGCAATCTGTTTCTGGTTAGATTCTTTAATCGTTGTTTTCTTTAGGTAATTTAATATACCTCTTCTTATGAACCACGATTTGATAGACATGGAATCATTTCCTCTTTTTCTTGACTTTAATTAACATTTGAGCTGTACGTTTCAGTTCTTCGTCAGATCCATATAGCCCCGATTTATTTATGCACTCGCTGACATAAGGTGACAGTTTCCAGTAATGTCGATATGAAGATCCTTCTCGTTTCACAATGTCCAATACATGTAAATCTTGAAGAAGACGAGAGACAGTCGCAAGAGGGTAACGTGTTATACGAGAAAGCTCTTGTGTAGTAATTGCGTCACCAGGTTTCGGACAATTAATAACTATAGTTCTTACTATATCTTCTACACGTTGTGGAATTGTATCTAATACGATCTTTTTTACAATTCTATATTGATCTTTTCCGCATTTCTTTTGTTTATGAACCAAAGCCAGAGATTTTACGAATTTCGCTAATTGAATACCTAGTCTTGACCCTACTTCTGCACTTGGTCGGCTGGTCATAATATCGTGTCGATACGTATCACGGGAGACTGTTCCTCGTAACCTTGCTCCGAACATACCAAGGTATATCAATTTCTCTTTAAAATCTTCATCAATAGAAGGATACAATTCCAGATCCAAGGAATCAGCCCATTTCAATCTTTCATCAATAAATGATCGAACCACGTCTGCCAATTGCCACTTCATCTCAGAATCACGGTGGATATTATCGATAGCTCGCCGGATAATCTCTCGTTCGCTTTTGTGTTCAAGGTTATGGCCTGATGAGAATTTTAAAAACCGTTCACCCAAACTTTGATGCTGGCTGGACAAATCATAAATACTGGGCGTTACGGCTGCCAAGACGGTAAACCGACTTTTATAGTTACGTTCAACGCCTGTACCGAATACCTTTCCACATTTACCATCATACGCATCTCTCAATATTCCAAATATTTCATCTTTATCTGCGTCTCTCATTGATAATATAGATGTGAAATCTTTTATAACCATGACCCGACCATCCAATCTGGGAATCAGAGATGGGTCAGGCATGTTTTTAAAATTTGCTCCAGATATCAAAGCATGTGGCGTCAGACTACTAGTCATATAAGTCTTATCGCACAGACACAATGACCCTATAACTTCGGTTTTAGCGCCCCCAGGAGGAGCAACCAGAAACATCCAAATAGGAGGCCCATTGATGATCTGGGACATATGGACTGCCATAACTGTTTCGATTGCATCAGTATCATTAAGGAATAACCATTTCCCAAATACATCCCTTAATTCTTTTAACGAGGGGGGTTTGGTCCATTCTGAAGGCTTTTCCTCTTCGGTTTCCTCAGGGATATCATCCCCTTCAATAGGAAGGATTCTTTTTCTTGGTTTCGGTTCAAACAATTTAGTGAGGGCGATAAAACATTCATCGACAGTATCGCGATCCACAGCTCCATATATAATCCAGTCCCTGACATCGAAACCACGTTCTACTGAATCAGGCCAATGGGTATAGGTTATTTTCTTTGCAACTTCACTCAAACGTTTTTGGACTAGAATATCGCCATTCTCTCCTGCCTCGTCGGAATCATAAATGACATGTACAGTCCTTCCGTTGAACCAAGGAACCCATTCTTGTTTGAATGTCCCAACCCCTGGGACACAAAGAACCACTCCAGGTCTTCGCAATTTAGAGATTAACCATTGCATAGCAATGGCATCCCATTCTCCTTCACATAAGTACACAGGGTCTTTAGGCTTTTTCGACAGACGTTCTGCCCCCATTAAACCAGTTAAACACCCAGATGTACTCATCATCTGTTTGCCCAATTGGTAATGGCGAATATCTTGAACTACGCCTTTGATATTACGTACAGGCCACGTATACCGATGCCCATCCCATCCAGTATTCCATACTTTAAACGCCTCTTCAGGTAGATTTCTGTGAGACGACAATCGACGCCTAATAGGTGTAGTTAATTGCTCAACATTTTGTTTTGATATTTCATAAAGAAATTTAGGAATATCTCCACTGATTCCTGCAGTCTTTGAATCCCACAGCATCGTCTTTTCGTTTACGTAGAACTTATCATCCTTTCCCGAGAATGGGCATAACCCATAATGTTCATCCCCTCTAGTGGCGTTGAAGATAACTCCGTGGGTTTCAAATACCCTGAATTTCTTCATCTATTAATTCCTGGTTCGATACCATCGATTCCATCAACCTTGTTTTCTTCAGCAGCACTTAGATGGCTGTACACACATAGTAGTTCTCTTTTCGTTAGAAATTTCTTTTGATTATCAATCCTGGATATACGTATCTTTCTGCATATCTCATTGCATAGTGTCAAACGATCCATTCGCATAGTCTACCCCAAAAGAGACGGAGCAATTTTAGTTTCTTCACTCCAAGAAGAATTCGATACGGCCATATCGATTGGAAATGGGATAGGCATCCCCAACGTAGAGCTATCTCGTTGCATACAGTTAATAACTTGTTTCATCAATTCCAGTGAGTGGTATTTATATGGCACCTCCAACACAATTTCATCGTGAACAGATAGAATCATATGAATTCCTGGCCAATCTCGTTGGCATATCTCGGCATCGACTGTAATCATTGCGTTTTTCATAATTTCTGCTGATGTCCCTTGTATCAAGTAGTTGACTGATTTGTATCCATACCCTTTGTCAAAATGATAAAGCCTCCCAAATGGGTTCCGAATAAATCCATCCACCTCAGCCTTCCTCGTCATCTCTTCTGAGAATGTCCGAACCCCAGGTAATTCACTCTCGTAATCGTCAAGGAATTCTTTTGCCAAAGATTCTGGGGATCGTTTTTTATCTTCTTCAGTTAAAAACCGTTTGTCTCGAAACAGTAGTGAGGCGATGCGTTTCACCCCTCCCCCGTACAGTTTACAGAACATCAGTAGTTTGGCGCATTTACGATAGTATTCAAATTGTTCTATATAATCAGGTCGTTTCCCGAATACACTTCTAGATATCTCCCCGTGATAATCTTTCCCAGACAATAAAGCTTTCATCATAGATTGTTCTTTAGCTAATGATGCAAATACCCAAACCTCCATCTGCTTAAAATCAGGGAAATATAGAATATGTCCCGGCCTAGGGCCGAATGCTTCGCGGGGACGCATACGGACTCGCGACTTACGTAGACCCGTTTCAGCATCAGCCACGTTCATAACGCTGGGGTCTGAGCTGGATAGTCGTCCCGTCTTGGCAGCCAACTGACGCCATGATGGTCGCACTACCCAAACATCATGAGACTCTTCAAACCAGTATCGTTCATAAGAATCTATTAACGACACCATACCTTTAGCTGTTCGCAGCTCCAATACGCATTCTGCTAATTTATCAGTTTTCGCTAATTCAGTTAAATGGGTACCTGGAAGAGAGTAGTTTCCTTTCTCTGTATAGACGGGTTTCAATTTCCGTTCATCGTAGAATATCTTGCACAATTGGATAGGGCTACCAAGATTAATCCCTTCACCGCCATTCGCATTGGCTAACTTTGTCTGCTCATCTATATACTCGATATAGAATTTACGTAACTTATTGAACCGACGCTTATAGATTCTTATTCCTTTTGCTGACATTCTGGCAACAACATGGAATAGCTTCATTTCACGGTCGAATACATTCTTTAACCCTTGATCTTCTTGTAGTTTAGGCCACAAAAAGTGGTACAGCAACATCGTTCTCTCTACGTCTTGAATCGCGTATCGTTTGCATAGTTCAGGATCGGCCAACCAATAATCTGCTTCTGCGGGAGTGCGTCCCGCTATGATATGATTGCCGAATGCCCAACGATTGGCCTTTGCTTTTCGCCGTCCCGATGCAACAGATTTCTGTAAATCCTTTTTATCATCATCTTCAAACTCAAACCATTTTTTGCACAACGGTTTGAGTCCATATGTCATTTCGGACCCAGCAGATACAATGTGCGACAGGATCATTGTGTCGATGATTGGACCCTTCACTTCATATCCAGCCATTCGTGCCATCAACACATCGAAAGCGATGTTGTGGCCGACTTTTACTATTGAATCATCAGCCCAGAAATCTTTAATTAACCTGCAATCAGAATTGTTTTCGTAGATAATTTCTCTATTGAGAGGATTGACTTTGTGCCTGATATACGCAGTATTCCCATCAAGGTCGCAAAACGACCATGCGAACGCTTTAGCTGGGTGTACGTCTCGTCGTTCTATGTCCGGTTGGCGTTCTGTACCGAAATTCAATTCTACGTTTCTGATAGCCCAGGGGAAAAGTCCAGTTGTCTCTGAGTCAACAGCGATGATTCTGCCTTTGAGTCCAAGTTTTTTTGTTGCGTAACCAGCCATTTCAGGAATTCGCATCGATCACATCTCTCTTCCTCTGGAAACGCCAAACATGACTCTTCTGCATTCGGGCGTTCGCAACTTTCATGTTCCAGTATGTAGTCTGTCGCATCGACATATATATTTTCTGGGAATTTATTCCACATGTACAGTAACGACATCATATTAGCGACATCCATCAAACGTGAATCTATGCTCTCCGATTCTGTTCTACCCAACACTGTGAAATTTCTTATTGCTGAAATGTGTTTTCTGAGAAGAATCCACAGCACGATAGGTGGTTCAACTTTTGTTTCCCAAGCTTGTCGAAGTAATTCGACAAAAACCACATTGCCAGATGCATAATCTTTAGCTTTAGGTCGCATCAATGCAATGCATTTATGAAAAAATTCTTCATTGTGCATTATTTGATCTTCAACTACCATCACGTTCTCCAGGAGTTGCGCTAGATTTGATGATTTTTAAAAATGATTCTATTTGTTCTCTCCGTCGTTCCGGCTCCAGAACTGAGGTCGCTTTCCAAATCTCATGTCCCATGAACCTGGCCATCCCAACCAAGAACATCCCAACAGGGATGCCGGAAGTCTGTAACTCCATATCTAAAATGCTTACTGTGTTCTTCACATATTCAGAAGCTTTTTGGAAATCTTCATCGCTTATGTCAGATGGATCAATATTTTTAATATCAGGCATAACCTTTCTCGACCATAGATTTGTTTAGATTGATACCATTAGTCCATACGGTGTAATTGGCATACCGTCATCCCCCGTAAAGAAACAATCAAAACGCCCTAAGGGGCGTTCTAAGCGGAAAACGAAACGGGGGGCATAACCCACATACCCCCCGCCCTGTTAAAGTCCCTAAGAACGTTTCTTAGATGACCTACTCGCTTTCTCCGGTGGTTCTTGTATCGGCTCAGATTCCAGTTTGTTTACATCAATCCTGACCGTACGCCCTGTATCCAACTTCACACGGCATTTACCTTCGGATTCGATAATCTCGATTATCTCTCCGACCTCTTCACCTTTTTTAGTAGTCGCAACGACACGCATTCCTATTTCTACAGGTTGTTCATCTGATTCATCATCCAACTCATCGTCTGGCTCATCCATGTCTGGCTCATCACCTCGACTGTCATCGGTTTCGTCGCCAGACCCATCGTCAACATCTCCCGAATCTTCATCGTCCAACGATTCGGGGTCGGCTCCATCATCTCCATCATCAATTGGCACAGATCCCATCAACTTATCAACATAGACATTTTGAAACTCTCCTTTGGTTTTTAACCTGATCCTGGCCAAAGGCTGTTTATCTATCAATTCTTCCAGAATGTCAGCAATCTCTGTAATATCTTCAGGTAGATCGTACCCAAATCGAGAGAGCTTACGTCCTAGGAAAACCAAATTATCTTCGGTTTCCAGTCCATCGAAATCTAGTTTTGTATCTTTCTCAAATTCACCGTCACTGATCGTCCACGTCCATTGAATCTGAAGTCGACCAGATGATCTGGACTCGCAAATTTGAGCATTTGTCATGTTAGCCAAATACCGACCATCTGGCACTTCGGTAAATCCTGCACTCTCTTTAGCTTTTTCCCTCGCACCGTGCCAATTGTCCTGAGCTTTCTTCAACTTATTCTTTAATGCGTTATCCATCAGTATCTCCTGTAGAGAATAGTTTAGTTTGTGATCGCATCGCTCCACCAGCCAGACGATCAGGTGTGTTACCGTCGATTGAATTCAGAATAAACTTCCACGGTAGACGCAGTGTTCCGGTGGAACCTGCCCATTCTGGGAAATCTCGTGCAATTCTCTCGATTGCTTTCCCGCATTTCAGCATTCGTTCGTCAATGGTTCCTTGTCCTCCCTTCTGATAACGCGATTTAGAATATGGGGCATCGGGACATACTCTGAAATTACGCACCCCACGCTTCATCAACCACAGAAAAAAATGCCGATCATCCAAACCATAAGAATCGTAAGGAAAAATGTAGTCTTTACATAACTTTTGTTCTACACAATAGAAAATCATCGACGGTTGAGGATATGACCTAAACCCCTCACCATAAGATTCCATCTCCTTCCTACTATTTCGGTCGAAATGCTCGGATGTAGGATGAGCGCCAGCCATGACGCAATGTTTTCCATTTTGTTTCTTAAAAGCATCAAAAGATTTAATCAACATCAGTAGCGAATCCAAGGTAAACACTGCATTATCGTCGGTAAATATATAGCGACGATCAACGCAGGTCATATCGGCATGGCACTTCAGTTGTTGACGTGCGAAAGACACTGATCCCATCGGATTGTGGTAGAACACATAAGTACAATTAGCGTTTTCATCTATGAATTCTTGATAGTCATCTTTCTCTCTGTGTTCAATCCCTACGTATGTCCTGGAGTCGTTCAGGAAAGGCATTTTCTTGAACCCTTTATAGATTCGTTCGGCCCTTCCCTTAGTTGGAATCATGACTACGTACCCTTTTGATTCTCCTTTCGTTGTCCTTAATTTCATGCGTTTCTCTTTAACGCCTGGGTTACAGGGGATTTTGATTCTCTGGAATCAGGATTGAATTTATTATTAAAAGAATCAACAAAATTCTTATATCCTTCTTCAGCAGATTTGCCCATCGGTATCGTGTGGACGGATTCACCCTTCCATTTAAATCGATCATCCAGCCTATGGCCGGCAGATACATCTTCATTTCCCCCAATGATCAAAATTCTCTTATCCCCGTCATAAGTAAAGCATGACCATATATCGACCAATCCTTCTATTATCTCTCCAGCCTGTTTGGGCATTGTGCTGACCACGCGATGGCTGCTGGAGCCTCGGCGGGTTTTTATCTCTCGTTCCATGGAATGGGAAATAAAAATAACTCCTTTACCCGCCGATACGAGTCGATGTATTTGTAGTTCAAATTCTTTTCGAATAGCCCTCCACCCTTTACCCCATTCTTCATCAGCAGGGTCATCAATTGCTAATTTAGCACATGCGTATCGTTCTGCAGATTTGAACGCCAGATCGACGGTGTCGATAATAATAGTATCGAATCGTTTATCGCTTCTTATTTTAGTAACAGCTTTTTTGAATGTCCCCCAATCAGTAAATTCTGATTGATAGATTTCTAACGATTTTCCCCCTGGCTCAAACATCATGTGAAATGCATTAGGGAATTGAGACGACAGCATTGTCTTACCAATCTTCTTTTCCCCAAATATAAGAACGATAAATTCCCCAATCTTGGTTTTGGGAATAGACTTCTCTGTTGGTAATTCAAATTCTTCAGAAGTCCGACGCATCGAACTATTAATTGATTTTCCTTGCGATGGGCGTTGCTTTGTTACCACTGCCACGTAACCTCCTTGTTTAATAATGTGTCACCTAACGTCAGTACTGAATTTCATAAGGCCATGCGTCAATCAATGTCGGCCTAAACACTACAACCATCGAAGGGAATGGTGCGGAGCTTACACTGCCACTGAACTTTAGCCGACCAGAGAGTAATCGAATCTCGATGCCGTCCCTCGGCTGCCACCCGTTCTTATCATAGATGTATTTATGGAACATCTTCGTGTCCGTTCTTGCAGGGAGCAATGCAACAGTCAAGTATCCACGTAAACGCTCTTCTGCGGCTTTTTGTATGAATCGCTTGCACAGCCTTCGAGAGTAAGGCGGGTTCAACCATCCACAACGACCGACTGATCTCCAATCTTGATCAAGCGCATCATCTTCTGCAGTGAAATAGCGGTTGCATTTAGTGTTGCGTTGATTTGCCGCTAAGTCGAATGTAAAATTAAACTCCTCATGCAAGGCATCGAATATTTCCTGTGGGGTTTCCCACTCATCAGACGATGAAGAAAACATAATATCAGTACGCACATCACCTCGTTTTGTATTTAAGAATCTCGTAACTATAAACAGTCGTTCGATATCTGTCTTTCGTAAAGCATTAAATTTTTGGCCTTAATTCTTTAGGGTAAAACCCATTAGTCTTTATCCACACAATTGAATCTCCATTCATACTGTCTGGATGAAGTATGAAGAATGGGTTCTGCAGACGTTTATGTGTCCTGTCTATCGAATCAATCGATTTATCAGTAGGCCATTTCAGATCAGGAGGCCATGATTCCAGTTGTGCAAATACAGATCGCTTTGCACGGTCGCTGTGAGACCCCAAATACTTGGAGAACAACGAAGGGCATTTCATCTTTATCTCTCGCACCATCAGTTGCGCTACACAATTTATCTCCCAATCCATGACATGTTCTAATCGATTGGCAAGCACCCCTCTTAATGAAGGATACGTATAGCTGATATGGATGTATGTCTGCGTCCCGATGGGCAGTAACCGACGTGCATCCTGCCAGGGAATCCCAGAATCCACTAAAGCTGAATACAATTCCCTACCTTGTTTCAGATAATCTTCTATCGATTTCATCAATGTTAACGACCCTGATTTAGCGACATAATTACCAACAGGTTCTGGGTCATCGATACAACAATCGTAGGGTTCTTCTTCAGGAGAAGACCCCAGTGGAGCAGGATACCGAACACAGGCTCGTCGTATGGTTTCGGGTAATGTCCAGTCTCGATGCCTCCAATCATTGTCTCGGCCTCCGTGTTGCATGACTGAGGCACCGATACGTGTCCGAACCAGTTGATGGGTGCAAGCTCTTGATACACCGTCAATTGTAAAAGCAAATGTAATCAATTCCAGACACTGTTGAAGGGTTTTTCCTTCGAAACACGATTCCACATACGACAGCTGTTGTGACGATAAATCTGAATCGCATTTTACGCGAGAAGGATTGTCACCCCAATTGGATTGGAGTTGATTGTACAGCGTAGAATATAAATCCTCTTTCGGACCCCATGTGTCCAAAGTAACATGGATGGATTCAGGTCCATATGTAATTTGGCTTTGGCTGCATGGATCTTGTCCCTTATGTATTCCGTGAGGTCGATGTCCTGCATCGGCATAGTCTGACATTTTAATCTCCTATCGTTATCTGGTTAAGTCTGTGAACCATCCGCACCTTGCTGGATGTATTTAAGCGCAACAAATTGTCTATACTACCTCCTTTTCTGCATAACCAATACGCAGTAATATTGGCTTCATCAAATTGATTTATAAAAGATAAATCATCGTCAACGACGAATAAAGGGTTAGGAATATTCTCAACTACATGGTCGGCTTTATCGTATGCCCACCAGATAATGTCGTACGGTAACTCTTCTCTTTTCAGCCATGCGACAGTATCTTCGTAAAGATTAGGGTATCGGTCTATTGGTCGGCTAGTTAACAGAACGATAGTGATATTCTTTTGACGTATTTCATACAAAAATTCTTTAGCGTCAGAGTATACTGGCATAAATTCCTTATACCCACTGATTCGGAATTTATGTTTTAATTCTTGCCACTCGTTAGGTGACAGGTTGACATCGTGCCGCGACACAGGATTATATGATTCCTTTGAACTATCCCACGCCTTATCTATAGCCAGATTGTATAGCTTTATGTCGTATCCCTTTATCCATTCCATGAATCCCTTGTTATGGTCACAGATAACTCCGTCTATATCTATAGCGACAGTCTTACCGTTCACATTTTTCAGAAATTCTTCTGAACGCCTTTGTCTAACGACCATTGATTTCTTCCAGAAAGCATCAATAAAGTCTTTTTCTGTAAAACCCCAAGCTTGAACAATTGTAATAAGGTACTTAAATACATCTATACATTCTGACAACGTCTGTTGGGGGTTTGACTTAATGGAAATATTGCGATGGTGCTTCCAATGAACAGTGTTTAGTATCTCGTCCAACTCTGACATGATGCACAGAACCATATGTTGGGTTAGATGGGATTGTTCTTCAAATCCATCAGGAAGATCACGGAATAAATTGTTAAAATCCTTTTGTTCTTCCCAGACATCTTTCAAATTCATTTTGTGTCTTTCTTCGCTAACCATGAATAGCTGCAAACATTGCAATAGTATTCAATCTTTGACATAGAAGGGTAGACGCAGGTATCTATCATTGATCCACTTTCCTTGCACCTGGGACATGCGATCACATCTTGTTTTTCCATGATTGAATCTGCTGAACTGTGTGGTGAAGAAGCTCTTCAGGGTCCCATCGAGCGAATCTTCCAAAACAAAATATATTATCTTGTTCTAAAGATTCTAGAACCCATTTAGAAGAATGGTTCGGGTATATTTTCCCAGGCACAATTTTTCTGGTCGGAATTTTCCCCATCGAAGACAGCCCTTCGTAATGGCGATATCCTTCACGGTCAGTGAATCTGTAAGGAGCAATGCCAGGGTCTGACAAATAATTTACATACCAGACATTCTTACCGTATGGAGCTTCCAAGGGTCGATCCTCTATTCTTACGAAGATAGGCCGATATTCGAAAGGCCGGGTTTGTTCGATGTGACACATATCCAGCAGAGCGTAAAGAGGTACAGTGCTGATTAATACGTCGTATTTAATTTGATCACCAGAATCCAACATTATTCTTTTGTCTTTGACAAATACTTCTTTTACATGGCACCCATACCTTATTTCGGATTTTGGCAAAGATACTATGTCGTATCCTGTCATCAGAGGGTTAAATTGATTAGTCCAATTATCTTGGTCAAAAGTCTTTCCTATTTTGTCTTTGTACCGTCTGATAGAATCTTGTGTTGCTACTTGCCCATCGACATGAGTTACAACGCTGAATTCTTTACATTCAATATCAGGTAATTCTTCCCACAGATAATTTGCTCCGTACATTCGTGTTAATGTTTTAGCCTTATTCGGAGGCTTTCCCCAATCCAGTATCTGCGCTTCTGGGACATAGAATTGAAACAACCTGCCTGATATACCACCTCCAATAACTATGATTTTCATTACAACTCCTGTAATTCTCTAAATACAGAATCTCGTTTATAGTAATTAGATTTTTCACCCCGCAAACACAAGGCCACGAATTGGCAAGCACCAAACTTATTCTGGCAGTGGTTGGTATTCTTGTAGTGACCTGATTTACCGGACCACCAGAGTAAGAAATCTGAAACCAAATCTTCTAATCCCATTTCAAATCGATCAATTTCTGAAGGATCTATGGACATTTCCATACGAATGAAGTACCAATCGGGACGATCTTTAACATCTTTTGTTATTCGATCTGCAAAAGTTTTAATTGATTCATTTTTACGCTGCCGCAATGAAGGCCGACGAATAATGTTATACAGCAAACCTGAAGGATTTTTATTCTCTATACGACGTAATACTGATAAATAGATATTGGCTTGCATTTCAAACGGAAGAATATCGGCCAATATTTCTTCATCAATGCGGGACTTAGTTTTTGTCTCGAAAAGCCATGTCCCTCCATTCTTCAATTGAAAAGACCCATCGATCTTTCCTCGTAAAAACGTTTCATGTTTAATGCCTTGACGATCTTCTGTTGAGAAAGGAACTTTAAATACTCCTTCAACTCTTTCCCATTTCAAATCTGTATAATCTTTGTACCAATATTTAAAGTATGAAGGAAGTACGCCTTCTGCCATCAACAAACTAAGTTCCAGGTATTCCAATTCACGAGATCCTGCACGGGGGTTATCTTTATGCCAAAGGGTTTCTACATCTTTAATTAAACCTTTGATTTTATCTTCGCTAGGAGGTTCCTTTAAATCTCCCTTTCTGATTTGGTCCCTTACCCATTCATCGATCTTATGAACAATGCTTCCGAATGTGATAGCCATCGATGCGTTTGTCGAAGTCCATCCGTTTAGATGTAATCGAGCTTTTTCCCTGCAATCCAGGAATGTGGATAAGAGAGAGAATGTCACCCCGTCTGTTTTGGGGTCATAGAATTTAGTTGTATCTTCAATTTTCACGATTGTTTTAGCCATGGGTAACCCCACCACTTGTTTCAGAGTCTGGGCCTTTGCCTAAACAGACAGACCATTGACTGAATATCGCAGTCAACAATCCTGCGCTATACGTTAACGCTAATGCCGCTATTTGTTCAGCATCTCCAGTAGCATCGGGCTGTGCATGGCTGGATAACCAAACACCCACTCCTACGAATACTGTTGCTGTTAGGTTTCCAATCATTGACAGATTCACAATTACCTCTTGTATGTAGTTTCAGAAATTACCTATAGTCCACATCCCAATTCCGATAGCATCCCATATATCTTTATAAGGGTTGAATTGTTCTACAACATTGGGTATCCGCTTTTTGATACGTTGAATAACTATTTCTTTACTCAACTGACCCTTCCACCCAGCAGGTGTAACAGTAGCGTAGTACGGGATGATGTATGGGTTGTCCCCACTACTTAAAATGGTAGAGGAACAAGCGTATCCCATAGATCCGACTAAGTATGTCAGTTTCTGCAGATCCCCCTTTTTCCATCCCATAGATCGAGACGGAGAGCTTTGATACGCTGGTATTTCGCACATCACTAAAGGTGGACCAACTTCTTCTACAGATGGATTGTCTGGGTTGGTCACTTGTACTCGTATCCATTCAGCCACGTCCAGTGATAATGAATGCGCTCTATTTTCAAATCTCTTCTTACCCGTTCGTTTCAAAAACAATACATTCGTTAAAACCTTGTCCTGAAACAAAGCAATACCCGTCCCGCCGAACGCAGGGTCTATTCCAAATACATAATGGGGAGTCGGTTGTTCAACTGTCGTTTTCATTATCGTAAATCCGCAGGAAATATTCTATTAACTTTTTTTGAAGTATGAGTTAATTTCCATTTATTGGCTAAATCTCCAATTAAATCCCTCATAAATTGACGAGATGAAACTCGTTTCTTTTTTAATATGCGGATAACATCTTCGTCTATAGATCCTTGTGTAATTAAATCTATCAACAGTAAAGGCTTTGTCTTGTTCGGATGGACAATACGGTCTTCCGTTTGTGCTCTGTCTTCACCATCATACGGATTGCTGTAATAGATCGCAGTATCGGCTGAAGAACAATCTAATCCGAATCGACCACATTTAACTTGCATCGCCAATACTCTGACCTTATTCGATTGAAAATCTTTCACAATAGGGGGTCGGTCTCTTTTATCAATTTTGCCAGTAATGTATCCTACCTTTATACCCAGTTCATTCAACCGTTGGACTGCGGCCATCAATTCAGCATTAAACCTGAACCACACTACAACTTGTTCATTCTGAAGATCCTCTTTTAATAACCTACATAGTTCATCGAGTTTCCTGGTTGAAAGATGTATTAACCCTTCGGGATCGAACCCCCCTGCTATACGAGCCAACCATGTAATCTGAGAAACCACCCATTTAGTTTCTTTCCCTTCGTATTCAAATTCATCTTTTACTTGTCGATACGCTTTAGCTTGAGGGGCATTCATTTCTACTATTCGTTTTTGGTACAGTTTTTTACTTCCTATATTGGCTTTACTTCTAGAAAGCCTGTAAGCCAATCCATGCACTTCTCTTTTAATGGCATCGACTGCCCCTGTTCGGGGACGCCATTCCCATCCTTTAGCATCAGTCGTGAAGTGTTTATGTCGAAACATCCAGAAATTGTGAGACCCCATAAAACTACCGTGCAAAAATGCCATTTGACAGAAATAATCCATTGGCCCTTCTGGGTCAGGAAGGCCAGTCAATATAGCTTTTCTTTGAACATCGTTGAATGATGCCAAGCAATATTTAGTGATACCAGCTTTTGGATTTCTGATTCGAGTGGATTCATCAAGAACCACGGCATCCCAATGGTGGTCTTTAATTTCTTTCCCTATAACTCGTAACCCTTCATAATTAATCAAACACCATGCATCTGGGGGAGCCGATTTAATCCCTTCTATCCGTTGTTTCTTTGACCCATACAGAAGTCGTATTCGATTAAAGCTGATACCGTCCCCCTGCAACTCATCTACCCATCCAGATAAAGCCTCTACAGGAGCAACAATAAGGAATGGGCCAACTTGATCCGACAACCATCGGATACAGACAAGGGTCTTACCTAATCGCATTTCCATAAACAGAGCAACACGAGAACGTTGCCGCGCATGTGACAACGCCTCGTGTTGGTATGGGAACAGCGATTTACGTTTTCGGAAAGTAAGAGGCAATTACTACTCTTCTTCGTCTTCTTCGGTTGAATCGACATCCAGTGACGATTCGTCTTCCTCCTCGTCTTCTTCCTTCATTTTCTTTTTCTTCAATGTTGATTTGGAATCAGCCTTAACCGTGGTTTTCTTCGAAGATCGCTTGGGAGTGGAAGAAGATTCCTTGTCATCCTTAATTGGGTTTCCGTCTCGGCCATATTCAAGGATAGGCTTAGCCGGTGCATCGTTGTTATGCTTTCCTTTATTGAATGCAGATCGCACATTGCTTACATCTTTTTCTGTGTATGGTTTAGCATGTGGAAATTCGCTTTTCCACATTTTCGCAATCACTATATCTGTGAGATGTTCTCCCTTGTTTCCAAGAATGGTTTTATTCTGGAAATCCGATACGCCTAATCCAGTGTGTTTACCGATGAATTTACTCGTAACCTTCTTTTCTGATTTGACGGAAGGCTTCGGCTTTGATTTAGATTCGGTTTTCGACGTTTTGGGCATTTTGACGATTTTCTCTTTAGCCATTTTATTCATTCCTTCTTTCTTTATAGTGAGAGGTGAAGTGATTTTTCTGCCAGGTTTTTCAGTGAAGACACTGTTATGTAAAGACATACACTGATACGCCCCTAGATAATATCCGTGGTCCAGTTTAGGTAGGTTACACCGTTGGCAGATTGGGCCTCTATAGAGGGTGGCCCAATTATCTTTATACGTCATATACAATATAGTCTTAAAACCTGAATTATTTATCAGGTACGTATAAAATACACGATTTTTTACTCTATGGCAATTGTTTTTTAACTGCGTGTTTTATTGGACAATTTCAACAGCAATAATCACCAACTAGAGTAAAAACACTGTTTCTTCCTAGTTCACCTCACAAACGTCCCCCCCCCATACATACATATGTATATGTATAAAAAAAAAAGATATACTTTAGAATTAAGGATGAAGTGTTAAATAGGGGATCAATACCCCCTAGGGGGGGTCAAATGTGAGATGAATTATTGGCGATCTCGCCTGATTTACAGTCTCATACTTCTAGCTTATCGTTGAATTCCGATAACTCTTTCGGCAATTTCCGATCACATAAAATAAGCCATCGTGCGGCAGCTTCTTCGTCTATTTTTGTATACATTTCTTCACCGGTTCCGACCTGACTCCATTCACCTAGAATCCAGGAACCTGTGGCGGTGTTATACAAGCGTTGATGATCCCACTGTGAACCGGTAACGGCAGATATGTAGTTGCTACCATCCCAATCTGTGTTTTCATTCCAGATCCTGGCAGTGTCTTCGTCAAACCATCGACCATCAATTAAATGCTGTTTTAGCATGTTGTTCTCCTTTTAGTAGTTTATTACGCAGCAACACAAAGAGCTTGCGTATGTCGTATCCCTCACTACCACGCTTATCGGCTTCTTCTAGCACACGGTCTAGCCCCTTCTCTTCAATCTCATCTACCAGTATGAGTAGGCCGTCAAACGTATCCCCCCATCTGTGCGGGTTCCCTACAGCAATTCCACCGCGCTTTTTCCGTAATAAGTAGTCCATGCCTATGTTCTCCTTTTTGTCAGCCATTCGTCCTCTTCGTGTCGATCCTTCGCTGAATCACAATTCAATAGTTGTAAAAGCTAATAGCAACTCATCCTCGACGCTAGCCGCCCACAACTCGACGGCTGTACTCACATACATACACGCTAACCCTCCCCAGGAAAGTGCATCAACCCCGGCGGGCGGCGTTGGAATTTCTCCAAGGTTGTCTTCGAGATATTGCAGTACGCCATCTTCGCTGTCGCCGTGTTGCTGCATCGTAGATAGCGCCAAGTGATAGGTAACTGCTGGCATGTAAGCACCGCTGTTGCACCCGCCTTGCAGAATCGCTGCAACCGTAGCTGGTGTAATGTCTTGATCAATCCATCTCGGTACCCCTGGATTGCGTCCCGCCATAGTTAGCTCTGAAATAGGATCGTCATGATTCCAGATCAGTTCCATACGTTCATCGGTAAGTCTCATAGTTATCCTTCCTTGCTGTGGGCCTTTCTAATTGCCGTATCTGTCAGAGTAACCCATCTGCACTCATTTCCTCCGTCAGCGCCCTTGCGTGCGTTTCTGCGCGCATCTTCCGGGCGTGTAGCGATGCATTCGCCGCGTCTTCACAATGTTGAAAACCTTGAATGCCCGGTGATCCTGTCCAAGCCGCATTGTACGACTTGTTCGCTAGCTTCTCAATTAGCTTTGGCACGTCCTTGATTTGACTGCCAACGGTTGTGCTGACCCCGCCTCCCCAGCCAGCACCATTTGCTTTGACGCTCAGGTGATAGACACCCGGTTCGCGCTCTTTCGCCCTTCGGGCGATTTGTCTGTCTACCCGCATGTCACCAGGGTTGTCTAGCGTGATCTCCCACTTACAATCTGTCATCCAAAGTGCGGTCTTCTTGTCTCGTCTCACTACTAAATAACCTTGCATGATACTCCCTCCTTATCCGATTGTGCGCCTCATATGGTGTCAGTAAAAACTGAGAAAAGTTTCTACTGACACATGTCCATTGCTACCGCACCGTCACTGTGTCTTGCTTCTGATATCGTCATGACGATCCTCCCTTTTGTATTTCTCCATGCGTCATTCCCACTCAATATTCCAACCACAAGCAGGGCAATCCATCCTATCTCCTTTAATGACCTTAAGTGGCCCATCGCATTCTGGACATTCCGGGGGATCTTCTGGAGGATCCAGTGATGGTTCACCGCATTGTCTCCATTCATTTCCATGAGCCATAACTACCCTCCAATCGCATCGTTATATCCCTTTCTACGTGGTAACCTCGTCTGTGGTATTCGTATTCGCTATAATCGAATAATATTCTTGATGTTATTAAATTGATGTCCCATCAGAATAATTTCTTTAACAACATCGCCTTCAGTATTACATCCCGTGACCGCTATTTCTTTTTTTGGTTTCTGCATATGCACGACCCAATCCCCAGGATTACCTGTACGTGTATCCTGTGCAGGCACGGAAGGGGTTTTTGATTTAGGTGAAACCTTACTATCATTAAAGAAAAACAGATTAATAGTATTTACCATAATTAAGGTAAATACAAAGAATAAGAGTATTTCTGGCATAAAACTGCATTCCTTTCACTTAATACTCCGAGAATAATTACCGCCTCACGAAGGGTGGACCTCGACACGACTCACAAATCATCGGATTGAAACGCGCCGCTATGCTCTCAATGCTTTGCTGCCATTGATTGCTGTCCTCTATCTTCAGTCTATAGGCTATACACGTCGAACGGAAAGGCAGATTTAACAAGTTTCATCCATTCATGGTGAGACATATTGTCCATTCCTTCGCTCCATTCATTATTTTCTTTTAAATAAGATTCGATACGACCAGCGTCCAAAACAATTTCTGATACTTCATCGCTGGACAGAATAGGCGCTGATGTGTTGCTGATGTTGGGGTTCAGCTCATATTCTATTTTTATCGATTCAAAAATATCACTTCCGATATCGTCCCATACATTTCTGGCTGCATTACGGATATCGGTTCTACCCTTTTTATTGATCATCAATACCACCCTTTTACAAGAAAAGATTGCATAGAGTCATCCAGGTCAGGCCGTCCATACAGGTTCACGTATACTACTATTGAGTCCCTGTCATTAGGTTCAAATACTTTATCTTTAACGGCTTTGAAATAAGGGATCATCCAATCGCGCCTTTCCAGACGATTCGATGCCTCTTGGTCAATATCAGGATAGAGACCCATTGTTCTGGTCAGTAAAGACATCAGCAATTGGCATCGCATTATGTCTTCATTCCAACAATATATAGGTCCAGAAACGACGGTCGATGATAGTTTACGAAGGGGAATGACCGTTTCATGGAAAGTGGATTCCCCATCGCCCCTCCATATATCATAAAACCCACAATGAATAGGGCACTGCTGAGGTTGTTCCAGATAATGGAATAAATCATCTATTACGATATGTGTTTCTATTCGTTTTGGAAAATCTAAATGTCTCCAGACTAAGTCTTTAACGTTTTGTGATTTTTCTACCACAATAATTTTGTCCACTCGCGGTTGTGATGCAATCAATTGAGCTGCATAACCCAATCCCAATCCCCCAATCAGTACAGTCCCATAGACATTCCCGTGCAGCATTGAATCCGCTTGAAATTGTTCAATCGGGTAGTCAGTCATCCACACCCCATCGCTGTCTGTTAAGGAATGCCACACAGTGGGGTACCGAAAGGTTATCCTTTCTCCTTTGTGCCCTCCCATAATTGCGGTTCTGGCAGAGGTTGTTGAAAATTCTGTTCCACCTTCCGCTACAGTATGTTTGATCGAAAATTCCCCTGACGTATTGGGGGGTATATCCAGCGCCCCTTTGTAAAATGTCCTGTTACCAAGAATCATTTTTGCTCCCTTCTAATGCACAGTCCCTTTGAATGTAATTTCTTTTAGTGGATAGTCTGTCAAGTCCATATGTTGCGTCCCGTGTTGAGCTAATTTAGCGAATATTGCAGTCAATACATCAGGCATATCCTCTCCGTACTGACATAGAATATCTTCTAACAATTGCGTGACAGCTACCATCGCCACAAGCATTTCGCATGTGTCTCCATCTAACGTTTCCGATAACAGATTTCTCAATACAAAAGATTTTTCTACTAACTCTTTCTCTTCATCGGTGGGGGGGTGAGTGTTCGGACTTTCAACCACTCCAATCGACAATCGTAACAGCTGAAGAAGATTCATTTTTGATGCGAATTCATCGCCAGTTTGTGGCATCGTTGCGGCCTTTCATGGTTCGAGAAATTATCCAACTATAACTTCATACGCGGGGTGGGACTTGTCAATCTCGTCTTTCAGTAAATCGCAACAAATAGCTGATAATTCTTGTCCATCGATACAGCTGGTATCAGCACCAGGTTTACTCAGGTTGAAATCCAGCAACCCGTTGGAATCGTACTCAGCAGTGAACCCCAATCCAGACAACGTGGAACAGGGCCATGCATCGCCAGGGCGCGTGGCCCATGTGAGAGTGTCATGCTCACTGGCTTTCAGGATTACGCAATCTCGAGTTACAATAATTCTCATTTTTTTATCTTTCTGCGTTGGGGGGAAAGTAGATGGGGCTGAATCCCGTGCCTCGAACACAGAACCCAGCCCCTCTCCACAATCGATTCAAACACATTGGGAAGCCGGTATTGTAGGGAGAGAGACCGACCAAGCCCCTGCACCCTACTTCACTGCCTCGACCAACGTGTTATCCACGACTGTAAAGATCACGTCTTCTATCCATTCTATTCTTTCATATTTTTGGAAAAAGATAAATCCATTTTATTTCCATCTCTATACCCTTCAAAGTATCCATTGGAATATCCCCTGTTCCTAGTTGGGGCAGCGTAGAGGTGTAATCCATCCATGAATTTGGCAAGAGCCTCCCCTTTCTTTGTGGCAACCAAAGCCATTGACTGATTGGATTTCTCTTTTTCGACGGATTTTTTAGATCGTTCTATTACCCTGCGGCCAAAACCGATAGCATAATCTGTGTGGTATTTGCTCCACCCAGATCCACATGCAGACCGGGTAAATTTCCTTAATGAAGACAGTAATATTGAATATAATTCGCTTGCAATGTGGACATCAGTCTCTTCCCCCACGAATACACAGCTTTGGTATCCCCCCTTGTTGTTCATATACACGCCTGTATCAGTTAATACAGAGACTGCTGTCATGATGGGATGGTCGTAGATGGCGAATTTACCTTTTCGTGTATAGGCAGAATGCTCTTTTACTTTGATACGAAGTTCGTTGACTTTGGTTTCATCCAATAACCCTTCCACTTCAACCATAGCAATATTATGGAGGGCCATTAATTCCCTGGCCTTGGTCATCGCTGACAGCAATTCACCTTCTGTCGTATTACTTCGTGACGCATCCCCTAGACGGAAAAGTTTTATTACTTTATTGATTAACTTTCCACGTTCCACTGTTTATTTATCCTTTCGGACGTATTTCAGTCCCCCACAGATTCATTCTAAGGGTCTTTATTTATGGGGTTCGCACCGACACACCGAAAAATGGGGTGCAGTCCCTAAGAAACGTCCTAAGGCACCTGCACCCCATGCTTATATACGATGCGGTTCGATGAAAATCGATCCCATTACGGCTATCACCTTTATTTGGTCTTTTTATTCTTGGATTTTGTTTTCTTACCAGGTGTTGGCTCTCTGTAATCCTGGGTATGAACTGGGACATCCTGAATGACATACCCCACTGTTCCAAACATAGGGTTGTCGCCTTTATACAAAAGGCTCTTTGAATCATGCCTCCATCGTTCATTGTGAACGGATACGTTCAGGTCATTCTGACCAGCATAGATACCCATAGCTGTATGGGCACCGTTGGCGCTACCGAATGTTTCTGATTCCGATTTCCCTTTAACTACTTTGACGAATTTAAAATCGTACACTTTGGTTTCTCCCTTTCTGTTATCGACGGCCTACTTTTATTACGATTCCATTTTCCACTACCACAGACGCATACCATCGATGCGGCTGTGGATGGTGTGGACCTTCTATGATATCCTCGCCATGTTGCTTCACAGGGAATAAACCACTGTGATTATAGGTGTGATGTTTCACTCCTGCGTCAACGGCTTCCCTGAATTCTTTTTTTGTTTTATAGTCGGGATTGACATAGCTCATACGTTTGTTCCTTTCATTCAATACGCACAATACTGTGCACTACCAGCCCATCGAGGCCACCATCAAGGTCAGACAACGTTTGCATATTCCGTCTATGTCCAACCTTCATGTCCAGAAATTTAGGTTTGATTTCAGTTTCATCGCGAGTAGCAAGTCTACGTTCTACGACCTCGACTACGCCGGTTGGAAGGCGTGTAACTTGTTCTTCTCGTAATTCAAATAGCATTCGTTACCTCTTCAGCATCGATCACGAAGTTGTATGCCCCGGTTCTCTCAGCTTCATCTTTAGACCCGATGATACACTCGTCGCACAGGAAAATATTGTGGTCACCGTTCTGGTTCGTGACTTTCGCTTTCCTGCATCGAAGAGTATGCATGAAACGTGTCAGCTTGTTCTCCTCACTCTGGCATCTGGTGCAGAACGCACCATGTCCCGCTTCCTTAGATGAGACATGCATCGTCATTTTCATAGTTATTTATCCGATGTCAACGTGTCGCTACCGTACGATAAGGGATGGTCATCGCCTTTCGCCTTATCAGTTGAATTTACTTCCAATCCTAAGGAATTACGAAGGTATAATCTTATGTAATGCTTAACCTTAGCTGTTACCTCTTTGCCGTTGATCCCATTTTCAAATCTTAATGTAGAAACGGCATTTTCAAGATCGTCTATTAATGACGCATGATCCGCGACAATATCTTGGCAATCTTGCACAGATTCTTGGCACTCTTGCATTCCTGCTTTCAGCTGACCATGTGTGTCAATCCGTTCCTTTTCCAGTGTGTGAAGCCGTTTGTGCAAATCCCCTATTGAATCAAGGAGTATAGACTGCGGGCGTTCACTCGGCGATGGGCCATAATTCAGCGGTAGTAGCAGCAATCGTTCCAGTACATAAAGTCGTTCCTCAATACTTTTTTGGTCATTCATGGCTTCCCCTTTACAAAGGTGGGGAGAGGCCATATGCCCCTCCCCGTTGTAATGATTAGACAGTTTGGTCTTTGGTTGCGCGACCTTTAACAGCCTTCGTAATGGGTTTCCCTTCATCGCTGTATGGCACCGACTGTCGATCAGGTTTCACACCACCTTGTGAACTGGTATGGCGTCCCTGATTGTATAGGCGACGAACACTGCCTACAATCTTTACGTCTCGACGTTGCATACAATCAGATCGTGGGAATTC
>Ga0114999_10002342_pt1 | contig 25099 bp, 39 predicted proteins | sample ArcticOcean_MG_C_3_FD_89820 | JGI IMG/M metagenome (GOLD analysis project Ga0114999, IMG submission 89820) | Marine microbial communities from western Arctic Ocean - ArcticOcean_MG_CB8_126 | ecosystem: Environmental > Aquatic > Marine > Oceanic | place: Arctic Ocean: Canada Basin | collected...
AGAGAGTCTGGTAGTCAATCATTTAGTAGTACTGCTTCTTTGAAAGTAGCATCTACATTAATATCTACATTAAAAAGAGATTTCTTATTAGCTGACGATACAGAGATATCTATGCAAGTAAGAGACCCTCAACAATGGGTTATTGACTATAGAGATGGAACTCAACAAAGACTAGCATATAATAACACCCCATATGCTTTTGATACATATCCTGAGAGATGCGTTTCATTATGGTTAATGGGAGATGGTGCTTTGGATAGCTATTCTAACAATTTAAGGAATGATGTTAAAACTTCAGACCAAAATTACACAATGTTAAGATTACAGAATATGGTATCTAACGATATAGAGAATGTAACGATTACAGGATTAACATAATAAATGTTTAATATAAGGGGCTGTTTAATATAATAGCCCCTGTATTAATTAATAATAAATAATATATGGGACATAAAACATACAGTAGAACTTCTCCTAAAGACGGAAGAAGAGCTACACTAGGTACTAACGGAAAGTATTCTAGAGAGAATAATAAAGGGTTTATGATAAATCAAGGGATAGGTAACTTAGAAGGTACTATTGTTTCAATTTTAAGTAATAGTGGTGAAGAAAGAGTTATAAACTCATCAAGTACTGACTATCAACTATAAAAGCAAACAGTTTTACTATTTTTACGTTATACTATGTATAAATAATCAAATATGAAAGCAACAGAAATTATTGAAAAATTCAAGAACATCTTGTTATCTGTTACTCCTAAAGTTGAAGAAGAAGTTAAATTAGAAGAAGCTCCACAGGTTGAAGCTATTGAGGTGTCTCAAGAGGACAACGAAGTTTTACTAACTGAATCAACAGAAGAAGTAAAAGAAATTGAGGTTGAAGAGGAAGTTATTTTATCTGAAGAAACTGAAGTAGAATTATCTACAGAAGAATCTAATGATGAAGTAATTGAAACTGAGGTTGAATTGTCTACTGAAGAAGTAGAGGAAGTACTAGTTGAAGAAGAAGTTGAATTAGCAGCTGAAGACAAAGATGCACCTGTAGAGGAAGCACCTGTCGTAGAAGCAGTAAAAGAAGACTCTTATGCAACTAAAGAAGATTTAGGTAAATTAACTGCTGAAATATCTGCATTAGCTGACTTACTAGATAGTATGTCTCCTAAGAAAGATGTTCCTCAAGAATTATCTGCAATTGAAATTGAATTAGCTGAAGAACTTGAAGCTGAAGGTATTGATGTATCTCCAGAAGCAGTTGTTGAAGGTAATAACTTTTCACATCTTAAAGTACCTATGAATAAAGGTAAATCTACAGAATCAATCGTCTGGGATAAATTATTCGGATAAGAAATAAATTAATCAATTAATAATCAATAAAACAAAAACGCTAAATTATGGCAACTACTACAAGTATTACAACTACTTACGCTGGAGAAAAAGCAGCTTCTTTTATCTCAGCAGCACTTTTATCTTCTAACACTATCGAAAAAGGTGGTATAGAAGTTAAACCAAACATTAAATTTAAACAAGTACTAAGAAAACTATCTACAGGTGATTTAATCGCTGATGGTTCTTGTGACTTCGATGCAACTTCAGCTGTTACTTTAACAGAAAGAACTATCGAGCCTAAAGAATTTCAAGTAAACCTTGCTCTATGTAAGAAAGATTTCAGAAGTGATTGGGATGCTATCTCTATGGGGATGAGTGCTCATGATTCTTTACCAAAGTCTTTTCAAGATTACCTATTATCTCACGTTGTTGCTAAAGTAGCAGCTAAGAATGAGCAAAACATCTGGAACGGTGCTGATGCTAACGCTGGTGAATATGATGGTCTTTTAGCTCTTATGGCTGCTGATTCTGACGTGATTGATGTTGTTGCTGGAGTTATTACTTCTGCAAACGTTATCGCTGAATTAGGAAAAGTAATCGATGCTATTCCAGCTGAATTATATGGTAATGATGAATTATCTATATACATCTCTCAATCTACTGCTAGAGCTTACGTAAGAGCTCAAGCTGCTTTAGGTTACAAAGATTTATATCATGTAGGTCAAACTTCAATGGATTTTGAAGGAACTAGACTTATGGTTTGTAATGGTCTTCCAGCTAACAAAATGGTTGCTGCTGAAAAAGGAAATTTATTCTTTGGAACTGGACTTATGAATGACATGAATGAAGTAAAAGTTATCGATATGGCTGACATTGACGGAAGTCAGAATGTGAGAATCGTAATACGTTTTACAGCTTCTGTTCAATTTGCATTAGGAGCTGAAATAGTTCTTTACGCTTAATCATAAATTAATACTAATCTTTAATATGCCCCTCTTTAATATAGGGGGGTTATATTATATAATACAAATAAAATATGTCTTGTGATATTACATTAGGAAGAAAAGAAGCTTGTAAAACATCTGTTGGTGGTTTAAAAGCTATATACTTCATAAACTATGACGGTGACTTTTATAATTCTGCAACAATAACTAGTAATTCTATATCTGCTTTAACAGCTGTAGTTCCTACGTTTAAGTATGAATTAAAAGGTGACAACAATACTTTTGAAGAAGCTAATGAGAACTCTAGAGAGAACGGAACAAGTTTCTTTACTCAAACTGGAGCATTAGTAATAAAAGTTCAAGATTCAGCAACTCAAGCTGAATTAACATTATTAAGTTATGGTAGACCTCACGTCATCATAGAAGACCACAATGGAAATTTCAGATTAGCTGGTGCTAAGAATGGAGTTGAAGTTAGTGTTTCTACTTCTACTGGTGGTGCTATGGGAGATTTGAATGGTTATAATCTTTCATTCGAAGGAAAAGAATCAGACCTATCTACTTTTATCGATTCAGCTCTTATTGGTGCTGTTGATGGTTTTACAGTAACTGAAGGTGCATAATCTTGTTCTCTAACAATTATGTTATAAAACTAGGGCTATTCTTGATTGAGTAGCTCTTTTTTTTGGTCTATACTTAAAGCAAACAAAAACACTAATTTTACGTTATATTACTATGATAATAACTAACACAAACAGCCTACAAGTATTCAATGCAATACTAAGGACAGATAACATATATACTGCTGGTCAATTGACTATCAGCCTAATAGCTGAAGCACAGAGTACTGCTGTGGAAATAACTCCTACATCATTGGATTATGAATCTAATTACGTAAAGGTTTCTTATTCTATTACTTCTGGTGAATTGATAGACGGTCAAACATATTTACTAACTTTAAAGGATTCTAGTGGTAAATTACTATTTAGAGATAAACTACAAGTTAAGGATGAGTATACATTAGCAAATGCTGATGAAAGATTCAACCTTCATGATACTGATTTCGTTTATTTAGATAGTAATCCAGACGGAAGTTCTTTTGTTTATAGTGACATAGGTGCTGGTGAAGGTGATAAAAACTACCTACACGACCAAGGAGTTGTAAGTGCAGTTTGGACAATTAGTCACAGTCTAGGTAAATATCCTAGTGTATCTGTAGTAGATACAGCTAATCAGATTGTCTTCGGTGAAATAGAATACGTAGATACAAACAATATAATAATAACATTTAATGCAGCTTTTTCAGGAAGTGCATATTTAAATTAATAATACTAACAATTAAATAATAAAAAAAAATGGCTTCAATTAAACATTTAGTTGATTTAGACTTAGGTAAAAATCAATTATTAAACGCAGTGGTTCAAAACCTTGCATCAGCACCTAGCTCCCCAGCAGATGGTCAAATCTATTGGGATACGGTATCTGAATCTTTATTCGTATACAAATCAGCAACTACTTCTTGGATAGACTTAGGGTCTTCTGGTGTAACTAACTTAAGTTATACTCAATCAGCAAGTAATGGTACTGTAGTATCAAGTACAGGTTCAAACGCAACTTTACCTTTAGGTACAACTTCAAATGCTGGTCTTTTATCTCCAGCTCAATTTGATAAACTAGAAATTACTAGTGGAACTAACAGTGGTGATAATGCAGTGAATAGTTTATACAGTGGATTGGTAAGTAATGTATCAACTGACTTAGGTATAACTAAAAGTGCTACTACTAACGTAATTACATCTTCTGATGGAACTAACGCTACTATTACAGCAGCTACAACTGCTAACGCTGGTCTTATGACTAAAGCTATCTTTGATGAGCATGTAATAAACAATGCTAAGACAAGTGATATTAATCATAATGTCTCTACTAACATTTCTATCGTAGAAGCTCCAACAAATGTATCTGTTCAATCAAGTGATGGTTCTAATGATACTATTGCTGCTGCAAATACAACTAATGCTGGTGTAATGACTTCAGCAATGTTCGATGAGCACGTTATCAACAACGCTAAAGTATCTAATGCTGCTGAAACTGTAACAAGTTTAGCTTTAGCTTCTAACATTCTTACATTTACTGATGAAGATGGAATTGATACTGATTTAGATTTATCTTTATACTTAGATGATTCTAACTTAGCTAGATTAACTTCTGGTTCTTTAGATGGTACTACTGGTGTAGCTACATTTTCAAGAAGTGATTCTTCTACGTTCACAATCGATATGAGTGACTTTTTAGACGCTATTACATTAAATAATACTCTTACTAGTACATCTACGACTCAAGGTCTTACAGCTGCACAAGGTAAAGCATTAAAAGATTTAATAGATGGATTAAATGTTGGTACAGGTTCGAATACAGGTGATAATGCAGTGAATACTTTATATTCTGGATTAGTTTCAGATACGGGTACTCCAGCTATACTTTCAGATGGTTCTGTTCCTACTTTAAATTCAGGTATATCTCAAGCTGAGATGAAATCTGTAATTGGATTAGGTAGTGTAACTAATACTTCTGATGCTAATAAGCCAGTATCTACAGCTCAACAATCTGCTTTAGATTTAAAAGCTAATATAGCTTCTCCTTCTTTAACAGGAACACCTCTAGCTCCAACTGCTTCAACAGGTACAAGTAGTACTCAGATAGCAACTACTGCTTATGTTAAGAATCAAGGTTACACTAGTAACACTGGTACAGTTAAGAAAACACAAGTTGATTGTGCAGCTGCTGCTAGTACAACAGTTACTCATTCATTAGGTCAATATGTTGATGTAAACGTTTACAGAAAACTTACTCCTTTTGATAGAGTTATGGCTCAAGTAACTTCTACAAGTGCTACTACAGTTGTAGTATCATTTAACGTAGCTCCATCTGCTGGGGAATACGTTATTGTAGTACAAGGATAATAATAATAACTTTAATATAAGGGTATCTGTTTAATATACAGGTATCCTTATTTAATATATAAATATAAATAATATGGGAAGTACTAAACACTTAGTTGATTTAGATGTTGATGGAACTGTAGAATCTACTGGTTTCATTAAGACTAGTGGAACTTCAAGTCAATTCTTAAAGGCTGATGGTTCTGTTGATAGTAGCATATACCTTACTACACAGACTGACACGCAAGATTTAAGTATATCAGGACATACTATTTCATTAACAAATGGAGGAAGTGTAACTGTTCCAGATAATAATACTCAGAGAACTAATTCTGAGATAGATGCAAGAATTGCTTTGAATCCAGAAGGATTTATAGATTCTTATACTGATACAAATACTCAATTAAGTGATGCTAATATAGCAGCTATGGGGTATATTAAAACTGAATCAGATACTCAAGACTTATCTATCTCTGGACAAACATTAAGTTTAACTAATAGTCCAAGTATAACTTTACCTGATACTAATACACATAGAGCTATTTCAAGTACGCCTGTAAATGGTGCAACAACAACATCAATAAGTTCAGATTGGGCTTTTGACAATGTTAAAACTGCTGTACCTTCTGGTGCTGTATTCACAGATAATAATGATAACACTCAATTAACTCAAGCTCAAGTTGGTACTTATGCTACTAGTGAAGGTTTTATAAAGACTTACACAGACACTAATACACAAAGAGGTATTCATGATACACCTGTAAATGGAGCAACTGCAATTTCTATAAGTTCTAACTGGGCTTTTGATAACGTAAAGACAGCAGTACCTAGTGGAGCATTGTTTACTGACAATAATGATAACACTCAGTTAACTTCAGCGCAAATTACTGCAATGGGTTACTCTACGACAGATAATGATACAACTTATACTTCAGGTGATTTTACTCACAACAGTTTAAGTGGTGTATCAGCTAACGAGCATTTGGACTGGACTACAGATAGAGGAGCAACTAACATACACGCTAACAATTACGCTAATGATAATACTCATTTAACATCAGCTCAAATTACAGCGATGGGCTTTAGTACAACTGACAACGATACAACGTATTCGTCAAGTGACTTTACGCATAATAGTTTATCTGGTGTATCTGCTAACGAACACTTAGATTGGACTACAGACAGAGGTGCTACAAATATTCATGCTAATAATTATGCTAACGATAACACACAGTTAAATTCAGCACAGATTACTGCTATGGGATTCAGTACAACTGATAATGACACTACATATACATCAAGTGATTTTACACATGATAGTTTAAGTGGAGTTACTGCTAATGAGCATATCGATTGGACAGCTGACCAAGGTGCAACAAACATACATTCAGGTAATTATACTAATACAAATACTCAACTTTCAGATGCGAATATCGCAGCAATGGGATATATTAAAACTGAAACTGATACACAAGACCTAAGTATTAGTGGACACACAATAAGTCTTACTAATGGTGGAAGTGTAACTGTGCCAGATAACGATACACAGTTAAGTTCAGCAGATATAACTGCAATGGGCTTTTCAACTACAGATAACGATACACAGTTAACTGAAGCTCAGATTACAGCAATGGGCTTTACACAGTCTGCTGGAACTGTAGGAGGAAATGGTGCTGTTAATAGATTCCCTAAGTTTTCTACTGGTGGAACTAATGTAGAGAATTCTAGTGTTACTGATAACGGAACAACTGTTAATTTTGGTGACGGTAGTATTACTCTTAATGATGCTTCGTTTAACATGATAAAGGCTAGTGCTGATATGCAAATTGTAGGTAGTAGTGATGCTGTTCATAATTTAGAAATGGGTAGTAGTACTGTAGATTTTAATACAATTACATTAAGAGCTAGTTCTAAACTATCATATAAAGCTGATAACGTAGAGAAATTAACTATAGATGGTAACGGTCATCTTGATACTGTTGGTAATGTTACAGGTGCTAATCTATCTGGAACTAACACAGGAAACAATGCAGTAAATAGTTTATATAGTGGTTTAGTTAGTGATGTTAATCATAATGTTTCTACTAATTTAACTACAACTCATAACGCTTCTACAGTAGTAGTAAATTCTAGTGATGGAACTAATGCTACTATTAACGCTGCTACAGCAACAACTGCTGGTATAATGAGTGAAGCTATTTATGACCAACACGTATTAAATAACGCTAAAGTATCATTCGATGGTGCTTACGGTTCTTTAAGTGGAACTCCAACTATACCAACTAATACAAGTCAATTAACTAATAATTCTGGTTTTTTAACTGATGCTTCTGATTTCGTTACATTAAGTGGTGGAACTCAATCTATAGCTGGTAATAAAACATTTACTGGAACAACTAAGTTTGGTACATTTGGTAACCTAGACACTTCTGGTGATAAGGGTATGCAATTCGAATTAGGTACTAGCTCGTTAAATACGATGCGTACTGATGCTGATGCATTCAGAATATACTTTGGTGGAACATCGTCCAATGGTGAAGCTCTAAAGATACTACAGACTGGTGAGATGACGTTAAAGACTCAAGGTACTACAGAATACAAGTGGGATTTAGATGGTGATTTTCACGCAGATGGAGATGTTATTGCTTACTCTACTACAGTATCTGACAGAAACTTAAAAGAGAATATTACTACAATAGAAAATGCAACTGAGACTGTAAAGAAGCTTAGAGGTGTTAAATATGATTGGAAACAAGGTAGTGGTAAGAGAGAAGGTCAAACTGAGATTGGAGTTATTGCTCAAGAAATAGAAGAGGTATTACCTTTCCTAGTTAGAGAGAAAACAATAAAAGACAGACAAGTTAAGACTGTAGATTACGAGAAAATAATAGGATTATTAATAGAGTCTAATAAAGAACTATCTGATAGACTTGATAAACTAGAAAAATAATGGGACTACAATCAAGTGGACAAATAAGTTTGAATGATATACGAGCAGAATTAGGTGCAGCTACTACAAACGTAAGTTTAGGTGCTATGTCTGATACTGCTGGTTTTTCAGCTCAAGATAAGATATCTGACTTTTATGGATATAGTGCTGGAGGAACATCATTCTTAGCTGGTACAAGGGTAACTAGTTCATTTACTGCTTGTTTTCAGAGTCAGAATGTAACGTACTATCATAACGGTAGTGGTTCAGACCCAGTAACAAATGACTATGTATATAGTGATTCAGCTATGACTTCTATCGTAACGTCTGGTTACTATAGAAAAGATACTCAAGCTTTTGAATGGTTTAGGACCAATGGGTTTGGTAGAATATACCAATCAGGTCAATGTTAGGGAGAAAACAATTTAGCTATTTTAACGTTATACTAAGTAAGTAAATAAGAATAATATAAAGAATAATATGGAAAATAAATCAAGTAATGTAAGAATGCTTAACCTGTCTGGTTACGAAGCACCTAAGGTGACTGAAGTAGTTGGGAAGGAATGGATTTCTTACGGTGAACATAACGATTACTACGATACTCTTATAGAGAGATATCTTGGTTCGCCTACTAATAGTAGATGTATTAACGGTATTGTTGATATGATTGCTGGTAGAGGATTAGAGTGTACTGATTCAGAATTATTCCCTGAGCAACACGCTAAGATGAAGTTGTTACTTAAGAAAAGAGATATAAAGAGAGTAGCACATGATTACAAGATGTTAGGACAAGCTGCTGTACAGGTTATATACAATAGGTCTAAGACTAAGATTGTAAAGATAGTACATCATCCAACTGAAACATTAAGAGCTGAGAAAGCTAATGCTAAAGGAATTATAGGAGCATATTACTATCACCCAAAATGGAGTGAAATGAAACATAGTGATTCTCCAAAAAGAATACCTACATTTAGAAATGGTAAGAAATCTGAAAAAGTTGAGTTATATATATTCAAACCTTATAGAAGTGGTTTTTATTATTACTCTCCAGTTGATTATACTGGATGTATTCAATATGCACAATTAGAAGAAGAAGTATCTAATTATCATATAAATAATATTAAGCAAGGATTACAACCTACATTGTTAATGAACTTTAATAATGGAGTACCTAATGCTGAAACACAAGAGATGATTGAAAGAAAGATATACGATAAGTTTTCTGGTTCTTCTAATGCTGGTAAATTTATACTAGCCTTTAATGATTCTCAAGAAACTGCTGCTGATATTAATCCTATACATTTACCTGATGCTCACGCTCAATATCAATTTATGAGTGATGAAGCTACTCAGAAGATTATGTTAGGTCATGGTATTGTATCACCTATATTATTAGGTATTAAAGATAATACTGGATTTGGTAACAATGCTGAGGAGTTAAGAACTGCTGCTGTATTAATGGATAATGTAATTATTAAGCCTTTGCAAGATGGTTTATTAGATGGATTTGAAGAAATACTAGCATTCAATAAAATTAATCTTGATTTATACTTTGTAACTATTCAACCAATTGAGTTTACTCAGTTAGAGAATATATCTACTTCTATTAAAAGAGAAGAAGAAACTGGAGAGAAAGCTTCAGACGAAGATAAAGAAACTAAAGAAGAAGGGAAATAATATGAAAGCACTATTTATAAACGTTAATGACTTAAAAAGAAAGTCAATAATAAGTGGTAATCTGGATGGCGATAAAGTTGTCCAGTTTATTGAGGTAGCTCAAGATACTGCTATTCAAAACTATCTAGGTGGAAAGTTATATAGAAAGTTACAGGATTTGATTATAGCACAAACGCTATATGATGCTGGTAATAACGATTATAAAGTTTTACTTAATGATTATGTTAAGCCAATGCTTATATGGTACACACAAGCTAACTACATTCCGTTTGCTGCGTTTACCGTTAGTAATGGAGGTGTATTCAAAAGAAGTCCTGAAGGAACTGAAACTGTAACCAGAGAAGAATTAAGTATTCTTACTGCCAAAGTGACAGATACTGCTGATTTCTATACACAAAGATTTATAGACTTTATGAACTTTAACAGTACTCTATACCCTGAGTATACAAGTAACCAAGACGGTGATATGTATCCAGATAGAGATGTACAGTATACAGGTTTCGTATTGTAAGATGTTTAATATGATAGTACCCTTGTTTAATATGAGGGTACATATCTTAATATATTAATATGAATAAATTATATAAAGCAAAGACTTCTAACGTAATTAAGCTAAAGGAGTATTTAAATAAACTAATTGAAATAAAGAGGAGTTCTTCTATCTCTATAAATAAAAAGTAGACTGGAAACTATATGTTTAAGTGAAGGTGAGGGAACGAAGTGCCTATTACATTAGACTATATAACAAAAAGAAATAAACTAACTATGGAAACTTACATAATTGATTCACTTATTGATGCATCCCCCTTGCAGTTAATAATGATTACGATAATTACAATACTAGCTATACTATATAAAAGTATAGGAATACAAAGTAAAAAAGGATATAAATGGGTGTATAACCTAATATTCAAAAATAGAATGAATAACAAAATACTAAAGCTTCAATACCATGATATGTTTCAGGTAATAGAAGAAGTTAGGAATACAGTTAAACATACTAAATTCTATCAAGGTAAAGAATTGGATTCTACTAAGTCAGCAATGTTTGTTGATTTTATGAACTTTAAATTAGATGCAGTAAGAGATAGCTTTCAAGATTTGATTGAAGGTGCTGTAGATTCTAATGACAATAACCATTTAAAGAATCAAGTATTTGATGCTATATTTGATAGTATTGGAGTATATACTTCTGCGACTAGAATGTTATTTGTTGAAAAAGGAATACCTTATGAAGATGCTAATTATGTAGTAGAGTTATTTGAAAGATGGAGATTAGATACAGTAAGTAGTGCTGGACAAAGAATAAACAGTATATTTGCTTCTAATTATCACCAAACAAAATTTGATAACTTATTAGCAGTATTAGAAATGATTAGCATGGCTATATCTTTAATACCTAAAGATGGTGTTGCTGCATTTAATTCTATGAATGGTAAGTTTATGAAGTTAAAATATAAATAAAATGAGATATATAAATAAGATAATAGTACATTGCTCAGCTACACCAGAATGTAGAGAAGTATCAGTTGATACAATACGTTCATGGCATTTAGATAGAGGTTGGAGTGATATAGGTTATCATTATGTAATTCAATTAAACGGAGACATCAATAAAGGTAGAGATATCTTAATTCAAGGTGCTCATGTTAGAGGACAAAATAAAGATTCAATAGGTATCTGTTATATAGGTGGTATGGATAGTCAAATGGTTAATCCCAAAGACACTAGAACTATTCAACAAACAGATGCTTTATTGTCTCTATTAAAAGAATTAAAGTGTGAACATCCTGATGCTATAATATATGGTCATAGGGATTTTAGTGCAAAAGCTTGTCCATCATTTGATGCGACAGAAGAATATAAAGAAATAAGTAATGGGAAATTATAAAGAAGAAAACGGTACTACAAGAGTTGGTGACTTTTTAAGGGATTTAGATTTAGCTAAGTCTATTGAAGTTGTTGGTAGTCTTGCTACAGGTAATATAAAGGGTGCTATAGATGCAATCACAGGAGCTGAATCAATTAGCCCAGAACAAAGAGAACATGCTCTTAAAGTGATGCAATTAGATATAGAAGAAATGAAGTCTGTCTCAAAGAGATGGGAATCAGATATGAAAAGCGATAGTTACTTAAGTAAGAATGTTAGACCAATGAGTTTAATATTCCTTACAATAACTACAGTTGTATTAATATATATTGATTCGTTTAATATGAGGGTAGAAGTACCTAGTGAATGGATTGAATTACTTAAGTCATTATTATTAGGTATATATATTGCATACTTTGGTAGTAGAGGAATAGAAAAATATAGAAGTATAGGATAAATGTTTAATATGATAGTTATGAAATGTGTAAAGATAAGTAAAGACCATCATCAAATTAATATAGGTGATGTAGAGATAGTATTGGAGAGAAGCGAAGTTAGACATTTAATACAAATATTAGATAATAGTATAGATGTATGTCAGGTTAAAGAAGTTGAAGTTATGTCCAAAGATGATTATATGGATATGATAAGTAAAGCTAAACAATCTGCTTTATCAGATAATGATGAGGATTGTGATATGTGTGGTGCTTAACATAATACAACTATAAACAACAAAAACAGAATAAGAAGATATATAGAAAGATAGAAATAAGGGGTGTAACTTAATAAGTTGCTCCCTTTTTTTATGCATAGTTCTCAGAGCACTTACACTTCTATATAACTTTAACTACTTATTAATACTAAACTCTAACGAGATTGAATATTATATTTATTTTTCTATTTAATATTTATACTATATATGTTTAATATATTGAAATGGTACAAAGGTATACAAAAAGACCTTACAAACCAAATAAAAAGCATGACAATTTGTCTTAATACAGCATGACAATATTTCATGAAAATAAATGCATAAAAGTTTGGTGGTTCGGAATATAAGTTGTATATTTACGTAACGAAAAACAATAACACTATGACAATATATATATTAATATCATTAGGATGTACCTGTATAGGTTTTATATTTGGATATAACGCTAAGAGTTATGGAGAACAATAAAGATATAGAAGGGTTAGACTATTTACAATGGTCACTCTTTGATAGTAAAGATGAAGTAGGTTCTGGTTATAAGTTCATGGAAAGAAAGCCTGTTCTTATATTAGATAAGTATGTAAAGAAAACTAGATATATATTAGAAATCGAGTTAGCTTATGTATCACCTATAGAGGGGAATAAAAACAATCTAGCTATGAGAGATTCACATAGAGTTGGTCACGCAGTTAGATTAAGAATGATAAGCCCTAAGAAGAGAATGCATTTAGTTGCATTTCTTATTAAAGAAGGAGTAAGAAGAATAGCTTTTAGTAAAGAATATTTGTATTTTGATACAGATGACTTAAAAGAACCTATGTTAAATTATTGGAATTACTAATTACAAGCTTCCTTAGCTCAGTTGGTAGAGCATTTGATTTGTAATCAAAAGGTCGTCAGTTCGAATCTGTCAGGAAGCTCATTATAATGGGGGTGTAACTCAGTTGGCTAGAGTATCTGCCTTGCACGTAGAAAGTCGTAGGTTCGAACCCTATCACCTCCACGTTTTTTATTTTGTTTTTAGTTAGAAAGAGCACTTACCTTAACTGGTAGGTGTTTTTTTTTGCTTTTTTATTTGGTGGTTCGGAATATTTAATGTATATTTGTATCATCAATAACAATAAACACTATAAACTATGAAACATTTAAACGCATTACAAGTTGAGAATAGAATTTACGATAAGATATATAGTAAGATATTCTTTACTAATCAAAGGATTCAACAATACGAAGCCGAACTTAGAGGTGACTTACTTACTAAGATGGACATGGAGCATGTTAGAAAGATGCTAATGTCAGAAGAGAACGAATTACAGGTATACAAAGAAATGATGTTAATTACACAACTATATAACAAATAAAAGCTATGACGAGAACAGACGATTTAATACACAGAGATATAGATATGAATGGAGTTTTATACTCAATCAACTATGAACTAGATATGAATAGAGTATATATAATGAATGTAGAAGAAATTACCAATCCATTTAAAGGTACTGAAGAAGATATGACTTACAAAGAAGGTGAGTTATGGGGATACTTAACAGAGCATTTATTAGAGTATCATTATACACTTGATAATTTTGGATGGAATGATTAGACGTATACTAAAAGAACTCTGGATAGCATCAAAGATAATTATTAAGCTAGTTACATTGGCTTTACTATTAACATGGATAGAATCATTATTCATATAAACAATAAACAATATGGAAGAATACGAATTTCAAGAAGCATTTGGTAAGTTAGGTAAATTACTATTATCATTCTCTGCTAAAGATAAAGAAAAAGCAGAACCTTATATAGAATCATTAAATAAGATATATTTTTATGCAAATGAATTAAGGTTAAGTGAAATAGAAAATACTATGTTACTCGAGCAATATAGAATAAAGAAAAAATAAATGGTAAAACATTTGGTGGTTCGGAATATAATGCTTATATTTGTACCATAGGAAATAATAACTAAAAACAATAATATGACAATACAAGAAAAACTATTAGAAGTACAAGGTCACTTAAAAGCACCTAAGAATCAACGTAATAACTTTGGTAAATATAATTACAGAAGTTGTGAAGATATTCTTGAAGCCTTAAAGCCACACTTATTAAAAGTAGGAGCATCTTTAATGATAACAGATGAAACAGTAGAAATTGCTGGTATTCCTGTAATAAACGCAAGAGCAGTCTTTTTTGATAATGATGGTAAAGTAGAAGTAACTGCACAAGCTGGTATAGACCCAAATCGTAAAGGTATGGATATTGCTCAGTCATTCGGTTCATCATCTAGTTATGCTAGAAAATATGCCTTAAATGGTTTATTCTTAATTGATGATACTAAAGATTCTGATGCAACTAATACACACGACAAGAGTAATACACCAACAGTTTGGTTGAACGAAGGTAGTGCTGAATTTGATAGAGCAAAAGCTAAATTAAGTTCAGGAGAGTTAACAATGGCAGTATTAAAGAGTAAAGTACTAATGAGTAAAAAAGTAGAAAGTCTACTAAACAATTAATAACTAAAAACAATAAAAATTATGAGCGCACTATTAAATTTAAGTATCGATGTATCAAGTTTACCGAAAGAGAAATTTGTTAAAGGAAAGAATGGTAAAGTATATTATAACTTTACAGTATCATTAAACGATGACACTAATCAATTTGGTCAGAATGTATCAGCATTTGATTCACAGACTAAAGAAGAAAGAGAAGCTAAGAAGAAAAAAGACTTTATCGGAAACGGTAAGATTGTATGGACTGATGGCTCAATCGTTGTAGCAGAAAGACAAGACCAAGAAGCACCGAAAGTTGCATCTGCTCCTGTAGTAGAAGCTAAAGGTGGTGATGACTTTCCATTCTAAGAGTAAGTATTAAGCGAGAGTATGGTATATGGGGGTTCGATTCCCCCACTCTCAACAACTAGAAAACACTATTAACAAACTAAAAACAAAAACTATATGGATGAAGATAAGAAAATAGTACAAAATATGTATTTCGATAAGTTAGCAGAAGATTTATTTATAGATGCAGAAGAAGAAATATCATATCCTCCAGTAGCAATATCATTAGGTGAAGCAGTTACTAATACTACAAGTGGTGAAGTGAGATACCCTATTCCAATAGGCACTTACGGTAACTTTAGTTTTGTACAAGCACCCCCTAAAAGTAAGAAGACATTCTTTATATCATTATTAGGTTCTATCTTTTTATCAGGTAGTAATATATATGGTGGTAATATTAAAGGACACAGAACAGATGAATGTTTAGTTCATTTTGATACAGAGCAAGGTAGATTCCATGCACAGAAAGTATTTAAAAGAGTATTAGATATGAATGCTGGTAATGATGTTGGGTGTTATCATACATTTGGATTAAGAACATTAGGATATAAAGAGAGAATAGATTTCATAGAGTATTACTTATATAATAAATTAGAGAAAAAAGCTGGTGTAGTTATCATTGATGGTATAGCAGATTTAGTATCTGATGTAAATAACTTAGAGGAATCTAATGCAGTAGTACAAAAGATAATGAAATGGTCAGCAGAATTAAATTGCCATATAATAACTGTAATACACAGTAACTTTGGTAGTGATAAACCAACTGGTCATTTAGGTTCATTCCTAGAGAAAAAGACAGAGACTCAAATTCAATTAGAGGTTAACACCGTAAATAAAGAATTAGTTACTGTAAGTTGTAAGCGTTCAAGGGGGTTTCCATTTGAGACATTTAGTTTCAAGGTTAACAAAATGGGTTTACCAGAAGTAGAAGGTGACTTATTCGATGTGTTAGAAGGTACTAACTTTAAGAAAGTAAAATATGATAACTAAGTTTAACACACCATTTGCAGTGTATCTACCTAGAGTTAAGTCTAAAGATAAACGAATAGCAATAAATCTGAATACATATAGAAATTTACATTTCTTAGTAAACAATCAAGCTAAAACGGTTTATAAGAAGATGATGGCAGAACAGTTAGAAGGACTGATTATTGAAGTACCTGTAGAAATTACATACCAAGTATTTAAACCAAGTAAAAGAAGCTTAGACAAGATGAACGTAGTTAGTATAGCTAGTAAGTTCTTCTTAGATGCAGTTACAGAGTTTGGATGTTGGGATGATGATAACGATGATAATGTTAAGACAGAAATCATTTTACCTACAGAACTTGACAAGGATAATCCTAGGGTTGAGATAACTATAAAAACAATATAAAATATGTATATAACATCAAGATTAATATATGGATTCGTGATTGGATTCGAAGCAGTAGAAGTACAAGAAACGGAAACAGAATCATATAATGTATATAAATTAGATGTAGGTTTCGTAAGTATTAACATGATACCAGCACCTAAGAACTAATATGATACTAGAAAAACTAGCAAAAGACCATAACAATTGGCTGAAAATGGTTTATGGATTTGGATGTAACAAGTCTATAGCTGAGGATATAGTTCAAGATATGTATATAAAAGTATATGAACTAGTAGAAAGAGGTAAGGATATATCTTACGGTGAAGATGATGTAAATAGGTTTTACATATACTTAACTTTAAAGAGTATCTTTGGTGAATACTACAGACAAAAAGGAAAGATAACTGTATATTCTACAGATGATGATTTAACAGGAGATAAGTATTTAAATATAGCTTCTGATAAATCAACTACTGGTTTGAGAGAACAAGAAGCATTTGAGAGAGCATATGATAAGGTACTAAAAGTTTTAGATACTTTGCCATTATCAGATAACTATCCATACTTTAAGAATATATTTATAGGATACAATACAAGGGGCTTGTCTATGAGACGTATGGCTAAAGAAACAGGTATCAATTTAAATAGTATTTTTAATACATTAACCAAGGTAATGACTATAGTAAGAAGCGAAGTTGGAGAAGACATCGAAGATTACTTTAATAAAGATTACCATTTAATATAATATATATGAAAAACGATGATTATTACCTTAAACTAGACAAGAGGTCTAAAGAGTATAAGCAATGGAAATTAGAAGCTTTAGGTAAGCCTTCTGAGGGATTAGGAGATACAGTAGAAAAGATATTTAAAGCTACAGGTATTGATAAATTAGCTAAGTTTATATTAGGTGAAGATTGTGGGTGCGATTCTCGTAAAAAAGCACTTAACGAACTTTATCCTTACTTAAAACCTAATTGTTTAACTGAGTTAGAATACGATTACTTAAAAGAGTATTTTGATAAGTATCCTACTGCTAAAGGAACATTACAAGCTGACTATGTAAGAAAGCTATATGTTATTTACAATAGAGTGTTTAATCAAAAGAAAACACCTAGTAATTGCCCAGCTTGTGTAAGAAGTGTGTTACAGAACTTAAAGACTGTATACTTAACTTATGAAGCTTAACAGATATAGAGCCTACTATTTTAATTAATAGTGGGCTTTTTATTTGGTGGTTGGTATAAAATTATGTATATTTGTTTAACATTAATAACTAAAACAATATAAATATGGATGCAGTACTAATAAATAATGATATATATATGGTAGATACTACTAGTGAGTTTTTCTATCAGGAGTTAAGTTTGATACTAAATCAATATGACAATCCAACAATATTTTGGGTAGAAGACACTACAGATGAATTATAATAATGACTTTAAATACGACTTAAAGGTCGGACAGATAAAAGAAGTTGAAGTAGGTAAAATGTTATTAGGTTCTACAATAGAAGTTAAACATGACTTACAAGCGACTAAAACTGGTAATGTATATATAGAGTACTTTAGTAGAGGTAAAGCTTCTGGCATAGCTAAGAGTGAAGCTGATTACTATTGTATAGCTTTTGGTTCTGGTATGCACTTCATTAAGACAGAAGACTTAAAGAAACTATGTAGACCGTACTTTAATACTGATAGAGATAAAGCTGGAGGAGATAATAATACCTCGAAGGGAATCCTATTACCTATAAAAGATTTATTAAAATAATAGCCAAATAGTTTGGTGGTTCGTAATATATTTACTATATTTGCGTATAACAATAAAACAAAAACAATATGAACTTTAAACAATTAACAGACGTAGACAAAGAATTAATCAAAGTATCTTACAGAAGAGAAGATTCTAAGTCTAAAGCACAAAATCAATTAGCATCTACATTTGGTGTTACTACTAGAACAGTTAGACAATGGGCTCAGAACTTAGGCTTAACTGGAGACAATACAACTACAGACTCTTTCAGAGTTATGATATATGATATTGAAACATCTAGAGTAAACGCTAAAGTATGGTGGACTGGTAAACAATATGTTGGTCATAAGAACTTAACATCAGAACCTAAAATGATATCAGTATCATGGAAATGGTTAGGAGAAGATAAGATTCATGCTTTAACATGGGATAAAGACCATTGTGACAAGAAAATGGTACAAGATTTTATGGTAGAATATAATTCTGCTGATATGATTGTTGGTCAAAATAATGATAGATTTGATAACAGATGGTTAAATGCAAGAGCAATGAAACATGGTATTCATTTCAATACATTCATTAAGTCTTTTGATATAATGAAGCAGACTAAGAGATTATTTAGATTACCATCTTACTCTATGGATTATATAACTAAGTTTCTTAACGTAGAGAACAAACAGACTCACGAAGGTATTAAGATGTGGGATATGATTCAAGAAGGTACTAAAGCACAACAGAAAGAATATCTACAGAAAATGGTAGATTATAATGTTGGTGATATTGTATCAACTGAAGCTATGTATATTACATTACGTAAATATATGGGTCATAAAGTACACTTTGGTGTATTGGCTGGTTTACCTAAGTGGACATCACCTTCTGATGGTACTACTGATGTATTCTTATACAAAACTACTTGTACTCCTAACGGAACTATTCAACGTATAATGCAATCTAATACAGATGGTGTTCAATACAAGATTAGTAATGGAGAGTATATGAAATTCTTCAATGCATAATGGATATATATAGATGCACAAGCGACACTACAGATTATATGTCTGAGTGTTGCTCTGCTTCTGCTGATGGTCACATATGTGAACTAGAAGGTAGATGTGGAGACTGTAAAGAAATGACAAGTTTTATAATAACAGAATAATAAATAATAATAATATGAAAGCAGAATTCAAAACAGAAGTATTTCAATGTGAAATATGTAATGAAACTATTGGGTATAGTACTCAATCGATTAAAGAGAAAATAAAGCAATGCGCAAATTGTGATGACAGTATAAACATTTATTAATATATGAAACTAAAGAAACTAACACAAGCACAACAATTAGCTAGAATTGAAGGTGTAGTTACAAAATTATATATAGCAATGGTAGATATGAACGCTAGAGTTACTGCATTAGATGGTGGCGAAGCAACTAAAACAAAAAAATAATATGAGAAACATAATAATAGGATTAACAGTATTAAGTATATTAAGTTCATGTCATAAAGATGAGCATGGGCACGATATAATATTTCCAACTACAGACGTTAGATTAAACGTAGATAGTCAAAGTAGGTCTAATGTAAATAGAGACGATGTCCCTGTTACTGTAGAGTCTATAAGTGTTGAAGTTACTTCAGCGATAACAGGTACAGTTGTATTAGCTGACTATGATTTAGTAGATGATGGTTCAGGAGTTGATGGATTTGTAGTTGCAGATGTGCCTTTAGGTGCTAATGATTTTACTGCGTTAACAACTGCTTCTGGTAGTCAGGTTTATAATTCATTAAGTATAAATCAGAATGCTATATTGGAAGATGTTTTAGATGACAAAAAGAGTGCAATACCTTACGTTATATTTGAAGGTGAAACTTTAGATGCAGACATTACAGGAGACAATGATTTTATTAACATTGATATGAATACTGATTACGGTAGAATTATTACTTTAATAAAAATGGATGATAGTTTAACTGATGATTACTATTACTCTATTACTGTATTTACTAACCAAGAAGTAGCAGAACTAATGACGTTCACTAACTCTAATAAGAGATATTTATCTATGTGGTCTAATATTGATTCTGTAGATGGTCAAGTTCAAATACATACTGTAAGAGTATACGCTAAATCTAATGATGTAGAGATAGTTAATTATGATATAGTATCAACTGTAACTGCTAGTGTTGGTCAAACTAATGTATACACTATATTAGCTGATGGTCTTCAATCTGAAGAGTCAGGTTTAAACTTTACATTCCAATCATGGAGTGAAGTTGATGGTGGAAACTAAAACTAATATCAATGAAAAGAAATAAGAAGATTAATCACGAGATAGGAATATTATTGCTAATGTGTTTAGCAGTATTACAAATATCACAAATACATATGTAACTATGAGCGATAGCATAAAGAAGTACGAAGAATTAGTTGGTGAATTACCTACTATATCAGTTGCACAACAAAGAAAAGATACCCCTATATTTTCAGGGGTATTAAATTACTTCCCTGATGCTATTAGAGAAGTAGCTATATGTTCTAGAATAGGTAATGAGCAACATAATGCTGGTAAGCCTTTACACTGGGATAGAAGTAAGTCAGGTGATGAATTAGATGCTTTAACAAGACATCTTATGGAAGCTGGTACAATGGATACAGATGGTGTTAGACACTCAGCAAAAGTTGCTTGGAGAAGCTTAGCTAATCTACAGAAGGAGATAGAAAGAGAGAGAGATTGTAATAAAATATATTAATAATAAGGGGCTATCGAAAGATTAGCCCTTTTTTTATGCAATAATGTTTGGTACTTCGGAATATAAGTCGTATCTTTGAGTAATGATAATAACTAAAACAAATAAGATATGATATTTTTAATAGATGCAGACACTATGATATTCGCTTCGGCAGTAGTATCAGAAACATTAGATGAAGCTATGTCTTCTTTTGATTACAGGTATAGAGCCTTAATGAGAGATATACAATCTTCTTACACTCCAGATGGTGTTTATATATTCTCTGGTAGTAAAGGTAACTTCCGTAAATGGATAACTCCAGTATATAAAGCTAATAGAAAGAAACAAGCATTACCTGAACACTTAGGAGATTTACATGATTACGTTAAAGTAAAATACAAAAGTATAGTAGGTGTTAATGTAGAAACTGATGACATGATAGCATCTTACTGGCACAGGGCTCAACTTAAAATAGGTAGAGATAATGTTATTATAGTAGCTATAGATAAAGACTATAAACAATTCCCTTGTATGATGTATAATTATAGTAAGAGAGAGATGTATGATATATCTGAACAAGAAGCTATGTATAACTTATATGAGCAAATGATAGTTGGAGATACTGCTGATAATGTTAACTATGCTAAAGGATACGGTAAAGCTTATGCTAAGAAGATATTCGTTGATTGTTCAACAAGATGGCAATACACAAGAGCAGTATACACATTATTCAAATCAATATATAAAAGTAAAGCTAAAGAGAAGTTTGTTGAATGTTTTCACTTACTTACATTAAGAACTGATATTAAATAACTAACACTAAAACCTAAACACTATGAACGCAATATTAAACGAAACAATTAAAGAGTATTATCTTATGGTTAAATATGACTTAGAAGATGGAGCGAATTTAGACATGATATACAATGGTCTAAGAGGTCTAGAAGAAGATGAGGATTACCTAGCTTGTGCTGGTGTTAATCTAGCTATACAGGAACACTTAAACGAAACTAAAGCTAATGATGATACAGGTTTTGATAAGCTAATTAATGAGTTAATTAATGGCTAAGAAGAAAGAGCCATCAAAGAAGAAAGTCATTGACAACTGGTCACTTCATCAGAAAGCAATGGTATGGTGTATAAGAAATCATTACAGAGTTTACCCTCAACAGTCTCCTGATTTAGTTAATTGGGAGATTATAGTTGAAATGGGATTAAAGAAAGCTATAATGGAAGAGAAATATAAGAGAAGCGAAGTGCAATATGGTATATATCAAGCACTTAAAGTAATTTACCTAAAACACAATCCAGAATAAAACGTTATATATATATGGCAAGAAGACAACCAAAGAATTCACAGGAGATTAAAAGAACTGATGGCAGAAAAAATAATACTAGATTAGAAGCTAAACCTTTGTCTAGTAAAGATAAGTTACTACCAGCTAGGAGTAATAAGGCTAAGAAAGAACGTATATCATCATATGCTGTATCAGCTATGAAAGAGGTATTTGGTTCTGAGAAAGAAGCGTTTATTAACTTAGCTAAATTAGGTAAGGATAACTTCAATCAAATGAAATTACTATTAGAGTATGCTTATGGCAAACCTAGTGATAGTATCAATGATAAAGGTGGTTCAGGTAATAAAGTATCTGCACCTATTATAAACTTCTTCAATAACCCTCAACAACCAGAGGAAATTGATAACACAATAGATATAACAGATGAACAATAATATAAATCTAAATCCAAAGTATATACCATTATTCCAATCTAAAGACAGGTACTTCGTTGTAACTGGAGGTAGGGGTTCTGGTAAATCATTTGGTATAGCTTTATTCTTACTTAATCTTACATATGAAAAAGGTCATAAGGTTTTGTTTAGTAGATATACATTAATGTCTGCTCAAACTTCTATTATACCTGAGTTTATTGAAAAGATTGATATGATGGAGAAGCATTCGGATTTTAGAATAACTAAGGATGAGATAATTAACTTAACTACAGGGAGCTCAATTATGTTTAAAGGTATCAGAACATCTTCTGGTAACCAAACTGCTGCGCTTAAGTCTTTAAATGGTGTAACTACATTTGTATTAGATGAAGCTGAAGAGTTAATAAATGAGGATGATTTCAATAAGATTGATTTCTCTATTAGGTCTCAACTTAAACAGAATAGATGTATATTAGTATTAAATCCAGCTACAAAAGAACATTGGATATATCAGAGATTCTTTCAGTTTAAAGGAGTTGAAGGTGGTTACAATGGACAGAAGGATGGAACTACTTACATACACACAACTTATTTAGATAATGTAGATAACTTATCTGATTCCTTTAAGGAGCAGTTAATGGAGATGAAAGCTAGAAACCCACAGAAGTTTGAACATACTGTGTTAGGTGGATGGTTAGCTAAAGCTGAAGGTACTATTATACGTAACTGGAGAGTTGGAGATTTTCAACCACATGAGTTAATGTGTTATGGTCAGGATTATGGATTCTCTAATGATTTAAATACGTTAGTGAAAATATCAGTAGATAAAGAAAACAGAAGAATGTTTGTTAAAGCTATTTACGGTAAAACACATATGAGCACTTCAGAGATTGCGATGAAAAATAAAAATGAATGTGGGAGCGATTTAATTATTTGCGATAATTCTGAGCCACGTTTAACAAATGAGTTAAAGCAAACAGGATTGAATATAAAACCTACTATCAAAAAGAAAGGTAGTATATTATCTGGTATTGCATTGATGCAAGATTATCAAATTATAGTTGATAGAGATTCTCAAGGTATAATAAGAGAATTGAATAATTATGTTTGGCATGAGAAAGGTGAGAGACCAATAGAAAAGTGGAATCATTACTTAGATGCAATTAGATATGGATTACAATACTTAGTGCAAGGAATGGCTTCTGGTCGTTACGTGATTAGGTAATAATGAATGAATAAATAAATAATTTCCTCTATCCTTAGTTGGGTAGGGGATTTTTTCGTTTACGGATGTTTGTCATGAGGGTACGGATGTTTATCATGGGGGTAGTGTGTGAATTCCGTATGTTTAATATGGGGGTGATGCATAATCCTTGGTCGTTTATCATGAGGGTGACCAAATACCTACATTTTAAGCAATATTATTGCATTATCAATTATAAGCCCCTTTAAGAGCCTTAAATCAATTCAAATGTATTACCACCCCAAAAGATTGAGATAGTTCAACTAGCATACATTAGAAAAAGCGTTATTTTCTAAGATGCTTTAAAATAGGGCAATTCTTTACCCCTTCGCAATATTTCAGCGATTTGGCAAACATACAACAAATAACACGAAGCACCAAACAATATTACTATATAGAATCATTCTAAATAACGATAATAGTATTGTTTATATGTAAATTAGTTGTATCTTTGGGTAATAATAATAGTATAACCTAATATATATAATATGAAACATAACAAAGTAAATAACTTCTTTAGTAAATTAATAATAGTATTCGCATTCTTACTAGTAACAAATGCATTTAGCCAAAAAGTAATAGATACTAACTATAAATACCAATATTCTGTTCAGTCAGGTAAAGGTAAAAATGACTGTGGTATTAGAGCATTAGCAAGTGTAACAGACTTAACTTATAATAACGCTTATAGAGTATTAAAAAATAAAGGTCGAATAGATAACCAACCTACAAATATAACGGATATATTAAACCACTTAAATGATTCTTTAGGTTTGTTTATTAATATGACTCCAGATATATCAGCTAAAAATATAAGTGCAGAAACTTTAATAAGTAAAGGAGCATTAAATAAAGAACATAATTATATGATGTATGTAAAAGCACATATATATAGTATGACTTATATAAATAATCAATGGGTATTATTTGGTAATGCTGATGACATGAATAAAACAATAATTTCCCTAATAACACTAAAAAGACAAATAAATTAGGATAGTAATATAAATAGTATTATCTTTGAGTATAATTAATAATAACTAAAAACAAACACAATGA
>Ga0114999_10002346_pt1 | contig 25044 bp, 23 predicted proteins | sample ArcticOcean_MG_C_3_FD_89820 | JGI IMG/M metagenome (GOLD analysis project Ga0114999, IMG submission 89820) | Marine microbial communities from western Arctic Ocean - ArcticOcean_MG_CB8_126 | ecosystem: Environmental > Aquatic > Marine > Oceanic | place: Arctic Ocean: Canada Basin | collected...
CATGCCTACTCCCATGCCTACTCCCATGCCTACTCCCATGCCTACTCCCATGCCTACTCCCATGCCTACTCCCATGCCTACTCCCATGCCTACTCCCTATACTCCTCTTACTATTGCAGACCTGAAGAAACGGCTGACTTTCGTTTTTGAAACGAATCCCGTAACTGTAAGCAATATAACCGTATATGGAAAAACTACCCGAGTGGAGGAACGCTCCTACCGCGAAGAGGCTCTGGCAATATTTACGGAGGGTTATTACACGCTCACCGACACCACTCCAGAGCGTGAAGGCTGGATACCGCGGATATACTCAAAAGAAGAGTATAACGCGCTAATCGATGAGAAATATGGTGGAAATCCCACTTTGAAACACCAGGTTTTGGGTTGGTGCTGCATGAATGGCCTTTCGGGATTAGAGCTCGTCATCAGAGGAGATCAGCCCTTGAGCACCGTTATTCTTACTCTTGCGCATGAAGCAGGTCACGCCCGCCAACGAGTCCTCAACCCAGACCAATCAAACTATGGTAACGACACAAATTACGGGGCTCTCCGTGAGGCAGAGGCTTTTGCCTTCGCGATAGCGCTCGTCCGCGATCTGGAAATTTCCACAGGTATCAACGTCAGCCGTTTCCCAGATTGGTCCTCCATGCGGTCATATATTGATACATGGACGGTATCCCTTCGTGAACACTTAAACAATCTCACTGATGAACATGCCAGAGGAAAACACCTTCTCTGGCTAGCGGCCTTAAGTGACCCAACGTTGGAAAATGAGTTAAAAGGCAACTGGATCCTCTCTCCAGAATCACTTTTTCATCTTCATACTAAATTCATTGCGAAACCCGCACACTTGGTTGACGCCTACGTTTCAAACCTTTTGGAGAGCAGCCGAGATAAAGAGAATATGATTCGAGGACATATAGAGAGCCGTCTAGATAAATCCGTAGAGCGTAAAGGGTTTATTAAATATACTCTTGATCCTGTTATCATTCCATAATGAGTATCAATGAATGACAATCGTTTCCTTCATTTGATAATTGATAGCAGAAAACCAACTATATTTCTTACTCCTGATATATATCGTGGATTTCCTGTAAGTTCACAAGAGGAATTCAAAAAATAGGTGCTTAGTTACGCTTGCAAGCCGAAGAAGTACAACCGCCGCATAGGTGCCCAAAGAAAACTAACAGCCATTACAAGTACAAACAATAGCCCGGCGGAACCCAGAACAGCAGCGGGATTAAATATCTCAGCAAGGTTGCCATAAATAAGATTGAACACTGCCATCATCCCACCAACATGAAGCAAATAGATACTTGAAACACGCCCACGGATTCCGTCCGGTACAATGGTCTGGATGATCACAAGGATTAACGTCATGAAGCCCGCTTGCACCCCTCCCATAAGTGCCGCAACAACTAGTGCTATAGATTGATTCCCTGCGACGGCCAAGCCTAGGGGGCCAAAACCACTAGCAACACCAAGCCATAGTAATAGCTTGCCACGCATCTCTGTGCTCTGAACTCCAGCAATCGCCACCACTCCAACGAATGCACCCGCTCCCACCGCCATCATGATATATGCGAAACCAGTCTCCCCTGCATCCCATTGGCGATGGGACATCACTGGGAGAAGGGACTCGAAAGCCATCGATAACGAGCAATGTAAAAGAGTTAAAAATACTATTAGCTTCAATAGTCTGTGGTGGTAAATAAATTCTAGCCCCACTATTAGATTGCGCATGATCCCCAAACCTTCAGATAACACGCCGGTCGAAGTGGTGTGGATTTGCATTATAAAAACCATGCTCAACGCGTAAAGTAACCCCGACAGAGCGAAGGCCCAACCTGTTCCAGCGGTCAACACCAACGGCGCAATGAGTAGAGGACCGATAAGTCTGGACCCGTGTAGGGTAGCAGAACTCAATGTAACGGCATTAATCAGTTTGTCAGAGGGCACTAAATTAGGCACCAGCGCCTGCGAAGTTGGCATTTGTACCGCCCTATTAATACCGTTGACAAAAGAGAGCACTATTATTTGCCATATCTCGATAAACCCAGTAATAGCCAGTGCAGCTAATATCACGTTCGTTATAACTTGGAATGCGAATATCCAAGTGAGTAACTTACGACGATCTACACGATCAGCCAGTAGCCCAGCAAATGGCGGAATGAAGAACAATGGGGCCATCGCAGCAAAGGTGACCAACCCAACCAACCTCGATGAGTCGGAAAGACTGAATACGAGAGTCCCTCTAGCCACTATCAGTGCCCAGTCGGCAGCACCAGCCGACATCGTTCCCATCCACATAAGGCGATAATCACGATAGGAGAGAGCCGAGACATACTGGGAGGCAGTTAAGAGGACTCGATTAGGAAGGTTCAACCTATACCCCTCCATAAAGTATGCTTTTCATTTATTACTCCATGGTGTCCTTGAAAGATGAAAGTACTTTCTCTACCATAATGAAAAGGTCGATGATGCGAACGCCCACGGCATCGAAAATTACGTTGTTTACAACCGCAGACACTGGGCAATTACTGATCTCACCAATCCCCTTACCCTGATATCGGGTCGGACCGACCGGTTCTTCTGCTGTTCCTTACGGAATTTCTCCTGCTCCTCCCTGTTAGTATCACACCATCCCTATGGCCAAGACACCGCCATAGCATCCAGTTCCTCTTTGGTGTAGATCGATTCCTTGCTCATAAGGTGAGTATAGCACTAGGAACCAAGGCTATCAGAGGGGCTGTAGGAAAGAGGAATTTCTGGCAAGGAACGTCCTCGGAGTTATTATCCCTGGTCGACTCATGGAACCCTCTATTAGAAAACCGTTCCTTAATATGTAAAAATCCCACAGTGACTTTTGACACACTGGCAACTGAACTTAGAATTAACTCATGCCATCTGAATAATTCCGGCATATGGTAGGAAATCAATGGTTCGAGCCCATTATCTCCCACCATCCTTTTTAGACACAAAATAACCCTCTAACAAAGGATCGAAGGGTTTTTCCATGGCCTCTAGATCAGGTTTGGGGGCAATACCGAATTACAACGGTTTACACGAGGAGTATGATTAGCTACAGATCAGGGCAGTAGAAAACAATTGGATGAAGCAAAACTAAGAGATAAAATGTGATAAATGAATAAAACTGATAGTACTACTTCTACGACTAACAACGAATACCTACAACTAAGGCGGCTTATTACGCAGAAGGGATTGCTAGATAAAGCACCCCTCTACTACCTACATAAACTTATTGTTACACTTACACTACTCGGATTAAGCCTTACCCTAATAGCTGTTGTTAATAATTTTTGGGTTCAACTCATCAACGCCATATTCCTTGCCTTTGTGTTTGGACAACTGGGTTTTGTTGGACATGATGCATGTCATAATCAAATCTTCCGTAAAATAAGAAGGAACGAGATCCTTGGCCTCGGTTTCAATTTACTGATCGCGATAAGCCGGAGCTGGTGGACCGATAAACATAACCGACATCACAGTGACCCCAATGATCCCGACCTTGACCCAGACTCTGACTTTCCTGTCCTCGCATTCAGCGAAGAGCAGGCCCGCAGCAAGCGTGGCATTGCGCGACTCATCGTAAAACATCAAGCGTTTCTCTTACTTCCTTTAATGCTGTTCGAGTCTATCAATCTCCGCATAAATAGTGTTAAATTTCTGATCAGTAGTGGGAGGAAAGAGCGATACCTGTACACTGAATCCATATTCTTTATTACACATTTTGTGCTCTACGTCGCTTTTCTGATTTACTTTCTGGGGCCTATGCATGGCATCGTGTTTATCCTCGTCAATCAGGCATTTTTTGGCCTCTACATGGGCATGTCTTTTGCCCCAAATCACAAGGGAATGCCTTTGGTTGAAAAGATGGACTTTCTCCATCAACAAGTTATTACTGCCAGAAACCTTTTGCCTAACCGCCTTACCGATTTCTTCTTCGGTCAACTCGGCTGCCAAATCGAGCACCACCTATTCACGACCATGCCGCGAAACAACCTTCGTAAGGCACAAAAAATCGTTAAAGTGTTTTGTCAGGAGCGATCCATCTCCTATTATGAAACAGGCCTCTTTCGATCCTATAAGGAAATTTTTCAGCACTTACACGCCGTTAGTGCTCCACTACGCACCACGAGCATTACGCCTGGGAGCGCTATGGGGGAATCTGGTACTAACAACTAAAAAGGGAACCTCCTGAGGTTGGCTATTATAGAACCAGAAGGGAAGCTATAGGACATTCTTAATACTAAACCTTAAATACGGTATCAAGAGACAGCGATTTACACGAGAAGGAATATTAAGTATAAATCAGGACTGTTGAAAACAGATGGGTGCGTGTAGAAACAACAAAGCAACTATTTCACACCTGGAGGGTCGGAAGTTCAAGTCTTGTATCGCCAACCACCTTTTTAAAATAGTAGCTTAAAGGAAATAAAGAATGTTTAAAACTAGAGTCTGTGAGGTTCTAGGTATTGAGTACCCTATACTGCAATCCCCAATGAATTGGGTAACCACACCGGAACTGATTGCAGCTGTCTGCAATGCAGGAGGCCTTGGCATTCTTGATGGAAATGTTGGCAATGAAAACATTCCAAAAAGCATTGAGGAATCTGCAGAAAACCTTCGTGTCAAGATTCAGAAAACCCGAGAGCTTACCAATAAACCTTTCGGTGTGAACTTTGGCATTAAGGGCGGGCCTGAAACGAATGCCTTCGACGCAGCACGCAGCGAAGCTTATTTACAAATCGTACTCGAGGAGCACGTACCCATCGTGTACTCCTCCGCTGGTACGCCTGAGTATATAGTTCCGATTTTGCATAAGGCAGGGGTCAAGAGTATCCATATCGTTGTGTCAGTAAGACATGCACTAAAGGCTGAGGCAGCAGGGGTAGACGTGATTGCCGTAGGAGGATACGAAGCAGGCGGTCATAGTCAGGGTGGAAATGAGATTCCTGTGATGACTTTGCTTCCTCAGGTGGCTAGTGTAGTGAAATCTCCAATCATTGCTGGTGGAGGCGTCGCCGATGCCCGTGGATTGGTGGCCGCGTTCGCCCTTGGCGCTGAGGGAGTTACCATGGGAACTCGTTTCGCAGCTACCAAGGAAAGCCGTCTCCATCCAAACATGAAGCAAGCTTTCCTAGATGCTGGTGACGATGCAACGATTGTCTGGGGTAGAAAGGCCTTGAAGCAACGCGCGCTCCCTGAGCAGAGCATGTGGAAACGATTAGCTGGCCGTGGTGGTAGTGGATTGGGCCGCACCTTGAGAAACAAATTCACAGAGAAGTATCTGGAACTGGAATCCAGCGGCGTTCCTATAGAAGAAGTGTTAGAATTCCTGGAAAGCTACAAAGACCCATCTGGGATGGAGCGTGACCGCACTTCCGCGGCAATCCTCGGAGGGGATATGGAGTGGGGTGAGGTTTACATGGGAGCAGTATCTGGACTAGTCGATGAAATTAAGAGCGCTGGAGACGTAGTTAAAGAGATGGTAGAGGGAGTAGACAAGATATTAGCACGTTTAGAGGCACTCAATACAAATACTACACATTAGATTACAACAAATCACTGTTAAGCAAGAAAGCCATGCTAAAGAAGAAAAAAGGTCAGCGGTTCTATATAGAACCGCCTAAAAAGCCCCTCAAAGGATACAAAGATTACAAACGTAAGTTCCTTTACCAAATCGTTGGTGCAACGGCTGGCTGGCTCATTGGTGGAATAGTCGTATTCCCACTAACTAGTCACTTTACGAACCCTCAAGTGGTCACAATAGTTAATATAGTAGGCATTGTAATCGGTGCCTGGGCCGGAAATTTAGTGTTCAAAAAAAGAAGTAAGGATTAAGCCTTATATGGTCACTTTGATACCGAAAAAAGAGAGCGTCTCAAATCAAGAACCAAATCAGGTATAAACCTCCTCGATATTTGCAAGCGAATCACCCACACAAAGAGTACCATCTTCAAGAATCTGAGCATTCAAGCCACCCCTATGCTCTAGCGCGCTTCGTACTCCTGTATGAGTCAAGCTTTCTAGATAAGTACATGGCTCAGTAAGACGAGTACCCAACATAGTCACAGATCCTACACGAAACTTCTTGCCGACTAGATGGTTCAATGCAACTCCCCGTGTCACAATATTCCTACGGCTATCCCCCAAACCAAGATTAATGTTTAAATCTCTGTTTAACGCTTCCAATGTTTCCATTTCAATCAGAGTTACCTGCCGACCTGGTTCAGTTTTTCGAGAATAAGTTCCAGTCTGTTTAAAATAGCGATCTCCCTCCAAGCCTTTCCCTGCCACAGCACGAATCTCGTTCTTCGAGACAAGCGGAACACTTTTCTCTGGTGCAATGAAAATAGCCACTACTTCACCTATCGACATTCCATCCCCCTATAGTAAACCTGTAAAATTAGTCCGAATTGACCCGTAACCAACACCTCTTTTATAAAGGAATTATAGCACTAGTCAACGAATTCTCTTCCTATAACGATATGGGATTTAATCTTCCAACTCATGTACCTAACGGTAATTACCGCTAGACACTATGCGGTTAGCGGGCCCTTCGCAAAACAATCATGCCTCCAAAGATCAAGCCTCTCGATCTCTGGTTCAGCATAATCCGGCAATGTTCGTTCCATCATATAAACTATAGAAAACGTCCTTAACTGCTCTGGCCCATAATGGTCTGAATTCCATTCTCGGCAAAGATACCTCCCGAAATACACCCTGAGATGTGCGTTTCGAGCTAAATAAATATTCCTCATGTATTTCACCCATCGATTATTCTTATAATCATGTCGAACTTGCGACGGTTTATCAAAATTAACCGGTGATCCTTCTCTCCATAAATCGACGCTCTTACCATTGGCCAATTTTGCGGGGATGACATACCAACCATCATCCATCATTGGATAAGGTGCAAACAGCTTCCAGTTCTGCCATATCCCTATAGAAGCAAAGGCTTGGACTTGTGTCACCCATCTCATATCCTCAGTAACCTTCCAATTAAAACGATCGTAGAGTGAGATGTTGTATGTGACTACATAGACAAGAAAGAACCCGGCAAGAAGTTGCTGCCACCGAGGGATCCTCGTCGAAAAATGTCTCCAAGAAAAGATTTTGAGCAGGTTGGATAACGCCGTCCTGTTGTTCGCAGCACTCCGATATAACTTATCTCCAATTGTCAGTACGAAGGGTATTCTCAGGATCCATGCTATAGGAAAAAAGATTGGTGACTGCCTAATTATGTAAACAAGGGCTTCAAACCGCATATGTACTACCTCTTTGTAATCGACAATCACCCAAGAATTCTCTTCCTCAAGTATCCTTAAAACTTTAGGATTTTTATCTGCTGGAATAGTCTGCATACCAGGAATAAGAGTGAATATCCCTAAAAATCTTACGGATTTACAACAGAAGTCACACCCATTATCGAAATAAACCCTGAGGTTTATTCGGGAAGACGTGCGAAAACGTTCAGCTACCCAGTCCCATGTCGCACTAGGAAGAAAAATGAATACCGCAGCAATTGAGACAAACGGAAATGTCCCTAACCCCATGGTGCTGGCAATCCCAATTTGCATCGAGGTGATTGCCAAAATAACAAAAAGTCGAGCTTTGGTAGTGAAAACTGGGGCCCATAGAAGAATCGCACAGGTTAATTCCAACCAGACGGACATAGCGGTCATGAATTTAAGCAGTGTTGGGAAATCCAGAAGGAACTGGGCGAACTCATTAGCAAACATATCAAGGCTAAACATATAGTACAAAGCACTATATTCACCAATCCAAATTGGATGAATCTTGAAAAGGAATGCAAACAAATAGATCATGCTAACTTGTACTAGCAAGGCCACCGTACCGGCAGATACATGTGCGTTTGAGCTTTTTTCCTCGTTAGTGCTCAATACTCTATCAATTGAAAATTTGGCACCTAACGGAAGGAACATCCCCCAAAACATCGCCAGGCGCAAAGTATCGTCTCCACCAGTAAGCACGAGTGGATTGAATGTGTTTAGTGATGCAAAAAGAATCCAAGAAACTACAGATGCTAGCCTAGTACGATACCCAACCAATAACATGAAAGCAAATAATAGTTGGACAACGAAAAATAATGCTTGAACTGGTAAAGAACCATTGATGAGATGCAGGGAGAAATTCCATGAGGAAAAGGCATTCTCTATAACCACATCCCGTGGGAAAACTCCCAAATCGGTATAATGCGCCTTAAGATCGGACAAACGGACCAGCAAGTCGATAATGAGCAGAAAACTAATGGAGACCCGAAATAATGCTAAGGTTCTCAAGTCGATCCCGAAAATCTGTCGAGGACTTGTCAAATGTACCATTGCAACCAGTATATTACACGGTGGTTACTAGCAATACGAGCAATGTGCTCAATGAAAATATCAACCGAAACCATAAAGAGAGGTGAATATGTCCGCGGAAGAAATAAAAGCAATATCTCGCCAATATGTTGAAGAGGTACAAATTGGCCACAGCATTAATGCTATAGATAAGTTCATCAGTGCAGATATTATCGATCACACAGGAACCCCGAATTCTATACAAGGGATCGAACGATCAAAGCAGTTTTTTACGGGATTATTCACAGCATTCCCTGATCTCCATGCAGAAATCCATGAACAAATAGCCGATAATGACAAGGTTTGGACGTATAAAACCATGCACGGTACCCACTTGGGTGACTTCTTTGGAATTGCTCCTACCGGTAAAAGTATTTCATACGATGTTATAGACATTGTCCGTGTTAGGAATGGTAAGATAACTGATCACTGGGCTGTCAGCGATCAGTTGGGATTGCAAAAACAGCTCGGTATGATTGAATAGGAGCGCATGTCTTTATAGCAATCATGCCGAAGTGGCGGAACGGTAGACGCGCTACGTTCAGGACGTAGTGTCCGCAAGGGCGTGGGAGTTCAAATCTCCCCTTCGGCACCAGCTTGTTTTTCGCTTCAGCGCATCAAAGCATCACGCAATCTAGGACCATATGACAAAATTTACGAACGGTTCGTATCGGTGGATCATCGCAGGGAGTTTATTACCTCTCCATTTAGCCCTTGGACTCAACATGGTCGGTCCAAGCTCACTGTTCCCCCTAATCATGGACCATTACTCACTTGGTCGGGGAACCGTCAGCTTACTAGTAGCATCTGTAGGACTCGCTATGACAATATTCCTGATACCAGGTGGTATTATCTCGGCAAAACTTGGGCCAAAAAATGCTACAGCCATAGCTGGTGCTCTATCATCTGCTGGAATCCTCGCTATTCTTTTACCTCCATTTTGGATTTTGGTAACACTCAGAATTTCTTTCGGTCTGGGAGCAGCAATTCTTCTCCCAGCCACCAGCGCGATAATTCTCCAGTGGTTCCCACCCAATGAACGTCCGTTCATGAATGGTGTCGCGTTAGCAGGACAAGGCTTGGGAGTTGCCGCATCTATGTTCATAAGTGCCCCTATAGCAGAAAGTCTAGGATGGCAAAATTCCCTTTTTCTATACGGAACCTTTACTCTCTTAGGAACCTTAGTCTGGTTCCTTTTAGCGCGAAACTCAACTATTAGTGAAGATATGTCAACTCCTCCTCCAATAGGAGAAGTTTTACGTGTCCTTAGAAACAAAAAAGTGCTGCTGCTTTCACTAGCTACTATAGGACCTTTTGGGCTTTTTATGGGATATAATTACTGGTTACCAAGTTATTACCACGAAGCACTAACGATGTCATTGGAACAGGCTGGATCACTAGCAGCCATTCTCCCTCTGGGTGTTGGTGTACTTAACCTGCTAAGTGGGGTGATTCTCTCTTGGCTAGGATTACGAAAACCTATATTTATATTAGCTGGAATACTGATGCCTCTGCTGGCTTCGGGAACATTTCTATTCGATAGCCTCACAGTCATTAGACTATCCCTAGTTCTCTTAGGGCTCATTTTTTCGCTATTCGCTATTTCATTATTCACAACTATCATGGAATTGCCGGGTATATCGCTAGAGAAAGTAGCTGTTGCTACTGCTGCCACACTAACATTTGGAAATTTAGCGGCAACTCTTTCCCCAATCTTTTTAGGAGCCGCTGCAGATATCCTAGGATCCTATAAACCAGGATTGTTCATAGTAGCCTTCGGTTCGCTCACTGTATTCATAGCTGCCGCTTTCTTGCCGGAAACGGGGCCGAAGGCTACTCCTTTACCTCAACCCTCGCCCGTGAAAAGAGGGAGTTGACCGTTATAGCCAAAGTTCGAAATGCCAACTCCGAACAGCCTGCACCCTCTGCCTTCTCTGTGTTCACGAACAAAAAGTTTTTTCACTTCGTCGTAAATAATATTTGTATCATTAGTAGGTAATCTCAGGGTGCTTTGTCGTGTAAACGTCGTGAAATCCGACAACCGGAATTTTAACTTCACGGTTCTTCCTTTTAACCTCGATCTAGTAAGATGGTCAGAAACTTTCTCTGATAATTCTTTAAGATGACCTTCTATGTCAGCCAATTCACCCACATCTTTTGGAAGGGTAATCTCCGCACTGACAGATTTCGTCTCCCTATCAGGACTGACAGGATCATTATCTATACCCATAGCCCTATTCCTCAACTCAGGACCTCTGACTCCTAAGTTTGTCTTAAGCCATTGCAAGTCACAAAAAGCAAGCTCTCCCACTGTATTCACTCCGTAGGAATTAAGCAGAATTGTAGTCTTTGGACCTACCCCTGTAAGGATATCCACCTTCAACGCGGAGAGGAATTCTTTTTCATAACCTGGCTTTATCAGAAGTAATCCGTCAGGTTTACCGATTTGTGATGCCACCTTTGATACTGTTTTCGAAGTACCTCCTCCAATCGTAACTGCTAAACCAGTCATCTCCTTAATTTTGTTTTTTAAGGTTTGTGCAACTTCTCTAACATCACTTTTCTCACTAATGTCGATATATGCCTCATCAAGAGACAGAGGCTCAACGAGTGAGGTCAATTCTTTGAAAAGTCCAAAGATCTGATTTGAAATTTCTTTATATCGTTGAAAACGAGGGGGAACACGTATAAGGCTACTACACCTCCTTACTGCAGTCTTCATTGGAAGAGCTGAATAGATACCAAACTTCCTCGCCTCATATGAGGCTGCAGCCACTACCCCTCTCGACTCAGGAGCCCCCCCCACAACAACAGGTTTTCCTCTCAGGTTCGGGTTATCTCTTTGCTCAACGGAAGCATAAAATGCATCAAGGTCTGCATGTAAAATATACCGGTCTCGGCCAGAATAGATGCTCACTTAGATATCCTAACAGTACACGGGAACTAAGCTAATTAGATACCTGGGTGATCTACACTATCTTGCTTCACATTACAGGGGGGCAAGGAGTCATCGTGCTGTGCTTTGTATTCTTGAATAAGCTCTTCTGCACGTAAATCTGCAGTCTCTGTAACTTCCCGACGATACGTAGTAGTTTTTGCCGAGCATGATCCCTCATTTCCGAGATGATGAGCCACAAGGCAATTCTGAATTGTGCTATTAACACCAGAAGTACCGATATAAATAATAGGGCTTCCGCAATACAGCACGTATACCCCTTGTTCAGCTGGAGCCTTATCTATATTCGCCTTACCAAAGTTGTAGATTTTGCCACTTATAGGCATAGCCGTTTCTCCTGAACTAAGAATATTAATCTTTATATAACATGGAAGAAAAGTGTCAGGGTTCACATCTTTGCTATCGATGCTGTTGTCCCCATTGCTCGTACGAAACTACTTCCTCCAAGGGCTTTCTCATAGCACCTCCAAAATGCTCTCCGGGCCCAAGGTGGCCAAGCGGTATCATTCCTGCAGGAATTACGTCATCTGGAATGCCCAACAGCTTTTTAGTCTCTTGCTCACACTCGGGAACACCGAAAATATTTGATGTATAGCATGACCCTATACCCAAACCTCGTGCCGCTAGCATCAAATTTTGAATCGCAGGGTAAATTGAGGCTCCACGCCTGAATGGATCTCCGGTGCCTATATTAACGCAGGCAATGATCAGTACAGGAGATTCACCAATATGCTGTGCGAAATCGTAGCCAGAACGAAGGTACGTAGGGGTCTCAAAATGACCGCCTTTCCCACGATTACGCTGGGTGGCTGCCCAAAAAATATCACCCAGTTTTTTTCTCAATTCAGCGCCACGCACAACGAGAAAGTGCCATGGTTGGCGATTACCTCCGTTAGGTGCATGTGTGGCAGCGGTCAGAATTTTACGGATATCCTCTTCAGAAACTGGGTCGGACGTGTATAACCGAATGGCCCTCTGGGTATGGATTGCTTCGAATAAATCTATGACGTACCTCCTAGAGTTCATTAGTTTTGCCTATTTACCTTTGCACTCAGTTATTGTAGTCGATTAGTTAACATTGCCACAAATAAAGACATAGATATATGTTGCATATATGAAGTAAGCTACCACTATGGTAACTAGCACCTTTGACCAAGTTAATCTGTTCTTTGATAAAGCGGCAGGAAGACTAGGGCTATCCATTGGTATTCAGGAAATGTTGAAACGGCCGTGGCGCGAACTGCAAGTTCAAATACCTGTACGGATGGATAATGGCAAAATCCAAGTATTCACAGGGTATAGGGTACAGCATAATGGCGCTCGTGGACCTTACAAAGGTGGAGTCCGATATCATCCAGATGCGGACCTTGAAGAAGTTAGAGCTTTGGCATCACTCATGACCTGGAAAACGGCATTGGTTGGCCTTCCCTACGGAGGAGCCAAGGGAGGGGTGCAGGTAGATCCTAAACAGCTATCAAAAGGAGAATTGAATCGACTTACCAGACGATATATACAAAGCATAGAGCACATAATCGGACCTACCCGAGATATTCCTGCCCCAGACCTAGGCACGAATGCACAAACCATGGCATGGATGATGGATGCCTACGGACAGTTGCATGGTTACGCTCCTGCTATCGTAACTGGGAAGCCAGTAGAACTGGGTGGCTCTTTGGGCAGGGAAGCCGCGACGGGTCGAGGGGTCTCGTACATACTCAACGAGACTGCAAAGGATTTGGGTTTAGACGTTAAGGAAACCAAGGTTGTTATTCAGGGTTTTGGGAACGTTGGGCTCTGGGCGGCACGGCTTATGCACAACAGTGGTTATTCCATTATCGGTGTAAGTGATGTCAACGGCGGTGTGTATAACCCTCATGGTCTGAACATCACCCTATTGGAAAGCTATGTGAAGGCTGGTGGAAAAGTTTCAGAATTTAATGAAGAAAAGCAGATTTCAAATGCTAAGCTTCTTGAACTGGCCTGTGACGTGCTAATCCCAGCAGCCATCGACAACGTCATAACAAAAGAAAACGCTCTTTCAATCAAAGCTCCATTGATACTAGAGGCAGCAAATCACCCTATTACACCCGAGGCAGATCATATATTATCTGAAAAAGGAGTGACTATTCTCCCAGACATTCTAGTCAATGCTGGTGGCGTTATTGTCTCCTATTTCGAATGGACTCAAAATCTCCAGCAATTTCATTGGGAAGAGAATCAAGTTAACGATGAGCTGAAAAAGATTCTCATCCGAGCTTACCATGAAGTACGAGAATTGGCTCTGAGTGCGCATGTTACACACCGTCAAGCAGCCTTCGAGATCGGCGTACAACGCGTTGCTCAGGTCATTGAGCTTCGGGGATTCGTGTAGGAAATCTTCTCAATCTAGTCCAATAATGCCCATAAAAATACTCCATCAAACACTTATTTCAACCAAATGATTATAAACTAATTACAACAATTGGAATCTGCCGTAACGTCGCTTTCCTATAAGATTCATATACTTTGTTACTAGCGACTACTTGAGTCCACATTTCATTATACCGATTATCAACAGTCTCCACGATAAAAGCCTTCACTTGTTTAACGACAGATCTGATCCGAATATCCACCACCGGATTATCCCGAATATTAAGTAACCAAGATGGATCCACAGGACTACCCCCAAACGAGGCAACTATTAGATAATCTTTCCCGTATGGAACTGCTGATAAGGGAATGTTTCGTTTCCTTCCTGATTTCCTGCCTACAGTCGTTAACAACAAAACATCCAATCTGCCAATTCTCGTACCAAGCCTACCCTTCGAGATACTATAGATAGCTCCATGAATCTTCGATATAACCCTAATTATTTTAAATTTACCCTGCATTATTTCCACAAAGTACTGAGGCCATAAAACTAGCCTAACACTCATACTATTCAGTATTATAGACGATAGGAATATAATTTAAATAGTTGCAAGCCACACTCTATTTCTTACATGAATAGGAGCATTGAATGCCATCTTTCGACATCGTATCCAAGACGAATATGCCAGAATTCGATAATGCCCTCAACGGCATTGCTCGTGAAGTTAAACAAAGGTATGATCTTAAAGGAACCATGTGTTCAGTAGAACGTTCAGAGAGCAGCCTAACAATCACTGCTGATAACGATATGTTGTTACGTCAGATGCACCAACTACTCCATATCTATTGCACTAAACGTGGAATTGACAGCGACGTGCTAGATTTTAAAGATCCCCAAAGCGCAACAAAGGGATCTTTAAGACAAGAAGTTATCATCCGACAAGGTATTGACGACACCATGGGTAGACAAATCATTAAAGAGGTTAAGCGTATGAAACTTAAAGTCCAAGTAGCAATGCAGGGTGATGAGCTTCGGGTTACCGGAAAAAAACGCGATGACCTGCAAGAAGTCATCACAACACTTAAAGATATGAAGGTTGATCTTCCAATGCAATACATAAACTTCAGAGAATGAATTTTGGCATGATCGTTACAAGCAATCACTCGACCAAGATGTTGAAACATCATATAATCCTACTACTCTTGCGTTGTTACGGAAGTTTTTAAAGTTCAGTTTTGGTAAGTGAGTTAGTATATGAAATGGGCCAAGGTTATTGATCAACGAAGGTGTATCGGTTGCCATGCCTGCACAATCGCCTGCAAATCGGAAAATGAGATACCCTCAGGGGTAACCCGCACTTTTGTCAAGCAAGTTGAGGCTGGCATTTTCCCTTCTGTAGAACGCCATTTCCAGGTGACTAGATGTAACCAATGCGACAACCCCCCGTGCGTAGAAGCCTGCCCAACATCTGCCATGTATCAAAGAACTGATGGAATCGTTGATTTCAATCGGTCGATTTGTATAGGTTGCAAGGGATGTATAGCTGCATGCCCGTACGATGCAATATATATAGATCCAGAAACACACAGTGCGGAAAAGTGCAACTTCTGTACGCATCGTATAGACATTGGTTTGGAACCAGCATGCGTTGTAGTATGCCCAACACAAGCAATTAGTGTCGGAGATATGACTGACCCAAATAGCAAAATTTCTCAGCTTATATCAACTGAGAAAAGTCAGGTAAGAAGACCAGAAAAAGGTACTCATCCAAAACTCTTTTACGTCGAAGGGTCAGAGGTAACTCTCAACCCCCTTGGAGCTACGATTGGAAAGAGTTATATGTGGGCAAATCGCCAATCCCCCCCTTCACAATCACGATCTTTACCCGAAGTTATGGGATGGCCTGGTATGATAAAATCGCAATCTGCCTACCCCTCACAGTCTGCAGCCGCAGCCGTTGTAGCATACGGAAATGACACAAAACCACCTTGGGACTGGCGAGTTTCAAGCTACACTTGGACGAAATCCATCGCAGCTGGAGCATTCCTAATAGGAGCTTTAGGAGAAATACTAGGAACGCTAGTAACAGATGGACTTGGCTTAGCTACTGGATTAATTTCCATGCTATTCCTTGGACTAACCGGGCTCTTCCTAATCAGCGATCTTTCTCATCCAAAACGTTTCTATCTAATTATGCTGCGACCTCAATGGCGATCCTGGCTAGCACGAGGAGCTTATATAATTTCTGGGTTCGGTCTTTTGCTTACTTTGTTCCTTTTTGCCATTCTTATGGATATGGATACACTACTAAAAATTTCATGGTGGGTTGGGCTCATCCCAGCTATTATGGTAGCAACATATACAGGGTTTCTTCTCGCACAAGCTAAAGGGCGCGATCTATGGCAAAATCCTGTGTTGCCAATTCATTTCTTGGTACAAGCTACCTTAGCCGGATCTGCAAGCATTCTACTACTGAACCTAATTTTCTCTCTATCAGTTGATGAGGTTCTTTGGCTTCGCTGGGTTTTGGGTCTATCCCTGTGTGCTCATATCCTCTTCGTGTCAAGTGAACTATTTATGCCCCATGCTACAGAACAGTCTTCGCGTTCAGCAAAGAACATGACCAAAGGAAAATTAGGGTTATATTTCTGGGGAGGGTTTGCGTTAAGTCTTATCGCTATCAGTTTAACAATACTCTCATCTAACTTTTTCCCTTGGTTATTTGTCGTTGCAATCATCTCTCTAACCAGTCTTTGGCTTCATGAACACGCTTATATTCAAGCAGGCCAATCAGTACCACTTAGTTAATGAGGAGTGTGAAGAATCTCTAAGCCAACTGTACCAAACGAACAAACGTTACTTTCTTTCCCACCCGTCGAGCAATGGGACGATTGGAAAGAAATAAACCCGAGAAGCCTCCCAAAGAGAGTAGAGCGCAGTTATACACTCGTACCAACCGTATGCTTTAACTGTGAGGCTGCATGTGGCCTTCTGGCTTACGTAGACAAAGAAACCTTTGAAATACGAAAACTCGAAGGACATCCCTTGCATCCCGCTAGTCGTGGGAGAAACTGCGCTAAGGGACCAGCAACTATCAACCAAGTAAATAATCCTGACCGAATCCTTTACCCTTTAAAACGTAAAGGGGAACGTGGTGAGGGTAAATGGGAGCAGGTAAGCTGGGAAGAAGCTCTAAGTGATATATCCTCACGGATCAGAAAAGCGTTAGACCAAGGGCGCAAGGACGAAATAGTATATCACGTCGGTAGGCCAGGCGAAGACATGTACACCGAACGAGTTCTTCAATGCTGGGGTATAGATGGGCATAATAGCCATACCAACGTATGCTCTGCTGGAGCACGGGCAGGGTACGCGTTTTGGATGGGTATGGATCGACCTAATCCCGACTATGAAAACGCACGCTTTATACTCATGCTGAGTTCCCACCTAGAATCAGGCCACTATTTTAACCCACATGCACAAAGAATTATCGAAGGACAGGTTGAGCATGGAGTCAAAATAGCTGTCATCGATCCACGGCTTTCGAATTCAGCTTCAAGGGCTGATTATTGGTTATCACCATACCCGGGAACAGAAGCCGGCCTTCTTTTAACTATGGCTAATCACCTTATACAAAATGATCAATTTAACCATACCTTTATGAAACGGTGGGTTAACTGGAAAAATCTTTTGGAAGATAACGAATACCTGTCCTACCTAAAGAACGAGGGCTTAATTAAGGAGCTTCCTCAAGATATTTCCTTTGAAGCCTTCATTGCACTGCTAAAGGACCTCTACGGAAGGTATACCCCAAGTTGGGCGGAAGAAGAAACCGGCGTTGCACCAGAAACAATCGTAGCAGTGGCAGAAGAGATTGGAAAAGCAGGTACTGCTTTTTCCTCAAACATATGGAGAGCAGCAGCAGCAGCACATCTGGGAGGTTGGATGGTAGCGAGGGCCCTACTCTTTCTTAATGTACTCACAGGTTCAGTTGGAACAACCGGAGGTACAATCCCAAATTCCTGGACTAAGTTCGTACCAAAACCTCATACTATGCCAACCCCACTTAATACATGGAACGAAAATCACTATCCTGCGGCTTATCCCTTAGCACACTTCGAAATGAGTTTTCTGCTACCTCGGATTCTAAAGGAGCAGAAAAAACGCTTGGAAGTGTACTTCACTCGTGTGCACAACCCGGTATGGACTAATCCAGACGGATTTTCCTGGATAGAAATGCTGTCCGACGTAGATAGAATTGGCTTGCATGTAGCTCTCACACCTGTGTGGTGTGAGACTGCACAATATGCAGACTATGTCCTACCAACTGGACTTGGCCCAGAGAGGCATGATCTTCATAGTTACGAAACTCACGCAGCTCAATGGATTGGATTCCGGCAACCAGCAATTAGAGTCGCGAAGGAAAGGGCTGGACAAAAACCAGAGACAACTCTTGGGACAAACCCTGGACAAGTCTGGGAAGAAAACGAGTTTTGGATCGAACTATCTTGGCAGCTTGACCCAGACGGTACCCGAGGTATACGCCAACACTTTGAATCTCCTTACAAACCTGGGGAAAAGATCAGCATTAACGAATACTATGGTTGGATTTTCGAGAACTCTGTTCCTGGTTTGCCTGAAACCGCGAAACGAGAAGGCCTTAGCCCCCTTGCTTATATGAGAAAGTACGGGGCATTCGAGATAACAAAGGATGTATACAATCAACAAGAAGCCCCCGTACTTAAAGAGCTTATAGACGATTCTACTTCGGACAACCGTCATGAATCTCTCTGGAGCAATAAACCTCCTCCAAAAACAAACTTTCGACCCTATCCTGGACCCTTTTTAAATGACAAAGGACAGACCAGAGTAGGGCTGATTCTGGATGGTAAAGCGGTACAGGGATTCCCAACTCCATCCGGCCAGCTTGAATTTTATTCCACCACCCTGAAAGATTGGGGTTGGAAAGAATACGCATTACCAATATACCCAAAAGATAATGCAGAACGAGAAAAGATGCCACATATCACTTCTCAAGTACATCCTTCCAAAATTAACCAGGATCATGGAGAGTATGTTCTTCTTCCCACCTTCCGCCTCCCAACGATGATTCATAGTCGTACTAATGGTGCTAAATGGCTGTACGAAATCTCCCAAACAAACCCTATTTGGATCAATCCAATAGATGCAGAACGAATAGGCGTCAACACAAATGAGATGGTGAAGGTAGAGACGGAGATCGGTTATTTTGTGGACAAGGTTTGGGTTACTGAATCTATCCGCCCCGGTGTAATAGCGTGCTCCCACCACATGGGACGGTGGCGCCTCCATGAAGATCATGGAAGTGATCGTTGGAATAGCGCGGTTGTCAGCATCAGCCACGAAAATGGCATATGGCGGATGAAACAATCCCATGGTGTGCAGCCTTTTCCTGGAGATGCTGATTCAGAAAGGATTTGGTGGCATGACGCAGGTGTTCATCAAAATTTAACCTTTCCTGTGCAAGCTGACCCTATTAGTGGACAACATTGTTGGCATCAAAAAGTACGGGTGATAAAAGCTCCTCCAGAGGTATCGTACTGTGAGATCGTTGTAGATTCACAAAAGGCCACTGAAGTTTATGAACGTTGGCGTGCGCTAACCCGGCCAAATAATGGTCCGAATAACCAAAAACGGCCATATTGGCTCCTTCGACCTCTTAAACCCTCACTAGATTCTTACAAGGCTAACCAAATACATCCTAGGTGATTAACAAATTCTTGATAGCAAACGGATCGATCATTCACCCATAAACATGGTTGCCGGAATCATTTTAGCCGGAGGTCAGAGCACTCGTCTCGGAACTGATAAGGCCTCGCTCATTATTAATAAAAAAACATTGTTACAACACGTACTCGATGCAATTGCACCCATCGTTAGTAATGTGGTTATCGTACGAGGGCACGGCCAAGTAATACCTCATTTATCTACACCGGTAAAAGTTGTCGAAGACTTTATCCCAGGGGGTGGGCCAATAGCTGGTCTTTTTACTGGGCTGAAAAACATCCAGGTAAATCAAGCATATGTCGTAGGTTGCGATATGCCATTCCTTGAAACCATCTTGCTGGAAAGCCTTTTGCCCTTTTCAGATGGATACGATGCAATAGTGCCAATAGTAGACGGTAAGAAACAATCTTTACATGCTATCTACTCACGATCATGCCTTGATACCATTACCAATTTGCTACGAAAAGGTCAACCTGGATTACACGATCTTTTTTCACAAGTAAATGTCCGTTACTTAAACGAATCAACGCTTGGAGACTCGGCACGATGGCAACGTTCGTGCTTCAACATCAACACGCAGTTAGATCTTGACAGTGCGAAACGATCGATCCTATAACGCAATGCACTTCACTATCGCTTTTTACCAAATACATGCTACCCAGAATGCCGAAAACCAGATTCGAGCATCGTGAGCGGTTCTCCTTCAGCTGCACCACCAGCCCCTATAACTTCGGCGACGTACAAAGTATGATCTCCCGAAAGGATTCTCCCCTCAACACGACATTCTAGCCATCCAAGGACTTGATCTATAATCGGAGCACCCGTGGATGGACCATACGACCAGGAAACACCGTCCATTCTGTGATGCTTGCTTGCATTTTTCCTACCCAAAAGACCAGCCAATTCACGCTGTTCTCTGCTGAAAATATTTACTGCGAAATGGCCGTTCTTCTCTACTAATCTCCTCGTATTGCTATCTTTTTCCATCGCGACTGCAATCATGGGGGGCATGAAGGAAGATTGTGTCAGAAAATTGATAGTCATCATTCCAAACTCGTCTCCCTCACGAGCCGTTAAAGCATATAGCCCGTAAGTGCATAATCTCAAAACATTTTTCTTTACCATATTGTCCATATCGCACCTCTCAATGAATTTCCATCAACCAGCAAAACCACGGTATTAATTTAAGTTTAAACAATAAGTATATCTTCCGCTCACAACATATTACTAGATAAAATAACTGCACGAGAGCATTATTCGGAACATTATTAATACAAAAACCGCCTATGCCTATAAATTAAAACGTAATGAAGCTACCATAAGGCGCTCTCGAGTAAATAGTCACCAATTAAGCCTTATTAGTATGCAGTAACGGTTAGTATTAAGTGCTATTGTAATCATTGGTGCATATAGAACAGTTGTGGTCGATTAGCAGCACGGAGTTTGCTTTATGTATACACAAAAATAGAAGTGGTTTAATTATTAAGATGTTTTTTAAGCGAATTTTTCAATTAATCACCCAATTGCGTTACAAATATCTTCATCACACGAATTCACTCTCCCCACAAGGACTTATTTTTTGTTATTATGGCTTAGTAGATTTATGCGCTCGTAGCTCAGTGGATAGAGCGCAGGGTTGCGGACCCTGAGGCCGCGGGTTCGAGTCCCGCCGAGCGCACCATCAACAACACACACTTCTCTACAGATCCACCTTCCTACTAGGGGAGGTTTTTAATCTCACCCAGTTCTGGGTTTTATCACCTAAGATAACCGAAATAAATACAGTGACACTCAACGCCAACCCTGGGAAAACAGTTGCCCATGGAGCTACTTCAAAATAATGGCGTGAACCCTCTTGTATCATCCTCCCCCAAGAAGGAGTAGGTGGTGGAACGCCAAGTCCAATAAAACTGATAGCAGTTTCTGCGACTACCGCAACTCCAAAATATCCAATTATTTGAGCGAGAACGGGAGGAAGACTGTTGGGCAATATATGTCTCGCGATAATTCTTAATGGGTGTGATCCAAGAACTCTTGCTGCATCCACATAGTCGCTTTCTTTAATAGCAAGACTGCTTGCTCTAGAGAGACGAGCGATTTGAGGGAAAAGACCCAGGGCAATAGATACAATCATAACTTTCCCCGAAGGACCCATTGCAACAGCTATGATTACAACAATAACAAGTAGAGGGAATCCAAGTAAGACATCAATAAACCTTTGTATAAAGAGATCAGGTTTACCACCGCAATAGGCAGAGAACGTACCAACAGACACACCAAATGTTCCAGCGATAACTATAGCAAGAAAACCAACTAGAAAAGACACTCTTGCTCCATAGACAACGCGACTAAATATGTCCCGTCCAAACCCGTCAGTCCCAAAATAGTATTCACTGCTAGGAGGACTAAGTCGCTCAGAAACATTCTGGAAAACAGGGTCGTATGGAGCCAAGAGATCAGGGAAAAGGAGAAGAAGTGTTAGAAGCGGAAGCATCAAAAATGCGAGCACCATGACTGGGTGATGAAAAACCATGGCCCACACTATTCCAAACCACCCAGCTAAGAATGGACGTTGCCTACTATAATGATCACTACTACTCATAATTTTACTCAACCCGAATAGGAAATTCGTGGGTCTATGAATCTATACATCACATCTACAAGAAGGTTGATAATGAGTGATACGAAAATAAGAAAAACTGCCAAACTCTGGACAACTGGGTAATCCCTACTGATGGCTGCCTGAACAAAACCTCTTCCTAATCCAGGAAGCCCAAAGATGATCTCCAAAACAAGTACCCCCCCGATCAGAGTTCCTACCTGAAGAGCCACCATTGTCAACAATGGAATCATTACATTCGGCAATACATGCCAGACAATAACCCGATACACTGATAACCCTTTACTTTGTGCCGTAACTACATACGGTTGCCGAATAACATCAAGCATGCTGGATCGGATGACCCGGACAAGATGAGAGCTGCATTCCCATGTCAATATCAAGGTAGGCCATATCATCAACTGGGCATGACTCCAAGGATTAACCCATGGTGGATAATAAATAATTGGTGGTGACCACTCAAAGAAAAGTAAAAGACCCAGTAAAAGCAGAAGAGCGACCAACAAATGCGGAAGGGCCAACCCCCCAAGAGTTATTGCACGAATAAAACGATCTGGCCACCGCCCTTCCAAAACTGCAGAGAGTATCCCAAAAGGAACTGAAATAAATATAGAAAAGAAAACTGTATAGACAGTTAGCAACAAGGTAACTGGGAGCTGACGACCAATCATAGAAGCAATTTGCTCATCGCTTTCTAAAGAATGTCCACCAAACTCTCCATTCACCATTTTCCAAAGCCATCCCCCATACTGAACATGCAGCGGATCATTCAATCCTAGTTCATCTCGTAAAAATTCCCTTGCCTCGGGGTTTACAGCAACATCTCCGAATATAACGAATGTGATATCTCCAGGCAGTATCCGCATCACCAAAAAGACGAGAGTGCAGGCAACCAATAACGTTGGAGCAATAAGAACGAGTCTCCAAGCTATATATCTTTGCATCTCACTTAATTTCCAAAACTAATTTTTAACCCAACTGAATGTAGTAGCTTACGACCTAACCTTTCTCAAGCCAAACCGTAGCAAAATCGGTGTTGGTGTGTGCATCTTCAGCTGGTATAGCCAAACCTTTTACATATGAACGATAAGGAATCACATTAATAGACTCAGCAATAGGAACCACGTAAGTCTGCTCAACGAAGAGGTACCTCTCGATTTCCCGCCAATCCTCTACTCGCTGGTCAAACGTCAAAGCACCCCGCAATTTCCGATATAGCTCTTCCACCCTAAGATCCTCGTGTTTCGCATAGGCGTCTGGATTTCCACTATAGCGTCCATAGACCGATTCTGTCCCTTCAGGTATAGGTGAAGGTGTAAGACGACCTTGCTGACTATCGTAGTCTATACTCACACGAGCTCTATTCCATTCTCCTTCATCGACTATCTGGAGCTCCAGCTCTATGCCCAAATCGGCAAGCTGAGCCTTGAGGAACTCACACGGTGTAGTATTCAGGCCACGACAAAGATGACCCATGGAGAACCCGGAAGAATATCCAGCTTCATCTAAAAGGTACTTCGCAATAATTCTTTTCTGGTCTAGTTGACCAGTGTCAAACTTGGGCCAGTTAACAAAATGTCTAGGAACAAGGATATGCGAAGGACCAAGATCTGGGGCTGTCCATCCAAACCCACCCAAAGCTGCGGGTATAGCAGCACGTTTATCAATCCAAAATGCAATTGCTCTACGAACAACTGGATCTTGCCAAGGGCCAGACTTCAACATATTGAATGCGAGACGAAAATTTCCTCCTTCGATCTCTGCAAAAAAAACATCCTTTCCCAGACCCCGCACATATCCTCTTTTTCGTTCAGCAGTAAGATAGTGTGCTTGACCACGAGCACCACCATCTAACCTCCCACTACGAAAAGCCACGTCCATAACAAACGGATCTGGTATAACCACATAATCAATACCATTAATATAAGGCAGTGTATTACCTGAGTCTTTCTCCCAATAACGATCGAACCGTCGTACCCGAACGACACTACCTTTTATATATTCCTCTAGCACAAACGGGCCTACCCCAACCAAGCCAACACCTAAAGGATTGATGCTCATCGACGCTTTCTCTATTTTAGGTTTCATCAGATGATATGGATGTGCCAATCTAAATCTAGGATTAGCCAAATCATCTAAAAAATGTGGGTTGCGGTGGCTGAAAGTAATACGTAACCGATCATGTTCAAGAATCTTAACGCTCTCAATGTCCCCAAGCTCTCCTTTAAAGTATGCAGGGGCACGAATTCTATCTCCAATAGCCGTTTGCAAATGAGCAAGGTCAAACCAAAACTTTGCATCCTGAGCCGTAAAAGTTGTTCCATCATGCCAACGAACATTCCTTCGGATCGTAAAGTCCCATTCTGTATAACCAGCATTTGTTGTCCAGGATGTTGCAAGATAGGGGCATATTGCATATATGTTTTCTCGACAGCGTGCTACAAGATTACCGGACCCGAAAAGTGCACCAGCTATGTGATGCAATGCAATACTGCTCGTCCGAAGAGGATCAAATCCAGCTGGTGGATCAGAACGATTTGCGAGCACCATGATGCCACCGTACTTCTCCTTACGATCAACCAAATGGGCAACAGTCAAAGAGGTTACGGGTGTTATGACAACACGGGCTTCTGCTAGAGAACCACCATGTGTTTCATTCCCCTTAGGTAGAACTGGCTCAGCTTCTCGAACACAAGAGGCTAGGATAACCATGGTGAAAATCAAAGTTGGAAACGCTAGAAACCTCAAGGCATACTCACCTAATAATAATGATACAAGACATAGACATTGTGCCAGTACAACATAGGCAATTGCAAACCTCGAATGGATGGTACTGTTGACCTAAGACTTGCTGAATGCTCTAATAGATACATTATGGGCGATTAGCTCAGTTGGTTAGAGCGCCTGCTTTACACGCAGGAGGTCAAAGGTTCGAGTCCTTTATCGCCCACCATTCTCCCGGATA
>Ga0114999_10002347_pt1 | contig 25041 bp, 22 predicted proteins | sample ArcticOcean_MG_C_3_FD_89820 | JGI IMG/M metagenome (GOLD analysis project Ga0114999, IMG submission 89820) | Marine microbial communities from western Arctic Ocean - ArcticOcean_MG_CB8_126 | ecosystem: Environmental > Aquatic > Marine > Oceanic | place: Arctic Ocean: Canada Basin | collected...
ATAAAACGCTGCATTTTAATTTTTCATCTTCTGATGAAAAGCTTAAAAAAAGTAAAAAGTTAAACACTGATGTTTGGTATGAAGAAGATACTTTATCATGGATCAAAGCTTCATTTCATAAAAAGGGTTATTGGGAATATAAATTAGTTTTTATTAATTAGTTTTTCTGACCCAAAAAAAAGCAATAATGTCAAGTCAATTTACAAAAATAATTGATGTATTATTTTAATTTTTTTGATTAAATCCATTCAAAATATTTAAAAAGATATTTAAAAATCTGATTTTAGTTGTTGCAATAATAATATAATTAAGGTTGAATTGATTAATTTTTTAAAGGAGCTTATGGAAACAAACTTCAATAAACATCTAGGAGCTAAGCTTCGTATGAGAAGGTTGGCACTAGGATTAACACAAACCAAGGTCGCGCAAGCAATAAATGTTACATTTCAACAAATTCAAAAATACGAAAAAGGTACAAATGGAATTAGTTCCTTGAGAATAATGCAACTAGCAGATTTTCTTAAGGTTACCGTTGTTTATTTCTTTGAAGAATATCCTGGATTTTCTTCTAATGAAAAAAATACAGAATCTTTAGATTATAATTATTCTTTCTTAGTTAAACTTTTTAATAATCTTTCAGAGCCACAAAAAGAGAAAATTTTTCAAGTTTTGAAAAATACGACAGCTATAGAAAAAACTGGTACTTAGTTAATAAAAAAACTGGTACTTAGTTAATAAACGAGTTTTATTTTTGGCTCCTCGGGCAGGACTCGAACCTGCGACCAATTGATTAACAGTCAACTGCTCTACCAACTGAGCTACCGAGGAATAATTGATTAGGTCAATATTTATTTTAATTTATCTTCATTGTCAAAGTGACTTTTATTGTATTTTGGAGGCCACGCCCAGAATCGAACTGGGATGGAAGGATTTGCAATCCTCTGCGTAACCATTCCGCCACGTGGCCAATTTTCTCTAAAAATTGATTGAATCAATTCTTTGTTTTACATCAAATTATTATATGTTTATATAAAATGCAAAATTCAAAATACAACCACAGCACTATAGAAAGCAAGATATATAAGTATTGGGAAAAAAATAATTTTTTTAAACCAAGAAAAAATAAAAAAAAACATTTTTCCATAGTTATTCCCCCACCTAACGTCACAGGAAGCCTTCACATGGGGCATGCTCTCAACAATTCATTACAAGACTTGCTTGTTAGATTTTATCGTATGAATGGTTATGAAACGTTATGGCAACCAGGAACAGATCACGCTGGTATAGCCACACAAGCGGTTGTTGAAAAACACTTATTAAAAAAAGGTGTTTTAAAAAAAGATTTAGGTAGGGAGAAATTTATTAAAGAAATCTGGAAATGGAAAAAAGAGTCTGGTGATAATATAATTAATCAGCTCAAAAAATTAGGATGCTCTTGTGATTGGTCAAGAAATAGATTTACCATGGACAAAGATTTATCCAGTGCTGTTATAAAAACTTTTGTAAAGCTTTATAATGAAAAATTAATTTATAAGGATACCAAGCTCGTTAATTGGGACACCAAATTAGAAACTGCAATTTCAGATTTAGAAGTTGAACAAAAAGAAGTTCAGTCAAATATCTATTACATAAAATATCGACTTAAAAATGAAAATGATTTTATTATAATTGCCACAACTAGGCCGGAAACTTTAATTGGTGACACTGCTGTAGCCGTAAACCCTACGGATCCTAGGTACAAGAGTTATATTGGTAAAACAGCTTTAGTACCCATTGTTAATAGAGAAGTGAATATAATTTCTGATGCTTATGTTTCAATAGATCAGGGATCTGGAGCTTTGAAAGTGACACCAGCGCATGATTTTAATGACTTTGATATTGGAAAGAGACACAATTTACAATGTATAAATATATTTGAAAAAAATGGAAAATTAAATAATAACTCCCCAAAAGAATATGCTGGTTTAGATAGATTTGAAGCAAGAAATAAAATTGTTTTAAAATTAAAGGAAAACAATTTAATCGAAAAAATTGAAAGTATCAAAAATGTAGTTCCCTACGGTGATAGGTCTAATTCTGTTATAGAACCATTGTTAACCGAACAGTGGTTTGCTGATGCAAAGTTTTTATCTATAAAAGCGATTAAAGCTGTAAATAAAAAAAAGACAAGTTTTTTTCCAAGAACTTGGTCTAAAACATATTTTCAATGGATGAGTAATATTGAACCTTGGTGCATTTCCAGACAATTATGGTGGGGCCATAGAATTCCTGCGTGGTATGCTGAAGATGGCAAAGTATTCGTGGCAGAAACTGAATTAGAAGTTAAAAGACAAGCTCAAAAATTTTACAAAAAGAAAGTTAAACTCAAAAGAGATGACGATGTACTCGATACCTGGTTTTCATCTGCGCTTTGGCCATTTGCAACATTAGGTTGGCCAAAAAAAACTTATGAAATTAAAAGATTTTATCCGACTTCTATTTTAGTAACTGGATTTGATATTATTTTTTTTTGGGTTGCTAGAATGATAATGATGGGAAACCATCTTATCAAAAAATCTCCCTTTTCTAAAGTTTATGTACACGCATTAGTCAGAGATGAGAAGGGACAAAAAATGTCAAAGTCTAAAGGAAATGTAATCAACCCTTTAGAACTAATTAAAAAATATGGGGCTGATTCTTTAAGATTTACATTAATTTCGATGGCCGCGCCTGGAAGAGATGTAAAACTCTCTGAAGAACGTATAAAAGGATATAGAAACTTTTTAAATAAAATATGGAATTCAAATAAGTTTTCTCAAATTAATAAATGTAAATACGATAATAAATTAAGTATCAAGAATATTAATCTTGATGTTAATAAATGGATATATTTTGAGCTTGTTAGGGTTAAAGAAATAGCTCAAAAGCATATCGAAAATTTCAGATTTGATGAAGCTGCAAAGATAATTTACCAGTTTGTTTGGCATTCATATTGCGATTGGTATATAGAATTTTTAAAACCTGTTTTTGACTCTAAGGAAATAAAAAATCTAAATGAATGCAGAGCTTTTGCAGCATACATTCAGTCATCAATATTGATTATGCTTCATCCCTTCATACCATTTTTTACAGAAAAAATTTCTCTAGATTTAAAATTAGAAAAAAGTGTTAAAACACCCTTAATGTATAGAAACTGGGCTTTACCTGCCAAACCTGACATAAAATTTAAGAGAAGTTATCAAAAAATTGAATGGTTGATACAGTTAATTACTAATATCAGATCAACAAAAGTTGATCTAAATGTTCCACCAGGCTCATTTATTGATATTTCAATTGAAGATTTGAAAAAAAAAGAGAAAGACATTATTAATAATAATTTAAATGTTTTTAAAAGGCTAGGGAGAGTTGCTAATGTTCTTAATTTAAAATCAGATAAAAATGGTATAAATATAATAGTTGGTTTTGATAGCATTACATTATATTTTGATAAAAATGTAAACTTATCTGAACAAAGATTAAAAATCTTGGAAATGACAAAAAATTTAGAAAGTAAAATATCAAATTTAATGAAAAAATTAAACAATAAATCGTTTTTAACAAATGCTCCTAAAAATATAGTTCAAAAAGAAAAGGATTCTTTATTACAAAATAATATTGAGCTTAAGAAGTTGAATAGTATCTTAAATAGTATTAAAAATTAGTTATGAAATTTGATAAATCAAAACTCCCAAGCAGACACGTTTCTGTAGGTGTAAAAAGTGCACCTCATAGATCAATGTATTACGCTATGGGTTTAAAAAATGAAGATATTGAAAAACCATTTGTTGGTGTAGCAACAACATGGAATGAAGCCGCACCATGCAATATAACCTTATCTAGGCAGGCTCAATCTGTAAAAAAAGGTGTTAAGCTTTTTGGAGGAACTCCAAGAGAGTTTACAACTATTACAGTAACTGACGGTATAGCTATGGGCCACGCAGGGATGAAATCATCTCTTATAAGTAGAGAGATTATAGCAGGTTCAGTTGAACTCACTATGAGAGGTCATTGCTACGACGCTTTAGTAGGCTTGGCTGGATGTGATAAATCATTACCAGGATTGATGATGGCAATGCTTCGTCTCAATGTTCCTTCAGTGTTTATTTATGGAGGATCTATTCTTCCGGGAAAATTTAAAGGAAAAGATGTAACAATTGTTGATGTATTTGAAGGAGTAGGAAAATACTCAACCGGGTCAATGTCAAAAAAAGATCTAGATGAATTAGAAAGCTTAGCTTGTCCATCTGCTGGATCTTGCGGTGGTCAATTCACAGCAAATACAATGGCATGTGTTTCTGAAGTTATTGGATTAGCTCTACCAGGATCCGCGGGAACACCAGCTGTTTATGAAACAAGAGATAAATTTGCTGTTTCGAGTGGAGAAGCGGTAATGAATTTATTAAAAAATAATATTAGACCTCGTGACATAGTAACCAAAAAATCTTTAGAGAATGCAGCTGTAATTGTGGCAGCTTCAGGAGGTTCTACGAATGCAGCTTTACACTTGCCTGCTATTGCTAATGAAGCTGGAATTAAATTTACATTGGAAGACGTTACAAACATTTCAAAGAAAACACCATATATTGCTGACTTGAAGCCTGGTGGAAAATTTGTGGCAAAAGATTTATACGAAATAGGAGGCGTTCCAATACTAATCAAAGCTTTACTTGAAGGAGGGTTGCTTCATGAAGATTGTTTAACTGTAACAGGCAAAACTATAGCTGAGAATCATAAAAATATAAAATTCCCAACTAATCAAAAAATTATTTATCCAACTTCAAAACCTTTATACCCTACTGGCGGATTTGCTGGACTCAAAGGAAATTTAGCTCCTGATGGTGCTATTGTTAAAGTTGCCGGCATGAAGAGAAAATATTTCAAAGGTAAGGCAAAATGTTTTGACAGCGAAGAGTTGGCATTAAAAACAGTTCTTGATAAAAAAATAAAAGCTGGCGATGTAATAATAATTAGATATGAAGGGCCCAAAGGAAGCCCGGGAATGCCAGAAATGTTATCAACTACTGGTGCTATATATGGACAGGGGTTAGGAGAAGAAGTTGCTCTTATTACTGATGGAAGATTTTCTGGTGGAACTCATGGTTTTTCTATTGGACACGTTGGTCCCGAGGCTGCAGTTGGAGGGCCAATAGGATTATTAAAAGATGGTGATATTATTGAAATAGATACGGAAAAAGGTTTTTTAAATGTAAAACTTAGTGACAAAGAACTTGGTGAGAGAAAAAAAAATTGGGTACCAAAAACAGTTGAATACACCACAGGAACGTTATGGAAGTACGCTCAAAGTGTTGGCCCAGCTTTTGAAGGAGCTGTGACGCATCCTGGAGCTTCCAAAGAAAAAAAATGCTATGCCGATATATAACAAGTGAAAATTAAACCTGTCATCTTATGTGGTGGTGCTGGTACCAGGCTATGGCCAAATTCAAAAAAAAACATACCTAAACAATTTGTTGATTGGGGTGGGTGGACACTTTTTGAAAAGACAATTGAAAGAGTTAAAGACCCAATCTTTGACAGTCCTATTATTACGACAAATAATGCATATTTAACACTAGTAAAAAAATACCTAAAAAAAAAAAAGGTTAAAAATTACACAATAATACTAGAACCTTATAAAAAAAATACTGGACCAGCTATACTATGTGCGACTTTATTAAAAGAAGTTCCATTCAATCAACCATTAATTTTTTTATCATCAGATAATTTAATTAGTGATATTAAACAATTTAATAAATCAATTATTATTAATAAAGATTATTTAGATAATAAAAATATCTTTATTTTTGGAATAAAGCCCAAAGTTGCATCATCTGAATATGGTTATTTCTTAAGTAAAAAAAATTCAAAAAAGATAAACAAAGTGACCAAATTTATTGAAAAACCTAATATAAATAAAGCTAAATTGATCATAAAAAAGGACGGATATATGAATTCAGGAATCTTCTTTGCAAGAAAAGATTCTTTAATTTTTAATTTTAAAAAATATCAAAATGACACCTTTAATAAATGTGTAATATCTATAGAGAAATCAAAAGTAATAAATAATATTTGCTACCTTAACAAAAAATATTTTAGAAAGATAAAAGAAATTTCATTTGATTATGCTATTTTAGAAAAAAATAAATTTACCAATGCTATAAAACTTAATTTAACTTTAACAGACTTAGGGAATTGGAAAGAAGTATGGAAATTTTTTAAGAAATACAATTCTAGAAATAAAATTAATAAAAACACTTTCTTTAGACCGTGGGGTAAATACATTAATTTATTTAAAGGCAAAAATTTTTTATTAAAAGAATTAGTTATTAATTCAAAATCATCCATAAGTTTGCAAAAACATAAACATAGAGACGAAAAATGGACGGTTGTTTCTGGAAAATGTAAAGTAACAATAAATAATAAAAAGTTTAAAATTCAAGAAGCTGATTCTGTCCTCGTGCCTAGAGGAGCCGTACACAGAATAGAAAATTTATATAATTCTCCCGTTGTAATTGCTGAAGTTCAAATGGGGTCCTTATTAAAAGAAACTGATATAATAAGATACGCTGACCAATACGGACGTGCTAAATAAAAGTACATTCTACCGGTACATGGTCTGATGGTTTAGTTTGATTCCTTATTTTACTATTGATTTCTACTTTTTTCACAGTTTCAATTAAATCATTTGATATTAGAATATGATCAATTCTTAAGCCATTATTTTTTTGCCAAGATCCTTTTTGATAATCCCAAAATGTATATTGACCTTCTTTTTTGTTGAAAATTCTAAAAATATCATACAGCCCCAAGTTGATTAATTTTCTATACTTTTTTCTAATTTCAATTTTAAACAATGCATCATTTAAATACTTCTCATGATTATATACATCTTTTTCTTCCGGTATAACATTAAAGTCACCACAGATAATTAATGATTTTTTTTTTTTAATTTTATTTTCAATATAACTTGTAAACAAATCTAACCACTTCTTTTTATACGTATATTTGTCTGTATCGACTGGGTTTCCATTGGGCACATAAATATTTATTAAATCAATTTTTTTTTTATTAATATTAATTGTAGATGATATTATTCTTGCTTGCTTAATTGTATCTCCTGGTAAACTTTTGGTTATTTCCTTTATTTTACTTTTGCTTAATATAGAAACCCCGTTATAGCTTTTTTGCCCACTGACATACGAAAAATAACCTATAGCTTCCAATTCTTTAAATGGGTAACTATGTTCCTCAGTTTTAATTTCCTGAAGCAGTAAAATGTCAGGAGAAGAAATTTTTAAATATTCTTTAACGTTTTCTAATCTAGCTCTTACAGAGTTAACATTCCAAGTGCATATTTTCATTAAAGAGAAAAAGATATGCCGCAACCACAAGATGATTTAGTTTTAGGATTGGATATTTTAAATGCTGATCCAATCAACTCTTCAGAAAAATCTATATTAGAACCTTTTAACATATCAAGAGAAGCTTTATCTATTACAATATTTTTATGTCTTAAATCATTTTCTTCAATTTCATTCCCAAAAGAAAAATCATACTTAAATCCAGAGCAACCTCCACCTTTTACCGCGATTCTAAAAAAAGTTCCTAAAGGTTTTTTTTCTATTAGTTGATCGACCTTTTCCACAGCTTTTTTGCTAAAGTTTATTTCTTTAATCATTTAATTTAAATTAAGATGTATAATATAATCTTCTTAGGCAATTTATGCAAAAAAATTATATAGAAAACTATTTAAAGCCATATGCACTGAAATCTTCTAACACCAAGGGGAGAATCCATAAGGAGTTGGAAAATTATATAAGATCACCATATCAAAGAGACAGGGACAGAATCGTTCATTCCTCTTCATTTCGAAGATTAAAACATAAAACACAGGTCTTTGTAAATACTGAAGGAGATCATTACAGAACAAGACTCACTCATTCCATGGAAGTTTCCCAGATTGCCAGAACATTAGCAAGAGCCTTAAAACTTAATGAAGATTTATGTGAAACGCTAAGTTTGTCTCATGATTTGGGACATACTCCCTTTGGGCATGCCGGTGAAAAGGTTTTAGATAAATGCATGAAGTCATTTGGAGGTTTTGACCACAACATCCAAACACTAAGAATAATAACACATTTAGAAAAAAAATATTACAATTTTTATGGTTTGAATCTTACTATTGAAACATTAGATGGGCTATTGAAACATAATGGTCCTGTAAACGACACAAGACCCCATAAAAAAATATTAGATATTAGTTTTTTTAATAAAAAAATTAACTTTAATAAATCTCCTTCTTTAGAAGCCCAAGTTTCTGCAATATCTGATGATATTGCTTATAACAATCATGATCTGGAAGATGGTTTAAGAGCTGGACTTTTTACTTTAAAAAAAATTAGTAAACTTCCATACATATCAACTATTGTAAATAAGCATATTAAAAATTTAAAAAAATTTAGAAAAGAAGTGGTGGTAAATCATGTAATTAGAGAATTAATAAATAAGATGGTAATTGATGTAATTAAGACAACTAATAAAAATTTAAAAAAACTGAAACCACGCTCAATAAAAGATATCTATAACCACGAAGGCTTAATAGTAAATTTTTCAAAAGAAATGAAAAGCTTTGAAAAAGAAATAAAATACTTTTTAAATAAAAATATGTACAACAATAATAAAGTTCTCGTTAATACCAATAAGGGAAAAAAAATTATTAAAGAATTATTTAAATATTTGATAAAAAACCCTAATAAGTATATTAACAAAGATCTTTTAAAAAATGGAATAAAAGAAAGAATTATCGCAGATTTCATAGCTGGAATGACAGATAGATATGCAATAAATCTTTATAATAAAATAAAATGAATTTACTTTTAGACTATAAAACTAAAATTCATGATCTTTTAGATAAATTAAAAAAAAATAATTTAATTAATTTTTCTAACAATTTAAAAGACCTAACTGTAGAAACCCCACCTAAAAAGAACAATGCCGATATATCATGTAATGCTGCAATGGTTTTATCCAAGCATAATAATAAATCGCCAAATGATATAGCGGAGTTTTTAAAAAAGGAATTTCTAACAAATTTTAGTGAATTTAAATCAATCTCTATTGCAAAACCTGGCTTCATCAATATAAATTTTAAAGAAATATTCTGGAAAAGTTACTTGCACAAAATATTAAAACTAAATAACATTTATGGATCTTCTCATACTAACGTAAAAAAATATAATATAGAGTTTGTTTCTGCAAATCCTACTGGACCATTACATGTTGGTCACTGTCGTGGAGCCATTTTAGGTGATGTTATATCAAATTTGTTAAAATTCAACGGTCACAATGTATTAAAAGAATATTATGTTAATGACTACGGTAAGCAAATAGACAGTTTTGTTGAATCGATTTATTATCGAATTTTAGAAATTGTTAATAAAAAAGAATTTCCAAAAGATAAAAATCTTTATCCGGGAGATTATATTGTTGATATTGCTAAAAAAATTATAAGTGGAGGAAAAATAAAGGATTTTAGTAACTTAAAAAGTATATATAAAGATCTAGCTGATGAATCTTTATTTATATCAATGGATATAATTAAAAAAAATTTAAAAATTTTAGGTGTAAACCATGACAGTTTTATTTATGAATCTGATTTAGTTAACAAAAATCTTGTTGATAAAGCTGTTGAAGAGCTTAAAAAAAATAATTTTGTCTATACGGGGAAGTTAAAGCCTCCTAAAGGTGATTTAACTAACGAATGGAAATCAAGATCACAAATTATTTTTAGTTCAACAAAATTTGGCGATGATGTTGATAGAGCTTTGCAAAAAGAAGATAAAACTTGGACGTATTTTGCTGGAGATCTTGCGTATCATTCAAACAAAATAAAAAGAAATTTTGATTTTTTAGTAAATATATTAGGTGCCGATCACTCAGGATATATTAAAAGAATAACAGCTGCTGTTAATGCCTTGTCGTTAAATAAGACTAATCTAATTTGTAAGGTATCTCAGTTAGTAAAATTATATAAGAATAACAAACCATTTAAAATGTCCAAGAGAGAAGGAAATTATATTACAGTTGACGATTTAATAGATGAAGTTGGTAAAGACGCAACTAGATTTATGATGCTCAATAGAAGTAATAATGTTGAATTAGATTTTGATTTTCAAAAAGTTACTGAAAAATCAAAAGACAATCCTGTCTTTTATGTTCAGTATGCATATGCAAGAATTAATTCTGTTTTTAGAAATTTAAATTTAGATATAAATAAAAATACAGTTTCAAACATTGATGAATATAAAATTAATGAACATGAGATTAATATTTTAAAAAAAATCTCAGAATGGCCAAAATGTGTAGAAGTATCTAGTAATAAACTTGAACCTCACAGAATACCTTTTTACTTATATGATCTAGCAACTTTATTTCATTCATATTGGAGTTTAGGACAAGAAAATAAAAAATTTAGATTTATTTCTGAAAATGGGAAAGGTAATATATTAAGACTTCAGATCATAAAAGCCACTTCTATTGTTATTGAAAATGGAATGTCTATTTTAGGTGTATCTATACCTAAGTCTATGTAATGATTAAAAAAGTTGTAAACGTTTTGTGTTTTTTTATACCCTGGATTTTTATATTTCTTGTCGGTTTCTACTATTTTTCTGAAAAAAATATTAACTTTATAAATAAATCTAGAGCACAAGATTACTCTCAAACATTCATAAATATCACAAAGCTTCCTTTGTTAAAAAATGATACAAGCAATATAACAGAATATTCCAATGATTCTAATAACCAAAAAAAAAAATATAATAAATTTTTTGAGCTTATAGGAAAATAGTTGATGCAAAGAAAAGCTATAATTTTTGGTGTAAAAGGCACCACATTATCCAGAGAAGAAAAATATTTCCTAAAAACTTCAAAACCATGGGGAATTATTATATTTTCTAGAAATGTTAGCAATTTATCTCAGCTAAAAAAACTTACTAAACAAATAAGAAGTATATTTAATGATTCTAACTATCCAATATTAATTGATGAAGAAGGAGGCGATGTAACTAGATTAAACAAAATAATTAGCTTTAGAACTTTCAGCCAAAGTTTTATTGCAGAAGAGTATAAAAATAACAAGAGCACTTTTCATGAAAGGTATGAAAATTATATTAGTTTAGTATCTGACATTTTATCAGAAGCAGGTATAAATATTAATACATCACCAGTTTTAGATATAAAGAATAAAGCGAGTAACAAAATTATAGGAAGTAGAGCTTTTTCTAATAATAAAAAAATAATATATAAGATAGGAAATTTATGTATTAACTTTTATCATAAAAATAAAATTGGAACAGTTGTAAAGCATATACCTGGCCACGGTCGATCAAATAACGATAGTCATTTTTTTACGCCAATAATCTCTGCGTCTAAAAATGAACTTATTAAAAATGATTTTAAAGTATTTAAAAAAAATAAATCTTTTTTTGCCATGACTGGACATCTTGTTTTTACATCTTTTGATAAAAAGAATACAGCAACACATTCTAAAAATATTATTACGAATGTAATAAGAAAACATATTGGGTTTAAAGGAATTTTAATTTCAGACGATATTTCAATGAAAGCATTAAAGTACAATATAAAAACCAATGCTATCAAAGCACTTCATGCAGGTTGTAATTTAGTATTACATTGTAATGGCAATCTAAAAGAAATGAAGAAGCTGGTAAAAATTATACCCAATATAGATAATCTTACGCAAAAAAAAACATCAGATTTTTATAAATTTTTAGGATAATATAATTCTATGGACGGAATTGAAAATAAAGAATTTAAGATCAAAATAGACAATTATTCTGGTCCCCTGGATGCCTTGTTAGATCTAGCTAAGATGCAAAAAGTTGATCTTACGAGTATATCAATTACTCAATTAGCTGACCAATTTGTCCAATTCATAAACAAAGCCCAGAATTTAAACTTAGATTTAGCCTCAGAGTATCTGCTTATGGCTTCATGGTTGGCCTACCTTAAATCAAAATTATTATTACCACAACTTGATGAAGATAACTTTGAAGCAATTGAAGTTGCAAAAAAATTAAAATTGCAATTAAAAAAACTTGAATTAATAAGACTTTTATCTGATCAATTGTTAAAAAAAAATAGACTAGGTATTGACATACGCACAAGAGGGATATCAGGTGGTGTTAGATTGATTAATAAATCAAAGTACTCAGTAACTTTGTATGAGCTATTAAAGTCTTATTCCAACCACGTAATGAAAAAAAATTTTTTATCAATCAATATACCGAAATTACCAGTTTGTTCTACAGATCAAGCTATAGAGATTATTAAAAAGAATATTAATAAATTAAGTGAATGGAAAAATTTTGTTGATTTAATTCCTTCTAATTTTAAGAAATCAGAAACATTAAAAAAAACAGGAGTAGCTGGTTTTTTTTCAGCATCTCTTGAATTAACGAAAGATGGATTGATTGATATGATGCAAAAAAGTCAGTTTGAAAAAATTTTTATTAAGGAAAAGAAATGAAAAAAAAAAATAATGCAAATATTTTAAACTTTCCTTCCGCCATCAGTCAATCAGAAAGAGAAGTAGAAGCCATTTTGTTTTCTGCTGAAGAGCCTTTAGATATCGAAACCATTAAATTACGCATGAAAGCAAAAGGGAATATAAAAAATATACTCGATAGTTTAGAAAAACAGTATAGTGCAAGAGGTATAAATTTAGTCTGTATTACAAATAAGTGGTCTTTTAGAACACCCGCAAATCTTTCCAAACTAATGAATTTACAAAAAAATTCACAAAAAAAACTTTCAAAAGCTGCTACAGAAACTTTGTCTATAATTGTTTATCATCAACCTGTTACTAGATCTGAAATTGAAGAAATTAGAGGAGTGGCTTTTGCTACCGGCACATTAGAGATTTTATTACAACTTAATTGGGTTAGACCTTGTGGTAGAAAAAATGTTCCAGGCAAACCAATTCAATATTCTACTACCGATGAATTCTTAAACCATTTTAATATAAAAAAATTAACAGATTTGCCTACTGTTGAAGAGCTTTCTTCAGCTGGCTTAATAGATAGTGGCAATATTGATACGTCTATTTTTGGAACTGGAAAATTCTTTAAAGAACAAATTAGTGAGAAAAAAGAGAATATATATTCAAATATTGACGATATGTTAAATAAAACTCTTAACCAAGAAGAAGAATAAAAGATATCTTTAATAATATAATAAAATTGTATATAAACAATGTATGAGTATAGGTTTTTGGCAAATAGCAGTAGTCGTAGTATTGGTTGTCCTTCTCTTTGGGAGAGGTAAAATATCTTCTCTTATGGGAGATGTAGCCAAAGGAATTAAAAGTTTTAAAAAAGGCATGTCAGATAATCCTGATCAATCCAGTCCAACTTCCTCTTCTGAAGAAAATTCAAAAAAAGATCAAAATTCAGAGAATTAATATTTTAAATGCCACAAATTGGATGGTTTGAAATAGTAGTTGTGGCAATCTTAGCAATCTTAATTATTGGACCAAAAGATTTCCCCATTGTAGTAAGGAAAATTGGCAATTGGACATCTTCTATTAAAAAATATTTTAGTGAAATTCAAAAAGATATAAATGAGGTAAAAGATATTTATGAAGACGAAAATTTAATAGATAAATATAGAAAAGACAAAAAATCAAATAAGGAAAAAAATGAATGACAAAAAGAATAAAGAAACAACTTTTATCAATCATCTAACAGAGTTAAGATCTAGGTTATTTAGATCTATTGCATATGTATTTATTTTTTTTATAATTTCATACATATTTGCCGAAAATATTTATAGTTTTTTAGTGGAACCTTATGCTAATGCTGTAAAAAATGATGAGCTTGAAAGAAGATTGATTTATACGGCATTACACGAAACTTTTATAACTTACTTAAAAGTTTCTTTTTTTGCCGCTATATTTATCGGTAGCCCATTTATACTTACACAAATATGGAAATTTGTTGCTCCTGGTTTATATAAAAATGAAAAAAAAGCATTACTACCCTATCTAATAGCTACTCCAACTTTGTTTATACTAGGTGGAGTCTTGGTTTATTATTTAATAATGCCTCTTGCCATAAAATTTTTTCTTTCATTTGAAACTACGGGTCAACTTGGAAGTTTACCAATTCAATTAGAAGCCAAAGTAAATGAATATCTTTCTTTAATCATGAGACTAATATTTGCTTTTGGAATCAGTTTTCAACTACCTGTTTTACTTACTCTACTAGCTAAAGTTGGTGTTATTGACTCAGTTTATTTAAAAAAAAGAAGGAGATATGTTGTTGTGATAATATTTGCTGCTGCAGCTGTATTGACACCACCTGATCCTATTACACAAATTGGTTTAGGAATACCTTTGTTAATTTTATATGAATTATCTATATTGTCAGTTAAATTAATAGAAAAGAAAAGAAACAATGTATAACATAAAATTTATTAGAGAAAATTTAAGTTTATTCACTAAAAAGTTAAATGATCGAAATGTAAATATAAATTTTGATGAATTTTTAAAGTTAGATAAAAAAAATAGAGAACTCATTCAAAAAAAGGAAAAACTAGAACAAGAAAAAAAAGCACTCTCCCAACAAAAAGACAAAACTCTATTTATCAAATCAAAAGAAATTGGTCAAAAAATTGATGATTTGATAAAAGAAAATGAAGAAATTAAAAATAAAATTAACAAAATTATTCATTTTTTACCAAATATAGCAATGGAAGATGTTCCCTTAGGAATAGACGAAAAAACTAATAAAGAAATTAAAAAAAATGGAACTATTCCAGTTTTTACTTTTGAACCGCTGTCACATTACGAACTAGGAACAAATCTAAATTTAATGGATTTTGAAACAGCAACAAAAATTTCTGGATCAAGATTTGTTTTTTTAAAAGGAAAGCTGGCAATGCTAGAAAGAGCTATTTCAAACTTTATGTTAGATTGTCATACGAAAGAATTCGGATACACAGAAATCTCACCCCCTTTAATAGTTAGCAGCGATACAATGTTTGGAACAGGTCAATTACCTAAATTTGAAAATGATCAATTCGAAATCAAATTTGAAGATTCTAAATCAAGAAAATATTTAATTCCAACGGCAGAAGTTGTTTTAACAAATATTGTTAGAGATAGTTTTTTAAAAGAAAAAGATTTACCTTTAAGATTCGTTGCGTCAACCCCTTGTTTTAGGAAAGAAGCGGGTAGTTACGGTAAAGACACAAAAGGAATGATAAGACAACACCAATTTTATAAGGTGGAACTTGTAAGCATCATTAACAATAAAAACTGCAACGAGGAACTAGATAGGATGACTAAATGTGCTGAATCTATTTTAAAAAAACTAAAACTTCCCTATAAAGTTGTCTTGTTATCAACTGGTGATATGGGATTTAGTGCTGAAAAAACTTTTGACTTAGAGGTTTGGGTTCCGTCAGAAAAGAAATATAGAGAAATATCAAGCTGTTCTTCATGCGGTCAATTTCAGGCAAGGAGAATGAAAGCTAAATATAAAAATTCTGAAAATAAAACGGATTTTGTTAGTACTTTGAATGGATCAGGACTTGCCATAGGAAGAACATTAATTTCAATAATGGAAAATTATCAACAAAAAGATGGATCAATTATAATTCCAGACGTTTTAAGACCATATATGGGTGGTGAAAAATTAATTAAATAATTATTATTGTTTATTTTTTTTATTTAGTATAATCATAAGAAAATTTAGGAGTTTATATGTCAGGTTCTGGTTTTGGACAATTTATACCGCTTATATTAATTTTTGTAATTTTTTATTTCTTTTTAATTAGGCCACAACAAAAAAGAATAAAAGATCACAAGTTAATGGCGAGCGCTTTAAAAAGAGGAGATCAAGTTGTCACCTCTGGTGGTATGATTGGAAGCATAGAAAAGGTCTACGATGATGATAAAGTAGATTTATTAGTATCTGAAAATATGACAGTCCAGATTATTAAGTCTACAATTCAAAATCATTTAAACGATCAAAAAACAAAAAAATAAATATTTTGTGTTATATTTTTCTAAGATTAAAATAATTACTATTTATTCTATAATAATTATTTTAGCTTTTTTTGCTATTTTAAATTTTAATAATAACAAAGATCATTTTTTACTTTCTAAAAAAATAAATTTAGGTTTAGATTTACAAGGAGGTTCATACCTTCTCCTTGAAGTGGACTCTCAACCAGTAATAAAACAAAAAATCCAAAACAAACTTCTGTTATTAAGAAATATATTAAAAGAAAAAAAAATTAAGTATGAAAATTTAAAAATTATACAAGATTCAATTTATTTTAATATCGATAAAAAGAATATTGCTGAGTTTGAAAAGTTCTTTTTAAATAAAGACAACACTTTTAATGAATATTATGATCAGTATAAAGAATATGAATTAAATCTTTCAATAGATGAAAATTCTTTAAATATTAGTTATTCAAAGTTTGGCATCATTGAAATTAAAAAAACTACGCTCAGTCAATCTTTAGAAATTGTGAGAAGACGAATTGATGAAGTGGGGACTAACGATCCCACCATTATAAGACGGGGAAACAACAGAATATTAGTTGAGTTACCAGGTTTATCTAATCCTAATAGAGTTAAAGATTTGCTCGGCAAAACAGCTAATTTAACTTTTAGATTTGTATCTGATGAAGATGGTGAATTTGGAAACGAAACTATTTTTTTTGAAAATGAAGATAAATCGTCCAAAGTTAACAAAAGAGTTATTTTAAATGGAGATAACTTGATCAATGCCAAAGCAACCTTTGATAATGTAAATAATGAAAGCGTGGTTACTTTTGCTCTAGATAGAATTGGAACAAAAAAATTTGCTAAAGCAACTCAAAAAAATGTTGGAAAAAGATTGGCTATCATTTTAGATAACAAAATAATTAATGCGCCACAAATTCGGGAACCAATAGTTGGTGGAAACGGTCAAATTACTGGAAATTTTACTTTTCAATCTGCAACGGATCTTGCTCTGCTTTTAAGATCTGGCGCTCTACCTGCGCCACTTGAAATTGTCGAAGAAAGAACTGTAGGGCCTGATTTAGGAGAAGACTCTATTAAAGCTGGGACAATATCATTGCTTATTGGTTTTCTATTAGTAATTATATTTATGGTTATAAAATATAGATTTTTAGGAATTATTTCTGACTTGGCTCTAATCACCAATCTTACTTTGCTGATTGGAATCTTAACTTTACTTGAAGCAACTCTTACGTTGCCTGGTATAGCAGGTATTATTCTAACCGTTGGAATGGCTGTTGATGCTAATGTTTTAATTTTTGAAAGAATTAAAGAGGAAATGAAAACAGAAAATTCAATTATTCATGCTTTTGATATGGGGTACACGAAAGCAAAAACAGCAGTTTTAGACGCAAATGTAACGACATTAATATCAGCAATTATACTTTTCTTCCTTGGATCGGGACCTGTTAAAGGATTTGCTATAACGTTGGGGGTAGGGATACTTACCACTCTATTTTCAGCATATTTCTTTGCAAGACACTTATCATCATTTTATGTAATGAGAAATAAAGATAAAAAAATAATTATATGATTTTTAATATTTCAAAAAGTATAAATTTTACACAGCATTATAAAAAGCTAAATATTTTATCTGCTACACTAATTTGCCTTTCAATAGCCGTGCTTGTGTTCAAAGGTTTAAACCTGGGCGTAGATTTTAAAGGAGGCACGTTAATCGAGTTAAGAGTTGAAAATACCAGTGTAAACATATCTGATATTAGATCATCTTTTTTAAAAATGAACTTAGGTGATGTTACAGTTAAAAAATTTGGAAAAAACAATGATTATTTAGTTAAGTTTGAGCAAGAATCTTCTAAAAATAAAAATCAAATAAAAATTATTAATGACCAGCTAACTTCAGATTTAAACGAAAATATTAATTTTAGGCGCGTTGAAAATGTTGGGCCTAAAGTAAGCAATGAATTATTAAAGGCTGGGTTGTTAGCAATAACACTGTCATTAGCTGCAATGTTGTTTTATATATGGATTAGGTTTGAGTGGCAATTTAGCTTAGGTGCCATTGTTGCTATAGTTCATGATGTGGTTATAACATTAGGGATATTTTCCTTATTATCCTATGAAATTAATTTGTCTATCATAGCTGCGGTATTAACCATCGTTGGTTATTCAATGAATGATACTGTAGTAATATTCGATAGAATACGTGAAAATTTAAGAAAGTTTACAAGTTTAAAGATTATAGAAATCTCAAATATTTCTACAAATGAAACTTTATCAAGAACTTTGATTACATCAATTACAACTTTATTAGCTTTATTTTCTATATTTATCTTTGGAGGAGCTATACTCGAAGGTTTTTCTTTTGCAATGATTGTTGGGGTTATAATCGGAACTTACTCTTCAATTTTTGTAGCTACACCATTACTTAATTATACAAATGTTAACTACAAAACTGTTACAAAAGAAGAAATTAATGAGAATGTTTAGTATAAATTTTGTGCCATTACCATTGAAAGTAACATTGGCAATGATAATAAAGTGTTTATTCTAGATGCCATTACAGCTTTTTTTAAAGATATAGGTTTTTCTTCAGGAGAACATTCAATTATTCCAAGAGCTTTTTTTTGATTAGGCCAAATAATAAACCAGACATTAAAAGCCATGATTAAACCTAGCCACATTCCAATACCAATGGCCGTATTTTTACTATCACCACTACCAATTCCTAACGTCATGGCTTGGTGTACATAACCATTTAAAGTTGCAACTATTAAACCAGTAACTATTGTTGCTAACGCAGCCCATCTAAACCAAAAAAGAACAGCAGGAGCAATCACTTTAGTAATTGCAGGTTTTTGTTCATCGGTAAGTTTTGGCATGCTTGGTATTTGTACAAAATTTAGGTACCATAATAATCCTATCCACATTATACCAGCCAAAACATGAAAGTAACGAAACAACCAACTCCAAAAAAGTTGATCGAAAGCCCATTCTCCACCCCCAACATACAAACCAATAAATAGCAATATAGTTAATACAATAGAAAGATGTATTGTTTTAGACAATGATTGTAAAATTGAAAGCATGATTCACTATACCATTTTTTATCTGGATACTAACCTGTTTTTTTCATTTTAGTGTTAATAATTTGTTTTAAAAAATTACCAGTATAACTACTGGCTATTTCACTAACTTTTTCTGGATTCCCTTCAGCTATTATTTGACCTCCTTTTATACCACCTTCAGGGCCCATATCCACTATCCAGTCAGCAGTTTTAATTACATCTAAATTGTGCTCTATAACAACAACAGTATTACCCAGCACTACAAATGTTTGCAATATTTCCAAAAGTTTTTTTATATCATGAGCGTGCAAACCAGTAGTTGGCTCATCTAAAATGTACAAAGTTCTTCCAGTCGATCTTTTCGACAACTCTTTAGCTAATTTAATTCTTTGTGCCTCACCGCCAGATAATGTAGTAGCTTGCTGCCCAACTTTAATATAACCCAGGCCAACTTTCTTCAATGTTAACAACTTGGACCTCACAGCGGGTATATTGACGAAATAATCACAACCCTCATCTACGGTCATATTTAAAACATCAGCAATGTTTTTATCCTTAAATCTAATTTCTAAAGTTTCTCTGTTATACCTGCTTCCTTTACAAACATCACATGGGATATAAACGTCTGGTAAAAAATGCATTTCATAAGTTATAACCCCATCTCCTTCACAAGACTCACATCTACCTCCTTTTACATTAAAAGAAAATCTTCCAATTTTATAGCCTCGAGATTTTGACTCCGGTAAACTAGCAAACCAATCTCTTATAGGGCCAAATGCTCCGGTGTATGTGGCGGGATTTGATCTCGGTGTTCTCCCAATTGGGGATTGATCAATATCAATAATTTTATCTATTAACTCAACCCCCTTATATCCGGTAAAAGTTTTTGGCAACTTTCTTGATTTGTTATTATTTAACATTAAATTTAAAGCATTATACAAGGTATGAAGTATCAAAGTTGATTTTCCACTTCCAGAGACACCAGTAACACATGTAAATGTTCCCAAAGGTATTTTTAAGTTTACTTTTTTTAAATTATTTCCAGCTGCTCCTAAAATTTCTAAGTACCTTCCGTTTTTTGCCAATCTTCTTTTTTTAGGAATTGCAATATTCATTTTTTTAGATAAATAATTTGCCGTAATGCTGTTTTTATTTTTCAATATTTCTTTTAATTCCCCTTGCGCAACTATTTCACCACCATTAACACCCGCTTCGGGCCCTAGATCAATAATATGATCTGCATTTTCCATAGTTTCGGTATCATGCTCTACAACTATTACAGTATTACCAAGATCCCTTAATCTTTTTAATGCTTTAATTAATTTTATATTATCTTTTTGGTGGAGGCCAATAGACGGTTCATCTAAAACATAAAGAACTCCCGTAAGCCCAGATCCAATTTGCGACGCTAATCTAATTCTTTGAGCTTCACCACCAGATAGCGTTCCAGATTCTCTTGATAAAGTTAAATAATCTAACCCAACATTTAATAAAAAATTTAATCGTTCATTTATTTCTTTTAAAATATGTTGTGCTATTTTTTTTTCTTTTTCATTTAATTTGCTATTAAGACTTTCAAACCATTTTTTTGCCTCAGATATAGATTTTATAGTTACTTCACTAATATTAAGGTCATCAATTTTAACACACAAAGCTTCATCTTTAAGTCTCATGCCTTTACATTTTTCACAACTTGACTCACTTTGATATTGTGAAATTTCTTCTCTTTTCCATTCACTTTCCGTCTCTAAGAATCTTCTTTCAAGGTTATTAATTACACCTTCAAATGTTTTTTTAGTAGAGTATTTTTCATGACCATCATCGTAATTAAATTTTATTTCATCATCATGAGAGCCATAAAGAATTATATCTTTAAATTCTTTCGTTAGTTTTTTCCACGGTGTATCTAATGAAATTTTATAATGTCTAGCTAATGAAGATAATGTTTGAGCGTAATATAAAAATTTTGATTTTGCCCAAGGTTCAATAGCTCCTTCGCCTATACTTTTTTTAGTATTTGGAACTACTAAATTAGGATTTACATTTAAATTCACACCAATGCCCTCACATTCCTCACAAGCACCATACGGACTATTAAAAGAAAATAGTCTTGGTTCAATTTCTTCAATAGTGAAACCACTTTCTGGACAAGCAAATTTTGATGAAAAAACAACTTTTTCAACTTTTCTATATTTTTTGGGAAGTGTTTCATTTTCATATTCAACAAACAGCAAACCGTCAGATAAATTAAGAGCAGATTCAACACCTTCAGCAAGTCTATTTCCTAATTCACTATTTATTACTATTCTATCTACAACGATGGAAATATCATGTTTAATTTTTTTATTTAATTCTGGAAAGTCATCTATATTATAATACTTTCCGTCGACTTTAATTCTTTGAAAGCCTCGTCTTTTATAGTTTGCTATTTCTTTTTTATATTCTCCTTTGCGTCCTCTAACTATAGGAGCTAATAAAAATATTGTATTCTTTTTTGGAAGAGATTTTATTTTATCAACAATTTCAGCGACGCTTTGTGACTTAATAGGTTTGCCTGTAAATGGAGAGTAGGGCGTTCCAGCTCTTGCATACAAAACCCTCATATAATCATAAATTTCTGTTACTGTAGCAACAGTTGATCTGGGATTTTTTGAAGTATTTTTTTGCTCTATAGCAATAGCTGGACTCAAACCTTCAATTAAGTCTACGTTTGGCTTTTTCATTTTATCTAAAAATTGTCTTGCGTATGCAGATAAACTTTCCACATACCTACGCTGACCCTCAGCATAAATAGTGTCAAAAGCTAATGACGATTTTCCTGACCCAGAAAGTCCAGTAATGACAATAAATTTATCTTTTGGTATCTCTAGTGAGATATTTTTCAAATTGTGTTCTTTTGCGCCTTTTATAACGATTTTTTTAAGCATTTTTATAACATCTATATCTAACCTATTAATAAAAAGATGGAAATATGTTATATTTGCATATATTAACAATTAATCTTTAAACAATTCTATTTAAAAATATGGCAGGAAGCTTAAATAAAGTACTTTTGATCGGCAGACTAGGAGCCGATCCTGAAATCAAGCAAATGGTGAACGGCAAAAATGTTGCTAGACTTAGTTTAGCAACAAGCAATACCTGGAAAGACAAAAATACTGGAGAAAAAAAGGAAAAAACTGAATGGCATAGAATTGTAATATTTAATGAAGGACTTGTTAATGTTGTTCAGCAGTATGTTAAAAAAGGTGCGCAGGTTTATATAGAAGGTCAGCTCACAACTCGAAAATGGAAAGATGAAAAATTAGGTATAGACAAATATTCAACCGAAATTGTTTTGCAGGGCTTTAATTCATCTTTCAAAATTCTTTCAAACAAAAACAATCAACTAGAAACTACACAGGATGACAATGCTTCAAAAAGTTCACTTCCGAATGATGACAATCCTGTCCCTAGTGATCTTGATGATGAAATCCCTTTTTAATCTAAATGGAAATTAAAGAACCCACGATACCTAGCAACAATCACAAACCTATACTTGTTTATGATGAAATGAGTTCATCATACTTATCTTATGCTATGAGTGTAATTGTTAGTAGAGCTCTACCCGACGTTAGAGATGGCTTAAAGCCAGTTCATAGAAGAATAATTTTTGCAATGTACAAAGGAGGCTTTGATTGGTCTAAACAATTTAGAAAATCTGCAAGAGTAGTCGGTGACGTTATTGGTAAATATCACCCCCATGGAGATCAGGCTGTCTATGATGCCTTGGTAAGACTAACTCAAGATTTCTCTATGAGCCTTCCTTTGATCGATGGACAAGGAAATTTTGGTTCAATCGATGGAGATCCTGCGGCTGCAATGAGATATACAGAAACAAAGTTAGCAAAAATTTCTCAACACTTAATTGATGATATAGAAAAAAATACAATTGAATACAGAAGTAATTATGATGAAACAGAAAAGGAACCTACTGTTTTACCATCACAATTTCCAAATCTTTTAGTAAATGGAGCGGGTGGGATTGCTGTAGGAATGGCCACAAGTATACCGCCACATAATTTAGGAGAAATCATTGACGCAACCATAGCATTTATCAACAACAACAATATAACAATTGGTCAATTAATGAAAAAAGTTCCTGGACCAGATTTTCCAACTGGTGGAATAGTTATTGGTCAGGATAACTTAAAAAATGGTTACAGCAAAGGAAGAGGCTCTATTAAAATCAGAGGTGAAATAGATGAAGAAAGTTTAAAAAACGGTAAAGAAAGGTTGGTAATCAAATCAATTCCATACCAAGTAAATAAATCAGTTTTAAATGAAAGAATTGCGGAACTAGCTAGAGATAAAAAGATAGAAGGCATAAGTGATATTAGAGATGAATCAAATCGTGAAGGAGTTAGAGTTGTAATAGATTTAAGAAGAAATGTAGAGCCAGAAACTGTTAAAAGACAATTATATAAACTAACATCTATCGAATCATCTTTTGGATTTAACACCTTGGCGATAGTTGATGGAAAACCAAAGATACTGAATTTAAAGGAATTTATATCTGAATTTGTTAAATTTAGAGAACAGACCTTAACTAAAAAAGTAAAGTTTGATTTAAAAAAAGCTCAAGATAAAGCTCACGTATTAATAGGAATTTCGGTTTCTGTCGAAAATATAGATGCAATAATAAAAATTATAAAAAAGTCTAAGAATACTGACGAAGCTAAAAAAAACTTGCTAAATAAAAAATGGAAAATTACCAAGACATCAAGTCTAATTAAATTGATAAGTTCAGAGAAAAATCAAAATAATTATTCTTTGTCAGAAACTCAAGTTTTGTCGATCCTAGACCTAAGATTGCAAAAATTGACTGCCTTTGGAATTAATGAAATAGAAACTGAAATAAAAAAGCTTTCTTTGTTAATAAATGAATATGAAAAATTATTAAAGTCAAAAAAAGAATTATTTAATTATATTGTTAATGAATTAAACAATATTAAAGATAAATTTTCAGTTAAAAGAAGAACTAAAATTACAAACGCAGTATTAAATTATAACATTGAAGAAACAATTCAAAAAGAGGCAATTGTAGTTACGATAACAAACAAAGGTTACATCAAACGTGGATCTTTATCATCAGTTAAGATACAAAAAAGAGGTGGAAAAGGTAAATCAGGAATTAAAACACGTGACGAGGATTTTGTAGTTCAAATATTTACTGCAAATTCATATACACCAGTTTTATTTTTTTCGACACAAGGACTAGTTTATAAACTGAAAGCGTGGAAAATTCCCCAGGGAACCTCCAATTCAAAAGGTAAAACTTTATTCAATCTTTTGCCCTTGAAGAGTCATCATTCAATAAGCTCAATAATGCCACTCCCTGAAAATGAAAGTGAATGGAAAAAATTTCATGTCATATTTGTTACTTCAAAAGGTAAAGTTAGAAAAAACACGTTAGAAGATTTTGCAAGCATACAATCAACGGGAAAAATTGCTATGAAGCTTGATGCGGATGATAAGATTATAGCTGTTAAAATTTGCAGTGATGATCAAGATATTATTTTAAGCACCAAGTTAGGAAAATGCATAAGGTTTAAGTCAAAGAAATTAAGAGTGTTTAAAGGAAGGTCCTCAAAAGGTATAAAAGGAATTGAGCTTTCTAACGATGATAAAATTATATCTTTATCTATTGTAAATAATGTCAATATAAATCCTAAAACTGTGAAAAATTTACTTAAAAATGGCAATGCAGATAAAAATAAATCTTCCGAAATCAAAGCTAAGCAAAAGTATATTTTATCAATTACAGAAAATGGATTTGGTAAAAGAACTTCATATTATGATTATAGAGTTACTAATAGAGGCGGAAAGGGAATTATTGGTATAATTACCTCTGAACGA
>Ga0114999_10002352_pt1 | contig 25023 bp, 22 predicted proteins | sample ArcticOcean_MG_C_3_FD_89820 | JGI IMG/M metagenome (GOLD analysis project Ga0114999, IMG submission 89820) | Marine microbial communities from western Arctic Ocean - ArcticOcean_MG_CB8_126 | ecosystem: Environmental > Aquatic > Marine > Oceanic | place: Arctic Ocean: Canada Basin | collected...
ATGGGCCTCGTAAAAGAAGTGCTTTCGCGGGTCAGGCCAGACGGTCGCCATAATAGAGGCTGACCGTGTGCTTCGCTTCGGCGAAGAAGAGCCAGCGTTCGAGAACGATCCCGAACAGGCCGGAGACGGCGGCGACGAGAGCGGCGGCGGCCTGGGCCGGGCCGGCCCCCAAGAAATCTGGGACCATGCCCAGAGCGATCAGCAGCAGCGGCAAGACCCCGCCGAGCAGCAGAGCCAGAAGCCGCAGCTTGCGGGCATGTTTGCGCGCGATGCGGAAGCCCATTTCGTCGAGCAGATAGTTGCTGCCGGTATGGGGCGGCTCGAGCAGGCGGACCTTGCCAAATTTGCCCAGACCCGTGGCGCTTTCGGGCGTGGCGACCGGCTCAGCACGATCGATGCCGCGCCAATAGGCGAGCTTCAGGGCCCAGGCCAGGACCAGGGCGATCAAGGCCGCCAGGGCGATGCCGTCGCGCGATCCGGCCAGCAGGGCGTTCAGCAGCAAGAGTCCCGAGACGGCCGCGAAGACCAGGTAGAGGGGCAGGACGAGCGGATGCCGCCAGCGCGGGATCGGCTTGAGCGAGGCGTAGATCATGGCGGTGCAGGCCACCGTGACCAAAGCGCCGAGGCTCGCCGTCCAGCCGGCCAAGGCCCAGCCGCCGGCGGTATCGCCGCGGAAAACCCAGCCGAAGCCGTAGAGGCCGGCGGGCAGAAAGGTCAGAAGGGCCGCGACGCCTTCGCGCGACAGCCAGGAACTGCGCCATTGGGTCAGGGCGCGCCAGGCCCGTTCGGGATGGCCGAGATGGAAGGTCGAGGAAAGCAGGCCGAGGACCACCAGCGCGAGGGCGAGGGCCAGCCCCGCCGCGCCGAAGCCGCGCTCCTGCGGGAGCAGTCCCGTGGGACCGAGCAGACCGAGCAGGGCGAGCAGGCCGTAGCCCGCGCCCGAGGCGGTGGTGAAGAGGACGATGGAGCGGGCGGGATGCATCGGCGCCTCAACCCATCGTCGTCAGCATGCGGTCGACCCAGCCCAGGAATCCGCCTTCGGGGACGATATCGGGCAGGGCTTCCTCCCGCGCCGGCGCTCGCTCGCGCGGCGGCAAGTATTTGTTGGTCGGCTTGTAGCCCATCTCGGGCATCAGGTCGTAGCCGCCGCGCGCGGCGGCTAGAAGCGAGACATCGGAGTCGGGATCGGCGAAATCGCCGAAATGTCGGGCCGAGGCCGGGCAGGTTGCGACACAGACCGGCACCCGGTCTTCCTCCGGCAGGTTCTCGTTATAGATGCGATCGACGCAGAGGGTGCATTTTCGCATGACCTTGTCGACGGGATCCATCTCGCGCGCGCCGTAAGGACAGGCCCAGGCGCAGAGGCCGCAGCCGATGCATTTGGAATCCTCGACCAGCACGATGCCGTCGGCCTGGCGCTTGAAGGAGGCGCCGGTCGGGCAGACGGTGACGCAGGCCGCGTCCTCACAATGGAGGCAGGATTTCGGGAAATGGACGGTGCGCCCGCCCGCGCCCTCGCCCGCCTCGAATCCATGCACCCGGTTGAGCCAGGCGCCGACAGGCTGCGGACCGTAAGGCATGAGGTCGGATAACGGGCCGCCCTGGCCGCCCGTGTTCCACTCCTTGCAATGAACGACGCAGGCCTGGCAGCCGACGCAGGTGTCGAGGTCGATGACCAGGCCCAGGCGCGTCTGCGGGGCCTCGCGCGGCAGGCTGGTCATGACCGGCTCTCCTTGGCCCCGTACCGCAATTCGCCGGGCCGCTGTCGCAGGGGCGGCTCGGGCCGCAGGGCCGGGAACTGCGGTTCGCCCTCGGCGATTTCGTCCGGCGCGGCCTTGCGGATGCGCACGCGCAGATCGTACCAGGCGGCCTGGCCGGTGATCGGATCGGCGCTCGAATAGCGCCCACCGCCGTCGCGGGCCGGCAGAAGGTCGTCGATCAGATGGTTGAGCAGGAAGCCTTCGGTGGCTTCCGGCGCGTCGGGGGACAGGTTCCAGGCGCCCTTGCGCTTGCCGATCGCATTCCAGGTCCAGACCGTGTGCGGGTTGACCCCTTCCATGATCTTTGCGCGGCCCTTGACCTGGCCGTTGCGGCTTTCGATCCAGACCCAGTCGCCGTCCTTGATCCCCTTTTCGCGGGCGAGCAGGGCGGGGACATAGAGCCGGTTGGCGCCGTGGATCTGGCGCAGCCAGGCGTTCTGCGAGCCCCAGGAATGATACATCGCCATCGGCCGCTGGGTGACGGCGTGTAGAGGGAAGCCTTCCTCGTTGGCCGCTTTGTCCTCGAAGGGCGGATACCATTCGGGCAGCGGGTCGAAATAGCGTTCGACCCGGGCGCGGTGTTCCTCGGGCGGTTGAATCTTGCCGTGTCCCTGGGCGGCCAGGCGGAAGCGCTGCATCGGCTCCGAATAGAGCTGGAAGATGATGGGGTCCGGCGCGCCGATGAAGCCCATCTCATGGGCCCAGGCCAGATAGTCGCGATTGGCATGGCGGAAGAAATGCTGGTCGGGCGGCAATTCGTGGGACCAGAAGCAGTCGTTGTCGATATAGGCCTGCAACTGATCCTTGTTCGGCGCGCCGCGGCCCTGCTGGTCGCCCTCTTCCCCGCGCCAGCCGGCGAGGGAGCCGATGCCGGGCCGGCGTTCGTGGTTGACGATATAGTCGGCATAGCCGCCGGGATATTTGGCCGCGCCGTCCTCGTTCACCATGCCGGGCAGGCCGAGCCGCGCGCCCAGGTCGAGCAGGGCGTCCTGGAACGGCCTGACGTCGCGGTCCGGGGCGACGACAGGCTGGCGAATGGCATCGGCCGGGCCCTCGGTGCTGCTGATCGGGCGGTCGAGCAACGAGATGCAGTCCCAGCGCTCCAGATAGGTGGTGTCCGGCAGGATGAGGTCGGCATAGGCCACGGTTTCGGAGAAATAGGCGTCGGAATAGATGATCCGGGGGATGCGGTACTCGCCCGTCTCCTCGTTCCGCGCGGTCAGCATGCGGATCGTCTCGGCGGTGTTCATGGCCGAGTTCCAGGCCATGTTAGCCATGTACATGAACAGCGTGTCGATGCGGTAGGGATCGCCCCGCTCGGCATTACCGATAACGGCATGCATCATGCCATGGGCCGAGATCGGCGCTTCCCAGGAGAAGGCCTTGTCGATCCGGCGCGGCGTGCCGTCGGGGTCGACCAGAAGGTCCTCGGGTCCCTCGGGAAAGCCTAGGGGCGGGCCGGGCATGCGCTCGCCCGGGTTCACCTCATGGGCGTGTCCGGCCGGGCGCGGCCCCGGCGGACAGGGCCGGGGAAAGGGCGCCTTGAAGCGGAAGCCGCCCGGGCAGTCGATGCTGCCCAGCAGGACCTGCAGCAGATGCAGGGCGCGGCAGGTCTGGAAGCCGTTGGCATGGGCCGAAATGCCGCGCATGGCGTGCATCGCGACGGGCCGGCCGATCATCGTTTCGTGGCGGCGGCCGGTCCAATCGGTCCAGGGCCGCTCCAGCACGATCTCTTCCTCGAAGGCGGCCCGCGCCAGTTCGGCGGCGATGCGCCGGATCGTCGCCGCAGGGATGCCCGTGCGTTCGGCCACGGCATCGGGCGCGTTGGCGGGATCGAGATAGCGTTCGGCGATGAGGGCGAAGACGGGCACGGCCCGGCGGCCGTCGGGCAGGGTCACTTCGCCGGTCATGGTGGGCTTGGCGTTCGGATCGGCGCCGGGGACCGCCATGTCCCGCTCGCGGTCCCAGACCAGGGGGCAGCCTTCGCCGTCGCGGGCGAACAATCCGTCCTCCGGGCCGCCGGGGTCGCGCAGGACCAGCCAGGGCGCATTGGTGTAGCGGATCAGATAGTCGAGATCGACCTTGCCCGCGCGCAGCAGTTCATGGATGAGGGCGATGGCGAAAAGGCCGTCGGTGCCCGGCGTGATGCCGAGCCATTCGTCGGCGATGGCGGAATAACCGGTGCGGACCGGATTGACCGAGACGAATTTTGCGCCACGCTCGCGCAGGGTGGCCAGGCCCATCTTGATGGGATTGGAATTGTGATCCTCGGCCACGCCGAACATCAGCAGATAGCGCGAGCGTTCCCAATCGGGTTCGCCAAACTCCCAGAACGAGCCGCCGATAGTGTATAGCCCGGCCGCCGCCATATTGACCGAACAGAATCCCCCGTGTGCGGCATAGTTCGGCGTGCCGAACTGGCTGGCCCACCAGCCGGTCAGAGCCTGGCTCTGGTCGCGCCCGGTGAAGAAGGCCAGCTTTCGCGGATCGGTCGCGCGAATGCTGCCCAGCCATTCGGCGGCGAGGCCCAAGGCCTCGTCCCAGGAGATCGGCTTGAACTTGCCCTCGCCCCTTTCGCCCACCCGCAGTAGCGGCTGACTCAGCCGCGCGGGGGACAGGTGCTGCATGATGCCGGCGGAACCCTTGGCGCAGAGCACGCCCTTGTTCACCGGATGATCGCGGTTGCCCTCGATGTACTGGACCTGGTTGTCCTTGAGGTGAACCTTGATGCCGCAGCGGCAGGCACACATGTAGCAGGTGGTGGTGCGGATATCGTCGGATCTGGGGCGCGAGGTTTCGACGGCCGGTTCTCCGCGCCGTTTCCGCGCGCCGGCTTCTAGATCTATGGATTTGGCCACCAAAACCGCCGCCCTCCCCGTCTTCCCCTGCCTTCGGCGGGGCCGATCATAGTGTCTTCCATCGGTCCGTCCCACCCCTTGTCGCGGCTTTCGCATGGCTCCATGGTCCGGATGATGAGCAGGCGTTCCCCAAGAGCGATCGTGGCGCTTCACGCGCTGTTTTTAGCTCTTTCTCTCGGCCCGGCCGCTCCGGCTGCATCCGCCGCCGATGCCGGTCCACCGGGCGGCGCGACAACGCGCGCCATGACCAACGAAAACGCTTTTTCGCTGCCCGCCGCCAGTCTGAGCAGTGAGGAAGTGCGGGTCTTCGCCCTGGGCAACCGCCTGTTCAATGCGGAATGGCGCCCGGCGGGGAAGGGCGAGGAAAGCCTGGACGGGTTGGGGCCGACCTTCAACGCCGTGTCCTGCGCGGGTTGTCATCGGCGCGACGGGCGGGGCCGTCCGCCCGATGGGCCGGAGGAGGCGCTCGACTCCATGCCTGTGCGCCTATCCGTTTCGGGTGGTGAACCGGATGGTGCGCCGGTGCCGCATCCCAATTATGGCCTTCAGCTTAACGATAGAGCGCTGCCCGGCGTGCCGTCGGAAGGGCGCATGCGGGTGCGCTACGAGGCGGTCGAGGGCCGCTATGGTGACGGCCGGGCCTATGTGTTGCGCCGCCCGGTCTACGCCTTCGAGACGCCGGGTTTCGGCGCGCCGGGGGACGATCTCCTGCTGTCGCCGCGTGTCGGCCAGCAACTCGTCGGCCTGGGCCTGCTCGAAGCGGTGCCCGAAGCGACCATCCTGGCATTGGCCGATCCCGATGACGTCGATGGCGACGGCATCTCCGGGCGGGCCAATCGGATCGGTGCGGTGGCGGGAGAATCCGGCCGATTAGGCCGCTTTGGCTGGAAGGCGAATGCGGCCAGCTTGCGCGATCAGGTGGCGGAGGCCTTCCTGGGCGATCTGGGCATCACCAGTCCCGACCGACCCGAAGAGAACTGCCCGCCCATCCAAGCGGCCTGCCGCGCCGCGCCGCGGGGCGGTGCGCCGGAATTGGACGAGCTGCGCCTGCGGCTGATGACCTTCTATGTGCAAACCCTTGCCGTGCCCGATCGGCGCGGCGTCGGCGATCCGGCCGTGATGCGGGGCGAGACGCTGTTCGCGGCAGCGAGCTGTGTGGCTTGCCATAAGCCGGCGATGACGACCGGCGAGCATTCTGTCGCCGCCCTCTCCGGCCAGATCATCCGACCCTATACCGATCTGCTGCTGCACAATATGGGCGAGGGCCTGGCCGATGGTCGTCCCGATTTTCTGGCGGATGGGCGGGAATGGCGGACGCCGCCGCTCTGGGGCCTCGGCCTGATCGAGACGGTCAATGGCCATGACCGGCTGCTGCATGACGGCCGCGCGCGGGGCGTGGCCGAGGCGATCCTGTGGCATGGCGGCGAAGGTGCGGCCGCGCGCGAGGCTTTTCACACGATGCCCGAAGCGGACCGCGCGGCTCTGATCGCTTTCGTTCTCTCGCTTTAGGATTCGTCTCTCGCGGACGTTAGTCCTGGACCGTCAGGAAGAGGCGGAGATCGCCGCGCTGCACGGTGAACCGGTCGCCGGCATGGGCGGCGCCGGCGGCTTGTTCCAACTGGGCGGGGCTGGGCGTCGGCTTGCCGGCGAAGGCCAGGACGACATCGCCCGGGCGCAGCCCCAGCTTCTCGGCGCGGCTGTTCCGATCGACGGCGATGACCGCCACGCCGTCTACCTGGCCGTGGCTGGGCCAGGTTTCGGGGATGGCGGCGAAGAAGGCGCCGGCGATGCCCTCGATTTCCTCACCGGCATCGGAGCGCTCGACGGTTTTCGGATGCGCGACCAGGATTTCGATCTCGATCACTTCCAGATCGCGGATCACCGACAGCCGGGCGCTTTGGCCGATGCGAAGCAGGCCGATCTGGTTGCGCAGGTCGGCGCCGCTGCGCAGCGGGCGGCCGTCCACGGCGACGACGACATCCGCGCCAACAAGCCCGGCCTTGTCGGCCGGCGAGCCGGGTTCGACCGCGACCACGACGGCGCCGGGAGTCGGGTCCAGGCCCATCGCCGTGGCCGCTTCCGGCGTGAATTCCTCTGCCGTTACGCCCATCTGCCCCCGAAGCACCTCGCCATAAAGCAGAAGCTGGTCCATGACCGCGCGGGCCATGTTGGCGGGCACAGCGAAGCCGATGCCGACATTGCCGCCGCCGGGGCCGATGATGGCCGTGTTGATGCCGATCAGGCGGCCCTTGAGGTCGATCAGCGCGCCGCCGGAATTGCCGGGATTGATCGAGGCGTCGGTCTGAATGAAGTCCTCGTAGCCTTTGAGCCCCAGCCCCGTCCGGCCCAAGGCGCTGACGATGCCGGATGTCACGGTCTGGCCGAGGGCGAAGGGGTTGCCGATCGCAATCACGAAATCGCCGACCTCGATCAAGTCGGAATCGCCGAACGGGACGGCCGAAAGGGCATCCGGCGGGATACGGAGGACGGCGATATCCGTTTCGGGATCGGTGCCGATCAATTCCGCTTCGAGCTTTCTCCTGTCCTTGAGTGTGACGAAGATCTTGGCCGCGCCGGCAATGACATGGTGGTTGGTCAGAACGAAACCGGCGCCGGCATCCACGATCACGCCGGAGCCGACCGATTGGTTGGCGTTCGGGTCGCGATTGGGCGCGCCGAAGAACCGTTGAAAGAACGGGTCCGCATAGAGCGGGTTCTGCTCGCTCGCCTGCCCGATCGTGGCGATATTGACCACGGCGGGCGTGATCTCGCGCAGCACCGGGGCCAGGGTCGGCAGCCCGTCTTCGTTCTGCGGCAGGGGCATTGCGGCCCGGCCTGCAAGGGGCAGGGCCAACAGGCAGAAAAGGAGGATCGGCGCAAATCCGCGCTTGATCGGCATCGTCATGTTCCCATCGTAAAGGATGGCTGTAATTCTTGCAGGCTAGGTCCCAGAATCAAGGCCCGCACGCCGTTTTGGCACTCTTGGTCGGCAAGTGCCAATTTATTCGTGCGGACCTCTTGGAACGCATCTGAAATTCCACCACATCGCGCCCAACCCCCTCGGAGTCGGTTCCATTTGTGGGCCGCCGACGGGTGCGCGGGGCAACTCGACAATGCGTTTTGCCCGACAATGCGTTTTGAATGAGATTTGGGAGGGTCGAAAGAAATCCCGTCCGTTGCATGATAGTCTGCTGGTTCGTCGCCTCGAGGGAGAGGAAAAGACGGTTGGTGGCATCATTATTCCGGATACGGCGAAGGAAAAGCCGATGGAGGGCGAGGTCATTGCCGCCGGCGCCGGCAACCGTGACGAAAGCGGCAAGCTCCAGCCTCTCGACGTTGCCAAAGGCGACCGCGTCCTGTTCGGGAAGCGGTCGGGCACCGACGTCAAGATCGACGGCGACGAGCTGCTGATCATGAAAGAATCCATGCCCGGCGGTGGCGGCATGGGCGATATGGGCGGCATGGACTATTAGCCTGAGCGTCATCCCCTCGGAAACGGGCTGCGGCGATGCCGCGGCCCGTTTTCCTTTGCGGCCCGCCTCCGCTATTCCTGTGGCCCGGTTCATGCCTTCCGCGCAATTCCCAGCGCGGCTAGATTGGGTCCGTAAATTCTCCGCGCCGATTTTTTGGCGATTCGGATTGGAAAGTGATCCAGATGCCCGTTCCCACCGTAAAACACCGGAGAAGATCGAACCGGGACAGGGCGTCATGGCGTTGGCCAGCACAGCAGGTTTTTTGTCGGGGCGGCGGGATTCGGCATTGACCCAAGCCACGAAGAACGCGCGGGGCAAAGGCGGTTCTCGAGACGCAGTCGAGCGCAGGCTTTGCGTTCTGGTTGAATCGGTCGCGAAAGGGCGTGACCGGGAGGCATTTGCCGAGCTGTTCGGCCATTTCGCGCCGCGGCTCAAGGCTTTTGCGATGCGTTCGGGCGCGAATCCGGCCACGGCCGAGGAACTGGCCCAGGAGGCGATGGTCGCCGTCTGGCGCAAGGCAACGACCTTCGATAGGCGCCGCGCATCGGCATCGACCTGGGTCTTCACCATCGTCCGAAACAAACGCATCGACCTGATCAGGCGCGATACCAGACCCCGGCCCGAGTCGGAGGATCTGTATGAGACGGATCATGTCGAGGCGGACGGCGAAGACAACTACTTGGCGGTGCAGCGCCAGCGCGTCTTGAGCGAGGGCATCGCCGCCCTGCCATCAGATCAGGCCGAGATGATCAGAATGGCTTTCTACATGGATATGCGACACAGCGAGATCGCCGAGGCAACGAATATTCCGTTGGGGACGGTCAAATCGCGGATCCGCCTGGCCCTCGGGCGGCTTCGCGACGTGGTGGGAGATTTTGAGGCATGAGCGGACACACCCCCCCGGAAGAGCTTCTTCTCGACTACGCTGTCGGTGCCTTGGGCCCGGCTCAGACCCTGGCGATCGAAACGCATCTGTCGCTCCGGCCCGAGACCGGGGTGGAGATTGCCGCGCTGGAGGCGCTCGGCGGGGCGCTTTTGGGCGATATCGAACCCACGCCGCTTTCGGCCGACGCCCTCGACAGGGCCCTGGCCGGTATCGAGCGGCGGGCGCCGGCCGAGGTGACCCCCGCACCGCCGCCCGCCATGGATGCGGAGACGGCCGCGCTCGTACCTCCGCCGCTGCGCGCGCTGGTCGGCCCCAGCCTTCATGCCCTTCCCTGGCGCCGCTGCGGCCGAGGCATCGACGAGGCCAGGCTCGATCTGCGGAGCGAGAGCGGGAATGCGCGCCTTCTGCGCATTCAGGAGGGCGTGCGTGTACCCAAGCATAGCCATCAGGGCACCGAGTTGACGCTCGTTCTCGGCGGAGCCTATTCCGACGGTGGAGAGCGTTTCGCGGTCGGCGATCTTCAATATGCCGACGAGAGCGACGATCACGCGCCGCGGGCCGAACGGGGGGGGGCGTGTCTCTGCCTGGTCGTGCTCGATGCGCCCATCCGTCTGACGGGGCCGGTCGGCCGCTTCTTCAACCCGATCGTCCGGTTCTGAGACGCGTGATGAAGCGTTTCGGGGCGATCATGTTTGTCGCGTTGGTCTTCAGCGCTGTCGGGACGGCCAGGATGGCGGCTGCCGATGTTGGGCCAGCCTCGAAAACGAATAAAATCGGGACGCCACGGGACGCGCTCGCCTTCAAGGTTCTACGCGACGGCAGCGAGTTCGGCAGTCATGTGATTCGGTTCTCCAGAGATGGGGACCGGCTGGTCGTCGATGTCGATATCTCTCTCCGGGTCGATTTCGCCTTCGTGACGCTCTTCTCCTATGAACATCGGAACCGCGAGAACTGGCGCGACGACCGCCTGGTTTCAATCGAAACCTGGACGGATAACGACGGCAAACCCTTCGCCGTCAGCGGCGCCGCGACGACGGGCGGCTTCGAAGTGAGCAGCAAGACTCAGGGAGTCTTTTCCGCGCCGCTGGAGATCATGCCGAGCAGCTATTGGAATATTGCGACGGTCCGCGAAAACAATTTGCTCGATACTCAGGCCGGCCGGCTTCTCGATATCGAGGTTGCCGAACTGGGGACGGAGATCGTTGCAACCGACGATGCCGGTCCTGTGCCCAGCCGCCGTTTCCGCATCTCCGGCGATTTGGACCTGGAGCTTTGGTACGGCATGGCCGGCGACCTGACCCGCCTTGCCTTCCGCGCGCCCAGCGACGATTCGTTGATCGAATACAGGCGTGTCGCTGCCGGCGCGCCGGAGACTGCTCCGGGCTCGACGGCCGGGCGCCTGGATAGGCGATGACGACAGGCAGGGTCGCCTGGATCGTCGGCGCGAGCTCCGGCATCGGCCGCTCTCTCGCGCGACAGCTCGCTGAAGAGGGCGTTGCGGTGGCGGCGAGCGCGCGCCGAGAAGATGCGCTGAAAGAGCTGGCGAAAGAGGCCGCGGGAAAAATCCTGCCGGTCGCCGTTGATGTCACGGATGAAGCCGCCGTGGGGCGGGCCTTCACGCGGATCGAGGCGGAGCTCGGCGCGGTCGATCTGTGCGTGCTGTGCGCCGGGACACATGCGCCGGTCGATGGCAAGGATCTGGACACTTCGGTTTTTCGGCGCCTTGTCGAAGTGAACCTCATGGGCGTCGTCCATGCCCTGGGCGTGGTTCTGCCTGCCATGCTGTCGCGCAAGGCCGGCCATCTCGTGGTCGTTTCCTCCGTCGCCGGATATCGAGGCCTGCCGACCGCGGCGGCCTACGGCGCCACCAAGGCGGGCTTGATCAACATGTGCGAGTCGTTGGCCTTCGATCTCGACGGCACCGGCGTTCGGCTGCAACTCGTCGACCCGGGCTTCGTCGATACGCCGCTTGCCCGGCGCAATCCTTTTCCGATGCCCTTCCTGATGAAATCCGAGGATGCGGCGGCTCGTATCAGGCGGGGATTGGCCTCCAACCGCTTCGAGATCACGTTCCCGCGCCGCTTCACCTTCTGGCTCAAGGTTCTCCGTATTCTGCCCTACGCCCTCTATTTTCCGCTCATTCGGCGGTTCACCGGGGCATGAGTTCGGGATTCGCGGACGTCTGCGCCGGCTATGCGACGGTCCTGGAAGCCCTCTCGCTTGAGACCCTCGACTCGCTGCGCGCGCGCCTATCGGCGGATATTTGTTTTCGCGATCCGTTTACGGATATTCGGGGTATCGAACCGGTCGTCGGGGTATTCGCGCGGCTCTTCGAAACCTGCGGCGATATTTCGTTCCGCATTCGCAGCACCGCTCCGGCGGAGCCCGTTTGCTTCTACGCCTGGACGATGGACTTTACCTTCCGCAACCGCCGTTTTTCGATCGATGGCGTAAGCGAGGTGGCGTTCGACGAGGCCGGGAAAGTCCGCTCGCATATCGATCATTGGGACGCGGCCGGTGGGCTTTACGAACGCTTGCCCCTGATCGGGGCCGTCCTGCGACATCTCCGTCGGCGGCTTGGCGGTCATCGCTGATCCGTCTTGCGCGCCGTTCCCATCAGGTTGGCGGCGCCTCCGCATCCGGCTTCCGGAAGAACAAAGTGACCCGTCCGACGTTCAGACCGAACTTGCTGACCTCGGCGACATTGATCAGAACATCTCCGTCTTGCAGCACCATCAAATCCTCGAATCGCATGGTCCATTCGCGGCCTCCGATGGACATGCGCAAGTCGTACTCCCAACCCAGGGCGCGGCCGTAGGCCCGGCCCGTCGCCTTGCCGACCACGTCGCCCGCTTCGCCCTCGTAGCTGTGGTCGTCCAGTTTGCGGATGCGCCATATCCGCCGGTCGAGGGTGCCGTCGTCATAGACGAAGCGTTCGTCCAAGGTGAGAAGCTCGTCATCCCATTGGCCGTCGATCGTGACATGGAAGGTCCGCCGCACCGTCCCGAAGCGGTCCTGGAACATGCCCCAGGCCTCGGTGCGTCCGGCGAAATACCGTTCCGGTTTGAACTCGGGCGTCGTGGCGGCGAACTTCGTCACGTCCATCGAACTACACCCCACGAGTAGGATTGAAAGGAACAGCAGCGGAAGACGGGCCGCTCGGAACATTGGGAATCCTTTCGGAATGGAGATCCTGGGTGGCCTGGCCGTGCCGCAGGACAAGGAGACGAAGCCGGTTTTGTTCGGTCTCGTCGATCGGAAAGCGCCAGACGATTCGGATCGCAGCGAGCTTGAAAAGGACGGGCGCCAAGCCGTACAGCCCGGCCAGGCCGAGCAGAGCGATCGAATCGTTCTCGCCCTTGGCCGAAAAGCCGATCGCATCGAGCAAGGGAAAGGCGATGCCGATGGAGATGGCCAGGGAGAGTTTGGTGGCCATGCCGGAAATGGCGAAAAGCAGACTGCTGCGGTCGCGCCCACTGACCGCCGCGTCGTGATCGACGATGTCCGCTTGTATCGCGGCCGGAAAAATCAGGTCGGCGCCCAGGCCGAGGCCAGTCAGCACGCAGATTGCGAGGAAGACGGTTTCGTCTCCCGGACCGAGGAACAGGGCGGTGGGAAAGATCAAGGCGGCCCAGGCCATGGACGCGGCCCAGGCGCGGTGCTTGCCGATCGCGCGGCTCAGGCGCAGCCAGATGGGCATGCCGACGATCCCGGACGCGAAATAGGTGAGCAGCAACCCGCCGGCGGCCGCCGGCGCCTCGAGCACCTGGCCGACGAAAAGCAGGAACAGGGTCGCCGGCAGCCCGTTGGCGATGCCGTTCAGCACATTGGCTCCGATTACGGCGCGCAAGGGCCGGTTGTTCGCGAGGAGGCGAGCGCCCTTGCGCCATGAAAGCGGTTGCCAGACACGCCGCGGCGGCTCCGGCACGCGCCAGAGAAGGATAGCCAGCGAAACCGGCAAGACGACGACGATCACGAGGCCGAGATCGTGCAGTGTGGCGGCGAGATCGTCGGCGCCGTAGCCGAGCGCGAAGGGCAGGCCGGCGGCGAGAAGGGTGCCCAGAATGACAGCCGCCTCGCGCAACCCGGCGACACGGCTGCGCCCGTGATAGTCGTCGGAAAGATCGGCACCCCAGGCCCGCAAGGGAATGATGATCGCGGTCCATCCGGTCGCGCTCACTAGCATCCAGAGGCCCACCTCGATCGCGTCCATGCCGGGATTGGGGGAGAACAGGTTCCACATGCCGAGTAGAACCAGCGGCAGGCCGGCGATGATCCAGGGGCGGCGACGACCGATTGGCGTGCGCAGACTGTCGCTGAACTGACCGACAATCGGGTCGGTCACGAAATCCCACAAACGGCCGAGCAGCAGGACCGCGCCGACGACGGTCAGGGGCAGCCCGAGCTCGGATGCGATAAAGGAGGGCAGGTAGACATAGACTGCCATTGCCAGGGCGGCCAAGGGCAGGGCCGGCAATGCGTAGGCGACGAGCGTCGCTATGGGGATGCCGGTCTCGGACCGGCTCGGCTCGGCCATTCCGTCAGGTTCGGGTTAGCAGGATTTGACGCAGATCGACCGCGCCGCTGCGGAACCCGCCGTCGCAATAGGCCAGGTAAAAGTGCCAAAGACGCCAGAAACGCGCATCGAAGCCCATGCCTCGAATGTCGGGCCAAGCGGCGTCGAAACGCGCGGACCAGCGCGCCAGAGTTTCGGCATATTGGAGACCGAAACCGTCGTCCCTTATCGTTTCGAGGCCGGCCTGTCTCGCCCGGTCTGAGAGGATGGTTCGCGTCGGCAGCATGCCGCCCGGGAAAATCCGGGATTGGATGAAGTCCGGGTTTCGGCGATAGCGCGCGAAACGGTTGTCGGCGATTGTGATCGCTTGCAGTGCGGCCCGGCCGCCTGGGCGCAAGCGGCTATGAATCGTGTGGAAATACCGCGACCAAAATCGTTCGCCGACGGCCTCGACCATTTCGATCGAGGCGATCGCGTCGAAGCGTCCTTTCACGTCTCGATAGTCACAAAGGCGGATCGCCACCCGATCGCTCAAGCCGAGTTCGGCCATGCGGCGCGAGGCATAGGCGTGCTGGGCAGGAGAAACCGTAATAGCGGTGACCCTCAGGTCGCGTTCCCGCGCCGCGATCTCAGCGAAGCCGCCCCAACCGCAGCCGATCTCGAGGATATGGTCGCCCGGCTGGGGGGCGATTAGGTCTAGCAGGCGTCGATATTTCACCCGTTGCGCTTCGGCCAAGTCCGTGGTGCCGAAAAACAAAGCTGAGGAATAGCTCATCGTCGAATCGAGCCACGCCTCGTAGAACGCGTTGCCCAGGTCGTAATGTGCGGCGATATTGCGCCGGCTTCCGGCGCGGGTGTTGGCCCGGGCGCCGTGGCGCAGGCGCCTGATTGCGCCGAGCAGCGGGAGGGCGAGTCCACCCGATCGGGAACCGTTCAAATTGCGGGCGGCGAACTCGGCGACCGCCGCCAGATCGTCGCTGTCCCAGTCTCCGTCGACATAGGCGTCGGCAAGGCCGATCGGCCCGGCGAGGGCAAGGCGCGAAAATGCGCGCGGGCTATGGATGCGGATCGCTGCGGACGGACCGGGAACACCGGACTCATATTTCATATCTCTGCCGCCCGGCCAATGCACCGACAACGATCCGCAGCGAATCCGGCGCCGGATCATGCGGTCGATCGCCGTTTCGAAGCGCGGGGGCGAGGCGGCTTCCGAGGCGGGCGTCTGGTTGGAAGCGAAGGTCGTTTCGATGGTCATGCAGAACCGGTCGTAAGGGGCGGGAGATGATCGTGTAAAGCAAGCGGGTCGGGCCTTCATCTTTGGATACGGATGGAACGCGCGATCGGATCACGCGCTCTGCTCGGGCGCGGCGTCGATGGCCCCGCGGCCGGTTGCCGACTCGCGTCGTGGCGCCGGCGGTTTGCGGAAGAGGGGCGCACCGCGCCGCCAAAGACGCAGCGCTTCGATATGGATGCGGCCGATCACCTTGACCGTCATGAAGGGGTACGAAAGGAAGGCGCGCAGCAGGCCGCGGTCGTCGAGTGGCCGGCGTTCGGCCGTATGCACGGCCGTCATCAGCGCCCCCGCCTCGTCCTCGACCTGGATTAGCAGATCGTACCGTTCCGTCGGCGGGGTCAGGCGAAAGCGATAGCGCGCTTCCATCGGCAGGAAGGGTGAGACGTGAAAGCGCTTGGCCGCCGCATGGCTTCGGGCGCGGCCGGTCGGCCCGGCGCCGTCGATCGCGAAGACGTAGTGATGGATCCCGCCGAAGGTGTTGCGGACTTCGTAGATCACCGCCCGCAGGGCACCGCCGCGATCGTGGCAGAAATAGACCGAGAGCGGATTGAAGACATAGCCCAGCACGCGCGGGAAGCAGAGCAGGCGGATGGACCCGCCATCGGGTTCGACCCCGGCCGCGCGCATTTGGGCCTCGACCCAGGGGCGCAGCGCCGTGCCGTCCCGGCCGCCATGGTCGCGGTCGTGAAAGGCGGTCAGGTTGAACCGGTTATGGGAAAAGAGGCGAAGTCCGGCGGATAGGGCCGGCAGGGAATCGAGATCGACCAGCAGGGAGAAGACCCGCGCATCGAACCGGCGGCGGATCGGACGGATTCGCCGATGAACGACCCGACCGAGATAAAGGGCGGCGCCGTTCACGCGCTTTCCCGTAAACCGGCCCGGGGCCGGAGATGGACCGGCAGGTCGATATCCCAGGGCGCCGCCGCGCCCAGGGCGTCGGCGACCGCGAATCCTGACATCAGAGCATCCTCGTGGAAACCGTAGCCGGTATAGCTGCCGCAGAACCAAGTGTTTCGCATCCCTTGAATCCCGGGCAGGCGGCCTTGGGCCTCAAGGGCGCCGAGATCGAATTGCGGGTGGCGGTAGGCGAACTCGCCAAGTCGGCAATTTGGTGCGGGTTCGACGAAGGGGTCCAGGCTGACGATCACCGGCCGGTCGGTGTCCAAGGATTGCAGCCTGTTCATCCAATAGGAGACGGAAATATCCCGCCCCCCGTCGGGCCGGGGCCGGGTCATCGCGTTCCAACTGGCCCAGGCGGCTTTCCCGCGCGGCATCAGGGCCGGGTCGCGGTGCAGCACGGCCCGATTGCTGCGGTAGCGGAAACCGCCCAGCACGGCCGTCTCAATCGGCGTCGGGTCGGACAGAAGGCGCAAGGCTTGGTCGCCATGGGTGGCGAGGATCACCTGGTCATAGTCCCGTTGCGCGCCTTGCCAGGTCACGAGTTCGACCCGGCCCGGATGGCGCCGCAGGGCGGCGACCGGGCTGTTCAGACGGAGTGTCGTTTCGGGCATGGCGTCCAGCATGCGCCGGACGTATTCCCGGCTGCCGCCGCTTACGCTCCGCCATTGGGGCCGGTCGCGCAGGCGCAGCAGGCCGTGATTGTCGAAAAACCGCACCAGGCTTTCGGCCGGGAAGTCGAGCATCTCGTCGCAGCCGCCCGACCAGATCGCGGCCGCCATGGGCAACAGGTGATCCTCGCGGAAGGCCGCGCCATAGCCGTCCGTCTCAAGCATATCGCGCAAGCTCAGCCCGGCCAGCCGCCCGGCGGCGAGGGCTTGGGGGGCGTCGCGGTAGAAGCGCAGGACGTCGCGCAGCATGCGCTGGAAGCGCGGCCGCAAGATATTGGCGGGCTGGGCAAGCAATCCCCTTGCGCCGCGGCCGCCGGCATATTCCAGCCGTCCGCCCGCGAGGGAAACCGAGAAGGACATGTCGGATGGCTTGGTCGGAACAGCGAGGCGATCGAACAGCGCGGTCAGGTTCGGGTAGTTGGTTTCATTATAGACGATGAAGCCGGTATCGACTGGCAGGCGGCGCCCGCGATCGTCGATCTCCACCGTGTTGGCGTGGCCGCCGGGTCTCGGCTCGGCCTCGTATAAATCGACGTCATGGCGGCGCGACAGCAGCCAGGCGGCGCCCAACCCCGCGATCCCCGCGCCGACCACTGCGATTCGTAGTTTTCCAAGTTCCGTCATGTGTTGCGCTCCTTGATCGAATCGAAAGCCGCGAGGGCGCGTCGCCGCGCGGCGGCATGGTCCAGGACGGGCCGGGGATAGGCGTCGCCCAACTGTAGGTCGGCCTCGAGAAGTTCCGCCTCCGACGCCTCCCAGGGCGCGTGAATGCGGGCATCCGGTAAGGCGGCCAGTTCGGGCAACCAATGCCGGACATAGTTACCGTCCGGGTCGAAGCGGCGGCCCTGGGTGACCGGATTGAAGATCCGGAAGAAGGGGGCGGAGTCGGTGCCGCAGCCGGCGACCCATTGCCAGTTATGCGGATTGTTGGCCGGGCAGGCATCGACCAGAGTGTCCCAGAACCAGGCTTCGCCCGCCTGCCAAGGCAACATCATATCCTTGATTAGAAAGGATGCCGCGATCATGCGGACCCGATTGTGCATGAACCCGGTCCGCCATAGTTCCCGCATCCCGGCATCGACGATGGGATACCCGGTCCGGCCCTGCTGCCATGCCGCCAGGGTCTCGTGCGACTGGCGCCAGGGGAAATCGGCGAAACGCCTGTCCAGCGGACGGCGCGCGATATCGGGCGCCTCGAAGAGGGTGTGATGGGCAAAATCGCGCCAGGCGATCTGGCGCAGGAAAGCCTGGGCCTCGCCGTCTGGAACATCGCCCCGGTCCGCCGCGCCGCGCACCGCATGCCAGACTTGGCGCGGCGAGATTTCGCCGAAGGCGAGATGCGGGGAGAGACGGGATATGCCGTCCCGGTCCGGTCTGTCCCGGCCTTCGGAATAGGCGTCGATGCCCTCATCGAGAAAAGCGGTCAGGGCCGCCTTCGCACCATCTTCGCCGGGTCGCCAGGTTTCGCGCAGACCGCCGGCCCAATCGGGTGCGCGGGGCAGCAGGCCCCATGCAGCCAGCGGATCGCTCGTCGGGGTAGGGTGGAACGGCATGAGCCGTTCCGGGGCGGGCACGGAGGTTAGCGGCGAGGAAGCCGCCTGGCAGGCGCGCCAGAAGGGGGAAAAGACACGGTAGCGCCCGCCCTGGTCGGTGCGAATCGCCTCGGGTTCGAAGAGCAGCCGGCCTGAAAACGGGCTGAGCGCGAGATCCTGGCCCGCGGCGGCTTTGACCAAACCTGTTTCGAGCGCGCGGTCCCCGGGACCATGGCCGCGCGTCCAATGGATCGCCACCGCGCCGGTTTCTCGCACGAGAGCCATCAGGACCGGCACCGTCGAGCCTCGCCGCAGGATGAGCGGCGCTCCCTTGGCGCCGAGGGCGGCGCCCAGCGCGGCGAGGCTGTGGTGGAGCCACCATCGCGCGGCACCGCCCAGCGGCCGAATGCCATGGCTTTCGTCGTCGAGGACATAGACCGGCAGGATGGGGCGGCCCGATTCCCCAGCCGCGCGCAGGGCGTCATTGTCCGACAGCCGCAGATCGCGCGCGAACAAGACGATGACGGGGCGGTATTCAGTCATGTGTTTCCTGGCGCGGCGGTTCCCGGGGGATAGGGCGGAATTGGGCATGGCGGTCCGGCGATAACCTGGTCGGACCGCCGCGAGCCGGGAAACGGGCTGTTCCAGTTTCGCCGCAGGCGCGCCCCATCGATGTCACAATCTGTAATTACGATCTTTTCTCAATCGCGGATCATTCCGGCCCGTTAAGACCAGGGCGGGATCGAGTTCCGAATGGGTCGCCGCTTTGTGATCCAACCTGATTCGGTCCGCCTCGCGGGACGGAGAGATGATCCGATTGGATCGCGCAGACGTATCCCCCAAGACGGGATGAAGGTACGGGCCGGTCGATATCGCTGGATGCGGAGGTAAGAGATCATGATGACCACAGACGTGATGGATATCTCGGCGGTGATGCGTATTCCCATGCTGAGCCGGGAGGAGGAGCGCGACCTGGTTCTGCGCTGGACCGGCGACGGCGACGAGGACGCGCTGCATGTTCTGATCAACGCCCATGGCCGGATGGCCATCAAGGTCGCGCGCCAGTACCGCGCCTATGGCCTGCCGGTCACGGATATAATCCAGGAGGGTTTCATCGGCCTGCTCCAGGCCGGCTACCGTTTCGATCCGGACCGGGCGGTCCGTTTTTCGACCTATGCCAAGTGGTGGGTCCGCGCGGCCATCCAGGACTACATCCTGCGCAATTGGTCCATCGTGCGGATCGGCACCACGGCCCAGCAGAAATCGCTCTTCTTCAACATGCGACGGTTGAGCGCCCGGCTCGGCGCCGACGGCTCCTTGACCCATGACATGCGCGGCTCGATCGCGAACGACCTGAAGGTGCCTGAAAAGGCCGTAGAGAACATGGAAGGCCGGTTGAGCGGCCGCGATCAGTCGACCAATGCCGTCCTCGGCGAGGACGGCGATATGGAGTGGCAGGATCGTCTGGCCGATGCCGGTCCGACACCGGAGGATACCGTCGGCGACCGGCATGACGGCCAGCGCCGCTCGGCCCTGCTGAAAAAGGCGATGGGCGAACTGTCGGATCGTGAGCGCACGATCATCGAATTCCGCCATCTGGGCGAGGACAAGGTCGTGCTCAGCGAATTGGGCGAGCGGTTCGGCATCAGTAAGGAGCGCGTGCGCCAGCTCGAGCAGCGCGCTCTGGGTAAATTGCGCGCGGCCGTCCTGCGCGAGGCCCGGGGCGGAATGCAGGCCGTCTCGGCCTGACCGCTTCGCCACGGCCTTTGCTTTCGCCCGGCTTTCCGGGCCTTTCCAGGCTCCGTCTGCCCGCGCCGGGATTGCGTATATCGCAATCCTTACGCGGTGCGCTTGCATGTCCGGCGCAGGGCGCGGCATGATGCTGTTCATCGCGCGATGAACACGCGGACCCAGACGAGACGAGGGAAGCGATGCTGGCAGCACAAGACCTCTTCAACCCAAGCCTTTACGCCGGTTGTCGCCGGCCGCTAGAGCAGGCTGAGACCCTGCCGCCCTGGTGCTATCACAGCGAGGAGTTTTACCAAGCGGAGGTCGAACACATCTTCATGAAGGTGTGGAATTTCCTCGGCCGCTCCGATCGCATCCCGAATCCGGGCGACTATTTCACCGTGAACTATGTCGGCGTGCCGCTGATCATCGTGCGCGGCAAGGACAAGGTGGTGCGCGCCTTCTCCAACACCTGCCGCCATCGCGGCGCGCGGGTGGTGGACGATGCGGGCAACTGTCGGGCCTTCGTCTGCCCCTATCACGGCTGGGTCTACGATCTGGACGGCGCCCTGAAGGGTGCCAACGGCATGGAAAAGGCCGAGAATTTCGACCGTTCCCAATACGGACTCGTGCCCGTGCGGCTGGAGGAATGGGGCGGCTTCATCTTCGTCAATTTCGATACCGATGCCGAACCGCTGTTCGATTATCTCGGCGATGCGCCTGAACAGCTCGCCTCCTACGATTGCGAAAATCTCGTGACGACGCGGGTGACCAGTTTTGATCTCGACTGCAACTGGAAGCTCTATATCGAGAACGCGATGGAGGAATACCACCTGCCCTTCGTCCACAAATCGACCCTGAACCTGAAGGATTTCGACCACGGCATCATCCCGGTCGAGGGCAATTGGGACGCCATCCGCGAGAAGCACGAGGGCACCCGCGCCCTGCTGGAAGAGGACAAGCAGCACGCCCTGCCGCGCATCAAGACCCTGGAAGGGCCGCCGGCCGAAGGCACGCATTACGTCGTGCTCTATCCCTCGACCATGCTGGGCATGACGACGGACAGCGTCTGGTGGCTGGAATTGCATCCGATGGGGCCGAACAAGACCCGGCTGATCGTGGGCACCTGCTTCCCCAAGGAAACCGTCGAGCGCCCAGATTTCGAAGAAAAGGTTAAGTACTATTACAAGCGCTGGGACAAATCGATCGACGAAGACAACGACGTTTCCGATATCCAGCATGAAGGGGTCTGCTCCCCCTTCGCCAAGCCGGGTCGCCTCTCCCATCACGAGCCGCTGGTCCACCACATTGCCAATTGGGTGATCGACCGCGTGGTCGGCAACCGCCCGTCGGCCTGACGCCGGCCCTACGTTCGATCGCCAAACAGGAGATATCCATGGTTGCGAAGAAGAAGGGCGGCGCGCGCGCGCCCGCCAGCAAGAAGGCTGCCGCCGCGAAACCGGTGGCGAAGATTCACCTTCATGTCGACAATCTTAGCCGCCTTGGCGATGTCTTCCAGGTGACGCCGAAGCGGCTGCAGGATGCCCTCAAGCGCTATCCGGAAGTCTCCAAGCACCTCAAGGTGACCAGAAGCGAAGACGGCAAGGGTCTGGCGAAACATCTCGAAACCGCCGATGTACTGTTCGGCTGGGATTTCGACCGCGCCGTGGTCAAGGCCGCGCCGAAGCTGAAATGGATCGTCGCCCATGGCGCGGGGGTCACCCATCTGATGCCGCTCGACTGGCTGCCTAAGGACGCGGTGGTGACCAATTCGGCCGGCGTGCATGGCGAGCGCGCGGCGGAATACACCATCATGGCGATCCTCATGTTGAACAATCGATTGCCCGAGATGATGACGAACCAGCGTAAGTCGCGTTGGGAGCAGCGCTACAACACCGAAATCGCCGGCAAGAAACTGCTGGTGATCGGCGCGGGCTCGGTCGGCGGCGACACGGCTCGCCATGCCAAGCATTTTGGCATGGAGGTTTGGGGCATCCGGCGCAGCGGCAAAGCGCATCGCTATGTCGACAAAATGTACCGGCCTAAGGACTTGCATCGCCTGTTGCCCAAGGTCGATTTTCTGCTGATGTGCGCGCCCGACACCAAGGACACGCATCACATGATCGGCGCGAAGGAATTGCGACTGATGAAGCAGGGGGCGGGCCTGGTCAATTACAGCCGCGCCGGGACCATGGATTACGACGCGGTGCGCAAGGCCTGCGCGGCGGGCAAGGTCAGCGCCATCCTCGATGTCCACGAAAGCGAGCCGTTGCCCCGCACCTCGCCGAGCTGGAAGACGCCCAATCTGCTCGTGACGCCGCACAGTTCGTCCGACGATACGGATCTCTATACGCCCAAAACGCTGGACCGGCTGATGGAGAACATGGCCCGCTTCCTGGCGGGCAAGAAGCCGACAAATATTGTCGATCCGAAGCTACAGTATTAGGCAAGAGCCATCCGCGGCTGCGCGAGAGCGCTACCGCGCCAAGTCAAATTGCCATCCCCGCGAAAGCGGGGATGGCAATTGCGCGTTCGGCGGGCCGATACGGTCTAGTTCTGGATTTCGAGGCCCGGGTCGGTGAAGCGGCGGAACTTCGCGCCGTCCAGCGGTTTGGCCGGATCGCGCGGCCAGACTCGCGGAAAATAGTCGCTGTCCATCGAATCGCCCGGTGCCAGATCGTGGCCGGCAAAATACGGCCGCCCTTGCGAGGGCCGCTCGGCATAGACAGCGTCATCGCCCAGCCAGACTGTCGAGACGGCCCGCCGCCCGGTCGAACTGCCGGGCGCGCCGTGGACGGTCGAGCCGTGAAAGACGACGCAGTCGCCGGGCTCGACATCCCAGGACAGGATGTCGTAATCGGACCGGTTGGCATCGATATCGGGCATTCGTTCGAAGGGGTTCGTGCCTGGATCGACCTTGTAGAGATCGGCTCCCTGCTTGGAGAGCTCGGGCATGAACCATTTGCCCCATTTATGGGAACCACGCACCAGTTCGAGCGAATCCGCCTTGGGAATCGGATCCAGGGGCCACCAGATCACGCAAACCTGACCGCCGTCGATCCAGAAGAACGCCTGGTCCTGGTGCCAGCGGGTGCGTTTGCTCGTGCCCGAGGTTTTCACCCATAGGGTATCGGCGAAAAAATTGATTCGTTTCGACCCCATAACGGTCGCCGCGATCTGTCCGACGGGGCCGTTCAGGACGAAGTCGCGATACTCCTCGTATTGCTGAGCCATGCAGAGATCGGACAGGAAGAATCCACCATCCGTCTCGGTGGTCTGGACGGTGTGCAAGGGCGTCGGCTTTTCCACGGTGCGCGCGACCCCGTCGCGCAGGCGGGCGATCCAGTCGGCGTCGATCATGCCGGCGAGATGCACGGCGCCATCGGCACGGAAGGCCTCGGTCCTATCCGGTGCGATGTCATGCAACGGCTCGCGGTTCATGCGGTGATCCTCAAGCCAGGGTCGGTGAAGCGGGGGCTGGTGTCGAGCCCGCCCGCAGGCGGCCAAACGCGCGGGAAATAGCCGCTGTCCATCGGATCGCCGGGCTTCAGGCCATGGCCGATGAAATCCGGCCGCACCCGGCCCGGCCTTTCGGCATAGGTTGCGTCGTCGCCCAGCCAGAAGGTCGAGAGGGCGCGGCGGCGAAGGGTCGCCGAGGTATTGCCTGGCGCGCCGTGGACGACCATCGCCTGAAAGACGATGCAGTCGCCCGGCTCCATATCCCAGGCGACGATGTCGTAATCACTGCGCGCGCCCTCGATATCGGGCATCCGCTCGAAGGCGTCGTTTTCGGGATAGAGGTCGCGGGAATCCCGCGTCAGCTCCGGCTGGAACCAGCGCCCCCAGTGGTGGGAGCCACGAATCAACTCGAGACAGGTTTCCTTGGGCACGGGATCGAGCGGTGTCCAGATGGCGCAGAACTGCCTGCCATCGACCGCGTAATAGGGCTGGTCCTGGTGCCAGCGGGTACGCTTGGGCGTGCCCTGCTCCTTGATCCAGATGGCGTCATAGAAAAAATTCGCCTTGGCGGAACCCATCAGGGTCGCGGCGATCTCGCCCGCCGGCGAGTCGAGGACGAAATCGCGGAAGGCTTCGATCCTCTGGGCCATGCAGAAATCGGTCAGGAAAAATCCCGCCTCGCCCTCGGTTACCTGAATCGTGTGGAGAGGCCCGGGCTCGGCGATATCGGCTTCCACACCTTCGGCTGCACGGGCAATCCAGGCTGGATCGAATGCACCGCGGAGGCAGACGACGCCATCCTTTTCATAGGCGGCGATCTGGTCTTCCGCGATCAATATTTTGGTCACTGCTATCCTCCTCCAGGGTATTTAATCGCAAGATTAGGAAGCGGATTGTCCGTTGTCCATGCGGGAGCGGCAGGCGCGCGTTAATCCACCATGTCCCGAGGAGACAGGCGACGACGGCGGACGGCAGGCTGTCGCGGATCGTGGCGGGAGGTATGTCGATGCCGGGGGATGACACCCGTGCGAAAATTGCGCCGCTCTCATCGCTCTTCTATGAATGACCGGTCCCGGCTCCTTTCATCGCGGGGGCGCAGGGGGACAGGACAGATACAAAGGAGATGGCGTCATGCCGTTGGACGCCCGATTTAACGAGGCCGTCGCCCCGCTCTTCGTCACCGGCATGGGGACCGAACATGTCGGGCCGCTGCTCTATTCTCTGGTGCGCATGACGCGGCCGCGCCGGGTCATGGAGGTCGGTCTCGGCTATACCTCGCCATTCCTGGCCCAGGCCCTTGCCGACAACGCCGCCGAGGATGCGGGGGACCGCGCCTGTCTGGAGAAGGCGCCCGAGGACGACCTGCGCCGCTCCCTCCTGCGCGAACCTTTCTTCGAGACGCCCTATCGCCCCAGCCTGCATGCGATCGACGATTATTCCGGCGAGGGGACGAGCGCGCCGCGCGTTCTGGAGACCCTGGACCGGTTGGGAATCCACGATTTCGTCAAGGTCCATAAATCCGATTTCCGGGGCTACAGCGCCCGCATCGACCGCGGCTTCGAAACGATCGGCTTCGAAAAGGACGGAGCCCAGATTGATATGCGCGGACAGCATGTCCGGCGCGAGGGCGATGGCCTGGCGATAGGCGGTGGCCGCATCGTCCAGGCGGCTCTGGGCCTCCAGCACCGTGCCGGCGTTGTAGTGCAGATTCGGATTTCCGGGCGCGAGGGCGAGGGCGCGCTCCATGGCGTCGCAGGCGGCTTCGGGCCGGCCGAGCTTCTGCCGCATCAGGGCCAGATTGGCATGGGCGCCGGCATCGTCCGGGGCGACCCGGGCGGCCTCCTCATAGGCTTCGGCGGCTTCTTCGGGCCGGCCCAGAGCATGAAGGGCGTTGCCGAGGACGAGCAGGACGGCGGGATTGCCCGGCGCGCGATCGAGGGATCGGCGCA
>Ga0114999_10002353_pt1 | contig 25016 bp, 27 predicted proteins | sample ArcticOcean_MG_C_3_FD_89820 | JGI IMG/M metagenome (GOLD analysis project Ga0114999, IMG submission 89820) | Marine microbial communities from western Arctic Ocean - ArcticOcean_MG_CB8_126 | ecosystem: Environmental > Aquatic > Marine > Oceanic | place: Arctic Ocean: Canada Basin | collected...
GAGGAGTATCCCCGAATTCAAGCATGACCCCAGCACTAATACATCTTACAAAGGCTATTCTCATATTGATATGTGGGAAGTGTCTTTGGTAGACGTGCCTAATAATCCTCAGTCTTCTTTTGTTGTAGCGAAAGATGCTATTCATTCCTTTTGGTTCGATAAAGAGGAGCATGACAGAGAGTCAGCAGTGCAAGCACTTGCACTTCAAGGTGCGGATGCTTTTGAGTTAGCAGAAGACGCGGAAAAGTATTATGCATATCCGGCTGGACGTGACCTTCGTGAAGAGGGCTTGCTTACAGTCAAATCGGCCCAAGGAGTTACCATGTTGATAGGGACACCTGGGCAGGAGGACTCTGTTTCAGAAGAGTCTATGAGTAAGTTTCTGGAGGCCACAAGCCATACTAACCAAGGAGAACACATGGCCGGTATTGCAACAGCGACCGAAGAGGTCACGAAAGAAGTTGTCACTGAGGATGCTGCCCCTGTTACCGTCACGGAAGAAACATCCGTGGAGGATACAGAAAAGAAGGTAGATGAAGTGGAAGTTGCGAAAGTAGAAGAGACGGCCACACCAGCTACGCCATTGGAAGAAACTGTTGCCAAGGCCGTTGAAGCCACACTGAGTCGTATTATGCCGGCTTTAACGCAGCTTACGGAAAACCTGACGGCTATGGATACGAGGCTTACGGAGATGGCTACTAAGGCAGTGGCTCCACTTGAGCCGGAAGTGGTCGAGAAGTCCGCATTGGAACTCATGGAAGACAAGTTGGCGGACATGACCCAACAAATGAAAGATGTGAAAAAGAGTGTGGGTGATGCGGTTCCTACACGAGCACCTCGTAAGGATCTTACGGAAACAGAAGTTGAAACAAAGACAACTACTGTTACAAAGTCGGAAGATCCAAATGATTGCTTCAACGGCATGTTTGGACTTGGCCAATAGTCCCACGCTAACTACTTTTCTGCTTTCATTTTAACCAACACGGAGATTTAAAGATGGCTACATTCGGAATTAACCTTCCCCTTCCTTTCTTGGTCAGCGAAGATGTTGCCAAGTCAGCGATTGATTCCAATACACTGCCTAACAGTGTATTGAATCGCCAACAGGCGGACAGGTTCATTGACCTTCTGGTTGATACCTCTGTCTTGCTGAAGAACATCCGAAGCGAGCGAAAAGATCATTCCAAAGGGGAGATCAATAAGCTCGACTTGGGAACTATTGTCACTGAAGGTGCGTCAACGACTTCACGTGCCACCGTGTCTACGCCAACTGAGGGCGTGGTCAGTTATGACATGGTGAAGTACCGATCGGCCTTTGATCTGCGAACGGACTTCGAGGAAGAGAACCTCGAAGGTACGCAGATTCGAGACCGTGTTATGGGTATGTTTACCAAACGGATGGCTATCGACATCGAGTTGGCAGCCATTGAAGGTGATGATTCTTTGACGACAGGTGATGCCCAGACTGCCGAGAATAATCTTCTTGGTGTCAATGATGGATTTCAGAAGATTCTTGAGGCGGAAGTTCCAGCGGCCCAGCAGATTGACGCTGCTGGTGCGGCTCCTAGTAAGCTTCTGTACTATGATATGAAGCGACAGATTCCGGCTCGGTATCGTGTTGCCAAGCCTGACTACCGTTGGGTTATGCCTTCTGGGCCTGCTGATAAGTGGAAGCTGGATTGGTCCGACCGTGAGACTACGGGAGGCGATTCAGCTCTTAGCAGTGGAATGGCTCCGGGGCCTTGGGGTACTTCGATGTTGGAAGTTCCTCTTATGCCGGAAGACCTCAGTTATGGAACTGCCGGAGTTGATGGCAGTTCTATCTGGCTGACCCCGATGGCTAACTTCATCTGGTTTATCCGACGTGAAATCACGATTGAATGGGAACGCAAGCCACGTTTGGATCTGTGGCAAGCTACTATTCATTATAAGTGTGATTTTGAAATCGAGAATCCCGACCTCGTCGTAATTGCAACTAATGTTGCTATGAGCGGAACGGATTACACGTAGTAAACAAGTGTAAGTGCTTGCACTAAGTTTTGACCTTCTCTCCCCGATAACCGGTACAGCTTAAAGGATTAAGTTGTACCGGTTATTTTTTAAGGCAGTCTAGGATGCACGGTATACAAGTACAAACCCGTGCTGAGCCTTTGACAAATGAATGGTCAGTTGACGAGAGAAGCACAGCAATCAAAGTAGTGGGCGGGATAGGAGATGCGTTAATACTCACACGGGTAGCTCTATCTGCAAAGGCAAATAAAGCGATATATGTGAGAGCACATCAAGTAGACTTAATTAAGTACTTAGTGGGGGCAGATGTATTTGTTGGAAAGGCAGCGGATCTAAATTCAACTGCTGTACGAGGACAGTATGGTGGGGTATTTAATTGTGATCCAGTATTTGTTGCGGGACATCGAGAAATACGCAACAAGGATTACTATCAATTAGCGGGAGACTTTCTGGGCATATTGTCAGCACCTTTGAAAAAGTTCCCCGAAGGAGAACCAAAACAAAAGTGGGTCGCTATACATGCTGGAGCAAGTAATCCAAATAGAAGAATAGATGTATGTGTTTGGTTAAAGCTAGCAGCATACTACGTACAAGAGGGATATAAGATAAAATGGTTAGGGACGTTTGGGGATTTTGGATACTGTAATAAAGACAATGAGTGTCTTTGGGAAGAATCAAGTTGTTTGGTAGAGCAGACTAAGATATTGCAGCAATGTGCCTTATATTTTGGGAACGACTCGGGGTTCGCCCATATCGCAGGTATGCTAGGCGTACCGGGGCATGTATTTTTCACTAATACTGTTCCAGAACACGTCATAGGTAGATACCCCACGTTGACAGCAGTGGACTGTTTCAAAGACATTGGCCAAGGCCCCAGCAGGGGCCTCAAATAAACGATCCTTGTGCAAGTGCTTGCATTAAGCATCTCACGCCGGGAAGAGTATTTAAAACACTAGGCATGGACTTGCCTCCTGCTCATGTTGCTCAGCAAGGCAAAGCACCTCAACGAGTAGTTAGTTACAGTGGAGATTTGGATAAATTTAGGACTATTGTAACAGCGTTGGAAAAAGCAGGTTACTTTTTTAGGTACAATGGGTCACATCTCCCCGTCAAAGTGCTGGTTACTTTCGGGGATGAGAATAGTATTCAGATTGAAGTAGACGGGATACCTCATCACATTAGTGGAGAGTTACATCCCGAAGCAGTCATACGAGCTTTTCGAGAAATTCTCAACTAGAGAGAAAGGCAATAATGTCCAGTAATGTATACGTAGTGAGTTTTAGTGGAGTTGCAGTAACCGCGTTACATGATTTGTTTGAACATGTGGTTCCTACAGGTAAGCTAACGCGATTACTAGGTTGTAGAGTCAGTCAAGTATCTGACTCTGGGGATGCGGAAGCGGAACACATTGAATTCAAAATTGAGAGAGTGATAGGTTCCCCTACGTCGGGTTCCGGAGGAACTACTTTTGTTCCTATCCCAGTTGATGCTAGACAATTGGATAGCACGGCGTTAACAGCATGGGAAGTGAATAATACTACTCAGAATAGTGGTGGGACACGTCAAGTTCTAGATGTTGTGGCGGCTAGTGTGGAGATAGGGTACACGTACAAAGGTGAGTCCCTTGTTTTCGGGGCAGGGCATTCATTGGTTATTTCCATGTCAGCTCCTTCGGATTCCCTGACCCTTAGTGGTGTTTGTAAATTTCAGGTTGCCAATGAGAATACCGCAGCATTTTGAAAGTGCAAGTGCTTGCACCTTTACTCTATTCCCCCCAAGAGTGCTCTTAAATGGCGTTGGTTTATTCTGACAGAGTAAAAGAAACCACAACAACGACGGGTACAGGTGCCTATATATTGGATGGAGCAGTCACGGGTTACCAGGATTTTTCTGTTGTCGGAGATACTAACACTTGTCATTATTGTGCAACAGATGGAACAGACTGGGAAGTTGGAATTGGAACATACACCGTTCTTCCAGACCTCGCCAGAACTACAGTTATTAAGAGTAGTAATTCCGATGCAGAAGTCGATTGGGGGGCGGGCAGCAAGGATATATTTATAGTCCACCCTTCTACCCTTACTGATCAGAATCTAAAGACCACCGACGTGCCAACATTTGATGGCCTTGCTCTAACTGACGATCTAACAGTCACCGAAGCTTCTGGTGCAGGATATGCAACACTTAAAGGTTCGACCGCAGCGGGGATAATTCTACAAGATACAGGAGGAGCAACTGGTGAGCAAGCCCTTGAGATTGCTGTAGCAGGAGAGTTGGTTGGTTTCAACACACTGACAGACAATCTCGCAGTTGAGACATTCTCAGATGTTTTATCTTTCGATTTAGCAACTGGATTTGCTGGAATCGGAGGAGTACCTGCTACTGACCAGCTCAAAGTTTACGGAGCGGTTAGAGCTAGTAACCTAATTGGTTCTAATTTCGTAACAAAGACCGACGAAAACTATACATGTCTTGCGGGTCAGCATGTTGTCTACACCCTGTCGAATAATAGTTACACGCTGACTCTGCCAGCATCCCCCAATACAGGAGACTACGTTGCCTGTACATTGATTGGTTTAACTTCCTACGCTTACGAGCTGACTATAGATGGTGGAAGCAATTACATCATATGTCCTGAGTATGGTGATAACTTCACTATGTTACTCTATATGACACGAGATATGGTGGGTCTACACTTCGACGGTACTCGTTGGATAATGGTTACTGACGGACGTAGACCAATATTATCTCAGTTATATAATACCTTGGCCCAAACAGCTATAGCAAACGGAGTGTGGACTAAACTGGAGTTTGATGTCAACTACCATGACGATGGAGGTTGGAATGACTTAACCAATGAACGGATAACTGCTCGCCACCGGGTTAGGGGTATATGCGGTTGCCATGTCAAGCCAGCAGATTCCACTCTTGCTGCGGGTGACAGAATTCTTATTACTATTAGAAGGAATGGACTTGGAATCTCTGGCTGGGGCGAATATACAGCCGGAGGAGTTCATGAGACAGTTCGATATACAAATAATATTTATCTAGATACGGGAGAGTACATAGAAGCATGGACTTACCTTAATACTGGCGGAACCATTGACACAGTGGCAGGTCAAGTTGGTATGTGGTTTTCCAGTATCGGAAGATAAACAATGGCACAAATTGAAATACCAAAAGGGGCGAATGTAGTCTGGATACTGGAGCAGGCGGGACATCCTATAGGGATAGATAGTTCCGCTGGTGTTGAAGGAAACCTGTTGATAGGCCCTGACTGTACTCAGGAAGCCTTAGATAACGCATTTGCATCATATGACCACGAAGCTTATATAGTAGAACAGAAAGAGCTGAGAGACGCCAAAGTTAGCCGAGAAGAAGCCAGCAAAGCCGTTATTGCGTTAGCTCCTGAATGGAAACAACGAAATCTACTGGCAAAAGCCCTAGTCTTAATGGCTACCCACTTAGGAATTATCGACAGTCCAGAAGCTGCTGAAATGGTGGAACTTTGGAGTAAGATTGACAAGATAAGAGAAGACAGTAATAAGAAAGAAGACACATCAGAGTAGAGGTAAGGCTCAGAAAAAAAAAGTAGACTTTAATAGTTAACTTTATAGTTCGAGCCAACAAAATACAGAGAATGAATAATGGTAAGCTTTGGTCCCATTTCTTCAAGTCCTATAAGTGGTGAAGAAGAGGTATCCTCTACGGTAGCCTCAGTCATTTACTACTACTACTTGACCTTCATTGCTCAGATGGGAGAACAAATATGCTAATTAAAAACACAGCAAGCCAGAAGTGGAAAGTGTTTGCGTTTAGCGTCACCACAGGGTTACCTGTTACTGGAGATGCATCTAATATTACAGCTAACATTGATAAAGATTATGCAGGAGTTGCAGCAGTTACAGATACGAATCCCACTGAGTCTGAAGATGGTTACTACGTATTTGATTTGACGCAAGCTGAAACAAATGCAGATATTTTGGATATTTATCCAGAATCCGCCACTAGTAATGTTGTTGTGCTAGGTGCCCCTGCTAATCTCCATACTAGACTTGAGGGTGTGGGTGGAAGACTGGCAGTGGATGCTGTAGGTATTAGTGGAAGCACATCAGCGGCTGACAATGTGGAAGCCAATATTGGGAATCTGGATGCATCGGTTGCCACTCTAGATACGGTGGCGGATGCGATTAAAGTTATTACAGATCAGATGGTATTCACTAACGCGAATGAGCTTGATGTTAATGTGCTATCAGTCGGGGGCACGACTCAGACAGCAGGAGATGTTACTGCTCTTGTCACGACTGTAGACACTGTTGTAGATGGAATCCAAACAGACCTTAGCAATGGTACTGATGGTCTAGGGGCGATTAAGACCGTTGTTGACACTTTGGCAGTAGCTGATACTATGGAAGGTTTTTTCCAGATTGCTTTGCGGTCGGATGCAGCAATTACAACGGACAGGGCAGCCATACTTACTCTCGTTAATGCGGATGAGGGTTCTGGGGCAGGTGATTACGTTGCCACTACGGAATCACAGGAAGCTTTGAGAGATAGGGGTGATGCAGCTTATCTGACAGCAACAGGTTTCAGTACTCATTCTGCTCTTGATGTTTGGCATGTAGCAACATCTGCAATTGTGACGGCTAGTACAATTGGTATTCAAGTCAAGACTAATCTTGACGCGGTCCTGACTGCCCGAACTCTTGCCACTGCTGCTTATTTTGATGCCACAACAGATAATGTGGATCTCAATGCTGATCAGTCATCGGTTACTATTGGTACAACTACAGCAGTTAGTAACGGAGTAACTCTCGCAACCTCTGAAGATATCTATTGGGCACATGTTCAGTGGATTGACGATGATGGAAGCTCTAAGGATGAGTACACAGTAACGTGGTTCCTCAATGGAGCACGGATTACCTCGGGGATCACGAGTCCGACAATTCAAGTTGTGAAACGTGTTGATGGTACAGACCTTGTTTCTTCGGCTGCGATGACTCAAATCGGGTCAACTGGTTCTTATAAATATGATGAAGCGAGTAATCGTATTCCGGACGGTGAGTCTTACCTTGTTGTTGTGGGTGCCACCATTGATTCTGGATCACGGGCATTTTCAATGATTGTTGGTCGTGACACGACAGCATAAGGAATAAAAAATGGCTCCTAATAGGCTAGTAGTGATGTGGCAAACCCTCATGATGGATGGGGGTATTGGTGGGCTGGAAGAAGGAGAAGGAGTTAGTGGTAACAAATCCTTCTTCATGTACTACCTCAAACATGTGGCAAATATCGGAGACTTAGGCTAATGTTAGCTCGCAGAGCGGTCTTACTGTGGGCTATGGGTGGACAATGGGCGGAGGATTTTCCTCCACCGCCTGTTCTTCCTACGCCAGACACGCCTTTGGGGCGGGTCATGAATGTTGCCGATTCAACAAGGGGCATGGTGGTTCCCGACCGCAGATTGAATCCGATGGCTGTGGCTAACCTTGTAAATAGTATGTCTATCTCTGATTCGCTCTATACTATGCCTATCCCCGACCAAAGCAGCATGTCTATTTCCGATTCGTTTCGGACTATGTCCGTTTCTGACCAAAGTAGCATGTCTATCCCCGATTCATTTCGTACTATGTCTGTCCCTGACCAAATCAGCATCCCTATCCCCGATTCGCTTCATACTATGTCTGTTTCTGAAAAAAATAGAACGATGGGGGATTGACAATGCCTAGTATTGCAAATCAGGTGAAGCATTCAAGTGATGTAGTTGATTTCAAGTTTGACTATACTGCGTTGGGTTGGTTAGAAACTGGGGAGGTTATAACTAGCTCCACTTGGGTGGTGCCTGTGGGAATCACACAAGATAGCGAAACGCAAGATTCCACAACAGCAACTATTTGGGTATCTGGCGGAACAGATGGGGTGGATTACTTGTGTACGAATACTATACTCACTGATGGTGGTAGGACAAAAGTTATTAGTTTCTACGTACAAGTGCGAGATTGCTGAGTGTGCAAGTGCTTGCACTTTTTAAGGAAAAGGAGCTATGGGAAACTACGTAACCACGACGCAAGTTAAAAATTACAAAGTACAGGGAACACGTATAGATATTACGGCTTACTCTGATATCGAGATTGAAGCTGAGATAGCTCTGGCGGAATACTTAGTAGAACAATATACAGGTACTATTTTTTATCAGAAATCGGCAGAGACTAACTATTTTGATGGTAACGGGGACAGGATGTTATTTGTATATCCTGACGTTCATTATCCTCTGATAACAGTAACTACGCTTGTAGAAGTGGATGAGGAAGACAACACGCTGTACACATATACTACAGATGAATTTCACGTGACAGGGTGGCACTTAGAAACAACTTATTCGTCAGAAACCAGTGCTAGACGTATGGTTGCAAGAAGTGGGTTACGATGGCCAAAAGGAATGCGAAACATTAAGATACTAGGTGATTGGGGTGTAGCTACAACACCCGTCACTATTACAAGAGTTTGCACTTTGATTGCGTTGGAGAGGATGGTTCCGGGGACAACTGGAACAATTTCAGGAGCGGATGCATTAAAAAGGAGGGAGAAGTGGGATGATTATGAAGTGGAATATTCAAAGCAAGATGGGGATGCGGTTGTAGAGTCGCTAGGTTCGATGTATTTGGACAGGCTTATCCAAGGTCATATGGTGCAGCCTTCCATGTTTTTAACCCCGCAAGTTCATTTGCCCCATTAGTGCAAGCACTTGCACACGTTGGAAGGCAGGACAAATTAGTGTCAGAGGATACCCCCATTAGCACTGAGGATCGGTTGGTGGCTATTCTGGAGAAAATGTCAGGGAGACGGGAGCGTCCAGGCTTGAACCTTGAGAAAGTTGTCGCCGCTGTAATTATGTTGATAGTTGTTTCTGCATGTGGTTGGGTAGGAACAACTCTCAACGAGACGACTTCTACTGTACTTGCTCTTGAGCTTGAATTAAATCATATGAATGTAACAGTAAGTGAGTTAAAAACAGAGTTAGCAAAAAGAAGAGACGATAGAGATACCAGGGAAGAAAAGTATACTACCAACATTGCTAACCTTGAACGAAGAGTTCTCGTACTCGAAAGTAAAGCAGGGAATTGAGCTATGTCTGTAAGGGGTTTAGTTGATAAAATAAAAATCAGTACTTTGGCAGAAGCCGAAGATGCTATGGGTAATTTAACAGCAGGTGGAACTGAAGTAGCTCTTTTTGATGACCATCATGCTAGAATTACAGTACTTAGTGGTGAGGATCAGCTAAAGATATTTGGATTCACTGGTAAAAAGATGTGGAAGGTCATTGCCAAGTATATGTCTACATTGACGCAGGAAGGTACTTATTATTTGACGTTAGCAGCGGGAGCATCAGCTTCTGTTATCTCTGCCAGCACTCAGTACAAGGTTTGTTATTTGAAACACCAAAGGGATAACCAGAACAATTTTCGCCATACATCATTAGTAATCACATTGGACTAGATATGCTTACTGAGATAATAATTAAAGAGGGAGGTAGTAGTAGATTCAGTCAGAATATGTTCAGAGCTTTTCTGGGTGAAGAGTCGTTAGAGAGATTTAGAAAACAAACTGAAGCAAAGATATCAGATATCCTAATGGAATCGGTAGCTGCAGTAGTTATTCCAGCATTACAACGAGAAATAGAAGGTGAAAAGATAGATTTTAAGGAGAACCTCAAAGATAGTTTTAAAGTAGTAAAACTAAATCAGTACTCGGTAGAGGTAAGGTCCACAGTTGACTATGTTCAAATGGTGGATGAGGGGACTGAAGAAAGAGATGTGGACCAGGAAGAGTTTACAAGACTAATTGAGTGGGCAGCTATGAAGATTATAAGCCCTGACCCTGTACAGACGGCAGTAGAAGTTGCGGAAAAGATTGAAAGAGAAGGAAGTGCGGCCCATCCCTTCGTTGGGGCAGCGTTAGAAACAGCCGAACAACCCCTCATTGATCTCATTCAACGAGAAGTAGCAAAGGCAATAGGATGAGCAATGAAGTACTGCAAGGAAAACTGATAACCAAGTTAAGGACTGATGCTACGTTGGTAACGCTGGCAGGTCATACAGGGATAAATAAAACAATAGGTGGAGCGTACCCAAGAACGGGAGGTAAAGTACCTTACTTGTCTGCGACAGTTAGGTTGGGATTAGGGGCAGTAGATGCGTATCCTATGATTACTAGATTTGTGGTTAGACTTCGAGCGTATGGAAACGACATTTTAGAAGTTACGAAAATAGCAGACAGAGTTAAATTGCTGTTTGCACAAAGAACCGACAACCGAGATTTCTATGACTTCACCGACACGGGTATAAAAGTATATCAAACAACTTGGAAGAAAAGACTGGAGGCAAAACAAGTTGAGTACGCTGACGGACATGTATGGGAAGATGAAAATATCATTGAAATCATAGCGGATACTTCAGCGGCTTGTCCTTAAAGGAGAAATCACATGGCTAACAATGCTGATAATATTCTTATCGGGTCTGCCACTGTTTCGGTCAATGGGACTGAAATCGGTTACACACAGGGTGGAACTACAGTAGCGTACGATACCGAGTTTGTGGATGTTGATGCTGACCAGGCGAACGGGATTGTTCGTAAAGGCAGGTCAATGGAGCGTATGTATGTCCGGTTCAACCTCCTGGAAGTAAGCTTGGACCAGATGCGTATTGCGATGATGTTGCCGACAGTCAACCTGTCGGGCTCCGTCTTGACCCTGGGGTATAATGATGCCTGCTGGGTTGCGGAGAATGTAATTTCTCTGGTGGGTCCGGGGCCGAGTTGCGGTACTCGTACTTTCTCTTTGCCGAAGGCTGTGTCGTTCGGCAGTAAAGAGTACGGTATGACCCGAGATTCAGCTACTATGTATGCGGTCGAGATGGAAGTTCTGAAAGATACTTCAGGCAATTTTGGGACCATAACAGATTCTTAACTATCACCCCGTAAACTCTTTTTCTCCTTTTCTTTCTTTTTATTCTTGACAAAATCTTGCTTTTATGGTATATTTAAACAACAGCGAAAAAGTAAACGAGTTACGCTGAGTGAACTGTGGGTTAAATTCAAACTCAGTGCAAGCACTTGCACAGTGCTAGAAGGGAATAAAGCGTGAGAAATATCCGAACTGATGTAGATACGGAAGTAACATCACTTGGCATCAATACTGTTACGGAAGTCACTGCATTTATGCGACTGCCTCGGCGGTCAGGTGATATGCTAACAGTGATTGATGCCATCAAAGCTAGCTTAGGTCTTGTACACGTTAGTCGGCGTAGAATTCGACATGATGTGATGCGACTGTTTCGTAATGGACAACTGTAGCATTCTTGAGTAAGGGTGTTCCTTACTTCAGTGAAACCCCCCAATAAAACAAGGTAGTATACGAATGGCTCATTCTTACGTAGATATTGGTGGATTCGGAGACTTCACGGTCGTCAAGTCCAATCCGTCTGGCAATATCGTTCGATTTACTCTGACTGATCTCATCAACCAAGTAACAGATATTCGGTATCTCCGAGCAATCCTGGCTGATGCTATTTCTCAGTTCGTGATTGCAGAGCGAGCTGACCTGGATACAAACGGTGACACGGCTATCACTGATGGTGCCGATCTGGATTACCCCGGAAATGGTTATCCTAATGTTGATTGGAACTTCGGTGGCAAGTTCGGTGACCTGACTCTGACGGAACAGAGTAATATTGCCATGACCGGAGATATTACTGTCAGTATTCCTTACGCAGATATTGTGTAAGTGTTACTCTCAAAAATGTAAAGAAAAATGGAGATGTACTATGGTGGATGGTGTCAAGGAAAGGAACGAGTATGTTACCAAAGACTTCAATCTAGCGGCCTTTTTGTGGGCACAGACGGATGTGCAAATGAAGAAGCACCATCCGGGGGTGGGCAATAGTCGAGAGTTATTTTTTACTTTTGTACTCCCTCTGACTACTGGGGAAATAGACACCCTCGTCAATGAGTACATGAATGAGGCTTGTTTTGTTGAGCCTCGCAGTTTTTGTGATGCTCAAAGTAAATTGAGGCAGTTGATTCATTCACAATGAAAAGTAAAAGGAAAATGCAATGTCAGTAATGGTCAAAGAACCGGTTAAGTGTACTATCAAGGGTGAGGAAATTGACGTGTTTGACCCGCCTTTCCGCAAGGTGGTGCAGCACTCAAGAGCCATTGTTACATTTATGGGAAGTTTCAAGTCGGATACAGAGTTGGCTACGGAAGACATGATTGGTATGCTGGAGGATGATGTCGCTTACGATTTGTTTTGCGTGTGTGCAAGCACTTGCACTAATCGTAACAAAGAGTTTTTTGCTGACATCACACTTACGGATGCAGCAGAGCTTATTGCTACGATGTCGGATACTATTGATTGGGAGAGTCTGAAAACACTTTTTCAGAAAGTGGTCGGGACGATGACACCGACCGAAGAGAAGGAATAGAGCTTGAATGCGACTCCGTTGCACAAATCATAGATACATTCGCAATGCAATATGGCTGGTCCAATGAGTATATCTTGGATCGGCCTTATTGTGTATTACATCATCTTTTGATTGCAATGGGGATTAGAAAATATTATGATGTCGTTAAGGAAGTAAATACACAAAGGGCGTCGAACTCCACAGATACAAATGCAGTAAGTGATTTTTTGCGGAGTATTCGGCCACAGGATACTGAAAAGGAGTGGGCACCTAGTGGGGGAGAACTAACGGTTCCACCTGGGATGCTGCACGTCACACAGGAATAAAGAGTGCCAAGATGACCCCAGAAATTATTATTCGAATGGTTGCAAAAGTTGACGGCGTTGTCAACGGTATTCAGAAAGCCCGCGATGTGTACCACCAGTTGAAGATGGGTGTAAAGACTCAGGCTCTTGCTGAATCAATTGAAATTGAAAGGAAAATTGCAAAATATAAAAAACAACAAAGAGCTATAATAGCAGCAGCGGCGGCAGCAGGCGGAGCGAGCAGGAAACAAACAGCCGATCTTGCACAGCTAAATTCTTTGTTGCAGGAGCAGCAGGACAAACTGGCTGATGTGAGTAAGGCGGCTTCCGCTGCTAATGATTTATATAAAAGGATGCATTCAAGTAGTGCAGCTAATGCACGAGCCAATTTGCAGTCATTGGTAAATGTAGGCAGTGCTATGAAGCAAATAGGTAGTGGTTTGAGGAGAGTGGGCCAAGTGGCTCTAGTAGTAGGGGCAGCAATAGGTTTAGCTGTTGGTAACGTAGGTAAAGTAGGTGCTGAATTCTCTCAAACAATGGATCAAGTCAGATCTGTTATGGGGGGTCTAGGTAAGCCGACTGAAGAAGCGGCTGCTAGCTTTGCTAAGTTAGAGGGGGAAGTTATAAGATTAGCTACTAATACTAAGTTTATGGCGAGCGAGGTAGCCACTGCTTTACGGTTTTTAGGGCAAGCGGGTTTATCTACAGAGCAAGCGTTTGGAGCATTAGAGCCTACCATTAATTTGGCTTTGGCGGGGATGTTAGATTTAGGCCGGGCCGCCGAGATATCGGCTGATTTTATGAATGCATTCAAGTTACGCGGGGAAGATATTGCCCGTGTTTCTGATGTGATGGCAGCGGCACAGGCAGCATCAAATACAACAGTAGAGCAATTAGCAAATGCATTTAGTTTTGCAGCTCCGGTTGCATCGGCATTGTCACAGTCTATTGAAGATGTTACTATTTCCTTGGCCGCATTGGCAAATGCAGGTATCAAATCTAGCCGTGCGGGTACAGGTGTTGCCCAGATCCTTTCTGGATTGATTCGTAAGGTTGAAAAATCAGATGAGTTGATGCGAAAGTACGGCTCTACTTTTGCAGCGGTTAATCCAGAAGTAGTTAGTCTTACAGAGATCGTTAAGGAGTTCTCAAGGGTAAATGTTTCTGCTGCCGATGTAATGGAGTTCTTTGGAGAACGGGCGGGTAGAGCGTTCTTAGCATTACAGAATACTCCGACAGATAAACTCAAGGAACTAGGCGATGCTATTAATAATAGCTTTGGGGCAGCTTTGGAGCAGGCGACCCTTCGTTGGAATAATTTATCAGGAGCCATTGCAGAATTTAAATCTCGGGTAGAAGTTATAAAAATAAATTTATTCCAAGCTGTTGAAAAAGAGATGATTCAAGTTACTAGGGCTGTTGTGGATATGCTAACAGTTATTGCAGATGCTATTAAAAGTGAGCATTTCCAAAAGTTTGTAAAACCACTAATTGCGGTAACAGTGGTTTTAGGTGTATTTACTGCGGCTTTGGGTGCTGCTCTAATCCCTATTGGATTATTTCTAAGTGCTCTAGGTGGGATGATTGTGGTAGGTGCGAGTATAGCTATCTCCCTACTGGCTACTTCAGCCGCTGTAGATAATGCCGGTAATGCTATGGCTTGGGCCACTACAAAGGCTACCCTTCTTGCAGGCAGTGGTAGCGCCGCTGCTGCCGCTATGCATAGGCTTACAGCGGGTACTCTTGCTGCCACTACTGCATTATTTGGATTTACTTCTGCTACGGGAGCGGCTGCCACCTCTACGACTGCTCTTGCGGGGACAACTGGGGGATTGGCGGGCCTATTGGGGACAATGAAAGGCTTACTTATTCCCTTTTTTAAGTCAGTAGGAGTTGCTTTTGTTAAGTTGATTCCTTTGTTTGCAGCCGTAGGAGTTGCTTTTCTGGCTATGACGGAGGTTTGGGACAGTGGTTCTACTTTGATGGTATCTAAGCTAGGTACTGTGGAAGGAGCAGTATCTAGCATCTTGGGCAGTATATCAGATGCTATAGTTACTTTTACGGGGATTTTTTCTTTTATATTTGAAAGAATTGTAGCACTTTTAGATGTATTTGCAGCGGGTATTACGGAGGCATTTGGGGTAGATACATTATCTGCATGGGAGTTATTTGTAAAGATAGTAAGTGCATCAATGGAAGTAGTTGCAAAATTTGTTGAAACATTTAAGCCCTTATTAGTTGTTTTGGGTATAGTAGCAGCGGTCTTTGCTGCTAAATTATTAGCCCCTATTGTTGGAGCCACATTGGTGTTTACGGCTCTCGGTCTGGCTGTTGTTGCTGCAATGCAAATATTGATAGCGTTAGTAGATGTAGTCAAAAAAGTAACTGTGGCGGTTGCAGGATGGTTTGGGATAGACCTTACTGATTGGTTAGATGAGTCTACTCAGAGTTTGCAGGATCAGACAGACGCAATAAACGCAGCCAATGAAGCATGGAAAGAGACACAAAAATCATTGGAAAAAGTTAGTAAAAGTGCAGGACGCACAACTTCAGATATTAGTGCGATGATGAGTTTATTAGAAAGAGTAGCCAAGGGGGATACCCTTGCCATAGGAGAGCAGCAACAGTTGCTAGACTTTTTGGAGTTGTATGGTAGCGGTATTGAAATTCTTACTGAAAATAATAGAGAGTTACAAATAGTCCTAGATGCGTATCAAGATAAGTTAGATAGTGGACAAGTAGAGAAGCACAGTACCGAGTGGAACAATATACAAGCACAGATACAAGTTACAGGTTCAAATATAAAGAGAAATAATGAGTTAATAGAATATTCAACAAAATTACAGCAGATGAAGGTGGATGGACAAAAAGAAGTAGTAAAATTTACTCAGGAAGAACGAAGGGAAATGGAGAAAACGCTAGAAGTAGCAAAAGAAAGAAAGGCTAGCATAGAGGAGCAGCAAGATTTAACCGAAAGACTACTAGATACTAACAAGGCTTTGGATAAGTTATATTTGAAGGCATCCGCCAGCAGGCTTACAGGTTTAAATAAAGAACGTGAGGCTGTTCAGGGTTTAATTGCAGATTTGAAAGTCAAAGCTAGAATTAGTTTTGAGGATGGAAAAGCACAGTTTACACAACTAGAAGAAAGTCATATTCTGGAAGTTGATAATCTAAAGAAGTTACAAGCAGAACTCGATAGAACTTTAAAACATAGAGAAAAAGTAAGGGAAGCGGGAGGTTCTATCGAAGCGGTAATGGACGCTAAACGTAGAGTACAGGATGCAGAAAAGGCGAGAGACAAACAAGCGGAATTAGTAGAAAGACAAAAGAAAACTTTGGGTGAGTTAAACGAAAAGCAAATAGAAGACGAAAAGAAAAAGAAGTTAGCGGACGCTGGGTGGCAAAAAGACTTGGTAGAGATAAATAAAAAGGCGGATAAAAAAAGACAAGAAGTAGCTATTCGACAGCAAATTGAATTTGCTAAAATGTCGGGGGATAGGATAAAAGTAATTAAACTAGAAAACAAACTATACATAGACGCACAGAAGCAGAAAATGGATGAGGTATACTATATTGAGGAAGGAGCAAGTGTTGCTAAGAAAACACGATTGAAACGGGAACATCAGGAAGCCTTGACTAATTTTAATGAGATAGCACGGGCACGTTTAGAAGCGGTCAAAAAAGAAGTTGCAGCGGCAGAAGCTAAGAAAATAGAAGACGAAAAGAAAAAGAAGTTAGCGGACGATGCCAAGAAACTGAAGCAAATCAAAGAAGATGTATTACGAGTAGAAGATAAAGCTGCTCAGTCACTTGCAGAACAAGTGCGAAGTGTGCAAGATCTTATTGCCCTTAACATAGTGTTACATAAATTGAAGATGTTCCATGAAGCTCGTGCCCGAGAGGCCACTGAGCGTGCGTTGAAGTTACGTGCAAAGGCAGCTAAAGCAGCACTAAACGCGGCAGATGATCCAGAGAATGAGGGGTTACAGGCAGCGGCTCGAATGGCTGAAGAACGAGCACGTTTGGAAGCCATGTTTGCAGGACGTAAACTGGTAGAAGCGGGCGTGAGCCCTGAAACTGCTGGGTTCTTTAGTAACTTGTTTGAGCCTATCGCAGAGCATAGTAGTGGTCTTATTGCTTTGATTGCTGGTGAAACTAATGGTATCCTTGCGAGTATTCGAGACTGTGTCTGTGAGTTAAAAGAGTTTTTCTTGGGTGGTGGGCAGGTAAATATTGCAGGTGGGCCAGGAGCACCCGCAGGTGGAGCAGGAGCGGGCGGAGCAGGTGGAGCAGGAGGAGCAGGTGGTGGGTTCGTTGCACGAGCACCAGCAGGAGGAGTAGGAGGAGTAGTAGGGGGAGTAGCAGTCGGAGTGCCAGCAGTAGCAGGACCTGTAACCACAGCAGCGGCTGCTGCCGCTGGAGGTGCTAGAGATGCGGCGGCTATCACAGCACCAGGAGTGATGGTAGAGACACAGACTGCTATTAACAAAGACCCCCAACGTAAGCCACGTAGGTCGGGTGCTATACAGTTTGGGCCAGCAGTAGATGCAGCAGCAGCAGAAGAAAAAGCAATAGTAGATGCAGCAGCAGCATCAGAGGCCGCCTATGCAAAGTTGGAAGCAGCACTCAAAGCATTAGCAGCAGCAGCACCCGAAGAGCTTAGAAATGCTGAAACAGAAGCATGGAATAAATATCTGGCGTCGGAAACGGGCTCCGACGAGGAGGCCGAATTAACTAGAAAACACGACGAGGCGCAACGGGCGACACGAGAAGCAGGGACTAAGGCTCGACCAGACCTTGCCAAAGAAGAAGAAGCAGCGAGTTCGGCCTTTCTCACAGCATTCTGGAAAAGCCAGAGCCAGAGCCCAGGAGCCTTTAGAGGATACGAGGGAAACTCACCCGGTGGTGCGTTCCAAACAAGTTCCGTAGAGCAAAAAAAGAAAATTCAGGGGGAGCTAGGCGAAATTGCAGCCGAAAGAGAGGCTTTAGAGGAGCGAAAAAGCTTGAAGATGTCTGCGGAGGAGTATGAAACACATAAAGTGGAGGAGCAGAAAGGAATAGATGCGGCTACAGCCCGGACAGAGAAGAGTGCACGGGATGAACAGCATCAGGCTGACGAGAAGGCTGATATAGCTAGGATGAAGGAGGAGATTCCAACGCCTGATTTTGAGGATGACGTGCCTGATCGTGAGCCAGCGTCGAAGGGGGACGAAGTCCGCCGTTTTGACGAGCTAATGGATGAGGTATCTGTCGAGGCGGAAGGCCTAGGCCTGGTCGATGAGGATGAAAACGACGTAACTGGTCTATCGCTGCCGTCCGGCTACGCCGGGCAGGAAGATTTCAATCAGGAAGATCTAGTTAAATTAAAGTCGGAAATGGTCGTACTGAAGGCAGAGTTGTCCGGGCGAGGGGAAAACGAGGAGACGATTGATGAACTATTGAAACCACTGGTTGACCAGCTAGAGAAGCTAGAGCAAGCTGTTTATCGTGAGGACGTATTGCCGAATATACAAGGTCGGGAGATTGACCCGATTGAGCATGCTGCAGATCTGAAACGTATTCAGAGCTACTATCCAGACCCAATCGACCTCGGTATAGCTCCCGAGTTAACCCCAGATTCTATGACTCCGGGGTCAAGTTCTCCTCCGCCTGTAGATGGAAGACCTGTACGGTTTGATGCTCCTATACCAATTAGTTCTACTGTTGATGCTAATATGATGAATAATCTAGGAGCACAGGCACGAAATGCGGGTGGTGTGCAAGCACTTGCACAGTCAGAAAGTACGGCTGGCGGGAGCGGTAAGACGTTAAATGACAATCGTACAGTAGATATTATAGTGAATAACAATGTAGATAATGCCATGTTACAAGAGGAAATTTCTCGAACAGTTCAGGCAGCCGGTTTTGAGGCGATGGCTTAAAATAGGACTTGCAATTTCAGTGGGAGTAAGGTATAATGCCTATACGGATTGCGACATATGACGGCGACGATTTGCCTTTAGGATTTAGGTATAAACCCTATGTTCCGAAGAAACGAATCAGTAGCACTGCTACAGCGAATGCAGTAATTACGCAGGGGGCAGCCCCGGATGTAATTGTACACGGAGCAGATGTGTTTACTTGGAGCATCAAAGGGGCATTTCCCTCAGAGTACCAGTACCTACTGGGAAAGTACGATACATCCAACATAGCACTGGTTAACTTTGTAGGTTATTGGGGGGAAACCCTAGAAATATTTTTCGTTACTTTACAGTCCCCAACAGTGAAAGGCGGGTTGTTTGATATTCAAGGTGCTTTTCAAGTAGTATCTGTTCCTGTTGGTTTTTCTGCAACTTGCATATCGGCATAAAAAATGGCTAAGATTTTTCAACATATCACCGCTACAGCCACGTTACCTAGCGTCACGTGGCGTCAGGATATTATTCTAGATCCACCGGTATTAAATTTTCCCTTGGATGAAGTCAGGTTCTGCCCTGAAGTCTTGCAATTATATGGTGAGTCAGTAGATGTGGTCTTGTCATGGAATGGCGTGTCTGGGGCTACGTTCTATGTTTTACAGATAGCGGATAATAGCTCTTTCTCCGGACCGTCACTGTTAGGAATTAAAACAAGTGCCACGTCTGTTACCCTTAACTACTATGAGCACATTAGAATAGGTGAAAAAATTTATTGGCGGGTATCCGCACATAACACCACAGGTGGTGTGAGCGTTATGTCAGAACCCCGAACTATGACTATAGAATGCCCAGACCAGCTAGGTATTGATTACGACCCTGAGACTGATAACTATGCAGCAGCTAGTTCTCCCCAGATTTGTGACAAAGCAAGTGTGGCCTTAGAGCTTGTGGGGAGTAACACAGTACGCCGAGTTGATACAGATAGAGTGTGGGCATTGAATATTAACTATGACTGCAAGGCGTTTGAGGGATCTGCGGTTGCAATTAGTGCGGTTTCATGGGAAATAAAACAACAAGGATCTGCTGTAACTATAGATGAGCAAGTAGACGGTTATATTAAGTTGGATGTAAAGCTACCTACAGGGGATTTAGAGGAGCAGTTCGAAATTATTGCCCATGTTTATTTTACTATCACAGGAGGTGGTACATTTCTATGCTCAACAAGCAAGAAAGTACTCATTGAGGGCGTACTTAGTGCAGGAGGGGGTAATGACCATATTGGGTTTGTTATACAAGACCCTGACTGTGAGAACAATCTCGCAGTCGTTCTGATAACGGAACAATCATGTTCGTTCCTTGGGGACGAAGAGGTGGGGGACGAGGTCACAGTACATGATACCATGCGGTGTTTCTTTGATTTGCCGGATGAGACCCTCATAGGGTTAAGTGGGCAAGCTATACGCATGAAAGATACGGAGGACGATCTTGATCCATATAATGACTGTTTTTGGAAGGTTATCAGCCTGTGTACTGGACCTGCCTGTTGTGGTGATTGAGTGCAAGTGCTTGCACAAAGGATAAAAGTAAATGCCATTTAGTATGACTGTTCCGGGACAGAATTGCGGCTGCTGTCAGCAGAAAGGGCCTGATTGTGATCCGTGTATGAAGTGTTATCCTCGGGCTATATGCACTAGGATAGAATTGGAATACAACGAAGGGTTAGATTGTGAAATATGCTGTACTGTAGTACATGGGGAGTTGCGAGGTGGTCGAATTGCAGGATTGCTAACGGCCCCTGAACAACTCCAAGGCATTGATTTAGATTTGGACCCCGAGTTTTATATAGAGGACTATAAAGATAGATTTGCTTGTGTTGCACAGAAAGACGTAATTAGAACTACTGATGAATTAATTCATTTACGTAGGTGCGAGTCGGTGGTATGGTCAGACAGTTTTACGTGTGGGGACGTTATTCTCGACATCAGTTCGGGAGTGATGTACCTAGACAACCAACAAGGGTTAACGGGTTGTTACTATGTCGTGCTGATAGCAGGAGTAGGTTACTACTTTAGTAAGATGTCTGACACCCCGAGTGGGAGTGACTGTGAGATCCCAACTGTAAGTATCATCATTAATGACTATGACTACTGTGTGAAGAAGATAACGGTTGACCTTAAAATAAGGGATAGGCAGAAGAACCCTTTCTTTGGGTATTGTGATGCACCTTGCGTTCATTGTGGTTGTATTCCTAATTCGTTCTGTTGGGAATATTGGAGGATAGATAAGACATCCATAGATTATATTCCAGGTAACACAGATTGTGATGGAGCCACGGAGGTGTATGACCGAGGGAGAGCTATCTTCGTAGAAGGGATTGCGATTGTACAGGCAGGTGATGGGTATGATGAGATATCCATCGCTTTTAGTATTAACCCCAAGAACTGTTACTTCACAGCAAACGGCATAGATCTGTTTTCAATAGACAGTGGTTTAGCGGGAGAGGCAATTAAGTGTGGCTTCCCACAATCCACAACTAACTACATACTATTTGAAGACGAGGATACTATTGAGATAGTTAGTATAAGGGAGTCCCCTTGCGAGATAGACTGTTTTGAACCTGAGTGTGCAGGACATTGCCCGGCATTTTTTGACTGCTCTACTTATGTACTAAACGCCGTGTTCTCTTCCGACTGTGAGTACTGGGATGGACATACTCAGCCTATAGGCAGTAATCAATCAAATATAGTATATCCGTATACAGAGGGGGTAGGATGTGCTGCGGGAGGGAACAAAGCTGCGTTTTGGGGTTACACGATAGATGAGTGGGTGCTAGGGGAAGGAGATGCTTGTGTTGTATTTTGCCATGATGCCAACGGCTCCTCTGTGGAGGGAGCATATGACGTAGGTGTAGAGTGCTATGGGTTGGGGGGATATAACATACGGTTTTCTTTGCGGTTATACTACCCAGCTAATGAGTGCGAAGGAGGCGGGTATATAAATTGTGCTAACTATTTGTTAGATATTCGAGTAGACATCATAGAATTTCCCTACAATTGTGAGGATATTATCTTCCATAAGGCCATACCCGTGAGTTCTTGCTCATGTTCCCCTGTTATGTTCGAATTTGCCCTACCAGATGACTTAGTGGCTTTCGCAGCCCTTCCCTCGGGTCCGGATGAATGCTGTGCGTTACTCTGTGCGTCTGACTCGGGAAATAGCATTAGGTTTACTGTATGACATTTGAATGTATATGTAAAGAACCAGGAGCATGCTCAAAGCATTTGATAGCTAAGAACGCACAGGAATTTGCTATATGTAATGGAACTGCTGAGATACGTTCATCTACGAGACAAGGATATATAAATTCTTGGGAGAGATTTGAATATCCGGGTCAGCCGGATAAACCTGCTAAAAAAGGAAAAAGTAGTAGAAATGTGATTGATGCTAAGGATAGAGTAAAGAAATTAAAAATAAAACTACGTGAGAGACATAATTTTATACATGGGGATAGGTATTACCCTGAACTAGCGGGACCGCTCGATCTAGAAAAGCTTACAAGACATTGCTTATTCTTCATCATGCCGCTGGCTGGTAAGAATGACTGGGTTTGGAAGTGGCAAATCGAAAGATTGTGCAAGCACTTACACTTATTTGAGAAAATATGCATAGGGGTAGTTACATCTGCACCCGATGCCAGGTTCCCCCTGGTGCCTCCTGAGTATGTTGTAGAAGAGTTTGCAAAATATGGATACACAGAGCGAGAAATAAATTTTGTAGTCAGACCCAATAGCAGGCGAAAAAGAGAAGGCATTGCTTTTAAGGATCAACTCGATTATGTTATGACGGATGATCCAAATACTATTATTTTTTACGGTCAAGCTAAGGGTGTGCAGTATGCAGGTGACCCCAAAAGCCATATACATTTGTGGGTTAGGGCTATGTACAAGCATACATATGAGAACTATGACAAAGCACAGGAGGCATTGAACACTCACGCATTTGCCGGTAGCTTTAAAAAGTACGGGCAATTCAATACCCCTAGAAACCACAGGTGGCACTACTCAGGTAGTTTTTATTGGTTTAGGGCGGCAGATTTATGGAACAGGCAGTGGTCCTACGTAGATGCAGCTTTTTTTGCCGTGGAGAGTTGGCCGGGATTACATTGTAAAGTGGAGGAAGGTGCGTGTCTGTTTATGGATGATGTGGGGGATCTGTACAAGGTTAATTTGACGCCTTACTTGTAAAAAAAAGCAGGAATAGTGTCAGTCTACTTGCTTACCGTGCAGAAGAATGAGCACTATAAAGGATAGTAAATATGAGTTGGAAGAATAGTACATACTTTCAATATGATACTCTGCATACTAGCGGGTTAGCACTTGCAGCTAATGTAGAATGGCCTACAGTAGATTGGGGCTGGTGGGTAACATATAGTGATCAGAACTCAGAGAAGTATGCGAGCAGATCCATACACACATGCTCTGATGTGTTCCGGTTGTTGCTAGACAGAATGATGATTCACCTGCCGGACCGACAGTGTAAAGGTAATTTCCCGGATATATCACTACATGGTGCGGGATTACATGAAATACCCCCTAAGGGGTTTATACGTAATCACGTAGACGCATTAGAACATCCTACTAAAAATTGGAGAAGAGAGCTTACACTTATACTTTATTTAAATCCAGACTGGAAGGAAGAGTGGGGAGGGGCTTTTTGCATCAATAACAAGCAGGGCGAGGTACTTGAAAAGATATACCCAGAGCACGAGAGATTACTCATTTTTCGACCGACACTGCACACATACCATTCAGTAGAACCAGTGTGTGGTACAGCACCATCTAGAAAGACGTTGACCTTGTTTTACTGGAGTGAATGTGAAAAAAGGGGTCTAAACGCCAAGGCTGATTTTGGAGGAAAGAATGAGCAAGCTTATTAATGTTGGTACAGAAGAACAGCCAGTCATGTTCCTTAATTTACGTGAGGGGACTGAGCCAGTGGATGCACGAGCTTTACGTAAAAAAAAGAAGATGCAGCAAGACCTAATGAAATCAAGGTCTATACTGGACTTAGCTGCAGACGCAGCCTCCTTGGCCAAAGCAGTAGCAACTGGCACGCGAGTATCGGATGAGCGGATAGATGCCAGAGTAGCAATATGTGCAGAATGCCCCAAAGTAATGAAAACATCTACGGGATTAAAATGTGGTATCTGTGGATGTAAAGTAAAAGGGGACAGGGCACTAACCAATTTAGCTTTATATGAAGAAACAGACAAGTACGGTTGTAAATTTGCAGGCGGATCAAGGTGGAAAGAAAAAGGAGTATAGTATGGTAAAGTCAGTTAGAGTTGTGCAAGTGCTTGCATTCTTAATTGTGGTATATGCTGTTGCGGCAGCACCACCACCACCTGTAGGCTGGACCACAGAGGCTACAGTAATAAATGTGTATGACGGAGACACAGTTGAACTAGAAATAAAACGTATAGTAACTGTTCGGCTACTGGATTGCTGGGCACCCGAAATTAGAACAAAGAATGCAGCGGAGAAACAAAAAGGATTCGAGTCTAAGCATCATTTAGCTAGATTACTTCCTAAAAAATCAACAGTGATTCTGCATATCCCAGGAGAAGAAAAAATAAAGAATGTGTTTACATTTGGGCGGGTTTTAGGGCATATTTGGCCAAAAGAGCAAGAGAAAAACGTATCTGAGTTACAAGTGGAAGCAGGGCACGCAACTGCCAAAAAGGAAAAAAAGTAATGGCATTTCCTACGCAGAGTTTGGCCAATAATTTCGCCAATTGGAATGTTACTTATTCCATTTACGGCGGCATGACAGGCAAAGTACAGCTTACAAACCAAGAACAGCAATACACGACAGGTGCTAATAGATGGATTCCAATCAGAATTAACCTTACCAATACTGTGACATCCGACCTAGCGGATGATAGTTGCCTGTCTGGCAATGTTAATTGGATTAACGGGATTATCCTCTCCGGTGGGGATATGAGGGGGATATCCGAGGATACATTTACTCTCAACGTGGGTTCCTACTTCACTACGTTGAAAGGAAAACCTGTAAACACGCATTATTACGTGGACACACCTGGTACAATATTAGCGGATGTGCTTCTTGTGTATGCGGGTATTCCTGCTGCGTTAATTAACCTTACTGGGATGGCGGCGGCACCTACAGTGAGAGGAGTTGTACGGGGTAACGATGTATACACGGAGTGCATGAAGTTAGCACAGACCGCACAGTCAGACTTATTTGTTCAAGTGGCCGGTACTCTAACAGCAGAAGCGTGGGCAGATGATACATCCTCGGTAGACTACGCGTTGCCGGA